>JACCDP010318529.1_pt1 | contig 25754 bp, 23 predicted proteins | sample 7445841 | NCBI WGS metagenome assembly JACCDP01 (sample SAMN15323441, study PRJNA562643) | freshwater metagenome | isolation source: river surface water | place: USA:Blue River Watershed | collected 2017-08-17 | reverse complement strand
GAAATCACAGAGCTTGCATACTGTTTGACTTGATCCCAGGATTGATTCACAGGTTCATTGTAGACTTCGAAGATTACGTTCGGAACCTGACCGTAGGTTTCAGCCATTTCTGCAAAAAAGGCACGAGCTGCATCGGGATGGTTGACAGCATTGTGGTCATGCCAGTCGATGATCACATAAATGCCTTGTTTGATGGCCTCGTCGACGATGAGTTTAACCCGGGCTTTTTCGGCATCTGGCTGGCTGAGATAGCCACCTTCTTCGACGCCCATAGCTGCACGGATCAAAGTTGCTTTCCATTGTTCCTTGAGTTGGGCAACAACTTCTCGTGACCAAAAGGGAATCGACCACTGACTCCAAAAGAGGCTCATCCCTTTGAGCTGAATGGGTTGATTATTTTTGTCGAGCAATTTTCCATTGCGTGCCGTCAGCCATCCGTGCTGTGCGACAAAGCTCTGAGGGCTAGGAGGAGTGGGTGGAGCAGGAGGGGTGGGGCGCGGAGGACTTGGATTTTGACTACTACCGTTGTTGGAATCAGACGAGTTTTGGCCTGGGGTGTTATTCCCTTCTTGTGAGGGTTGAGCGTCTGCTGTTTGAGGATTGATCGCGCAAAGACGCATATTCAAGGCCTCTTCCACATGCTCTATGGTATAGACACGAACTTTATCTTCGGGGCAGGATTCAGCAATTTTTTCACCGCGTTGGTTCCACGTGCTCGCCGTGATGTGGTAGGTGCCATAGGAAAGCTGCAGGCGCACATCAAAGGCACTTTCTACAGTCACTCGCTCGTAAGTCCTGGTTGCCTCTAGAACATGAGCTGGACTTAGCTGTTCTACTTGAACATCCATACTCATCCAAGCAGTTCCGTTGAGAGCTGGATCGGAAGGCAGATTGAGCAGACTCACATCGGCTAGCGATGTAGGCCGCGGAAGTTCCATCTGCTTTTCCCCACATTGAAACAGAAGCAGGAGACTGGGAGCAAACAAAAGGCGAGAACAAATTTGAGTTTTCATGGTCCACCCCGAATAAAGTTATGGATGATTTTCGGCGGGAGGCAAAGGATCCACAGGGAGAACGCTGCGATGCAGCGAAAGGAGCTCCAAATTTTTTGGAATTGTCTTATTATACAATGATTACATGATCTTATGCTTTTCCGAACAGTTGCTTTTGTAGACCGGTCAGTGATTCTGTCGCTTTGATTCCACAGGCACTCGCAGAGCTTGGTTTTGCTATGAGATTTCCATATCCTTTTCGAGACTTGAAAAAAAAGAGCCCGAAGTCTCAAGCAGGAGTGAAAATACTTTTGACAGGAACGAGCGTGTGAAGCCCTTAGCTAAATCACTGTATTTTTGGGTTTTTTTCAGAGCAAGCAGGTGGTCCGTTGCTTGCAGCTAGGGGACTATCTATCCCCTTGAGGTCAACGCATATGAAAACTATGGCAAAGGCATTCGCTTCGGTATCTCTCGTTATGTTGGTAGGTGCTTGTCGGCAGGGCGCACTTTCTGAAGATGGTGGGCAGAGCCGTCTCTCATCAGTGACACTCGGTGAGTTTAAGCCTGAGGGCACACCTGCATGGAAGAGTGGTATGTTGAAGTTTAAAAAAAGCACAGACGTTCAGCCTAATATTTCTCTCTCGTTCGATACAACGAAGTCGAGCTTAGAGCAAACTGTTCCCTATGGTACCTACGAACTGAGTCTTGAGTATTTCGAAGATGAGAAGGCGAGCAAACTTCTTTATAAAGCTTGTCTCGACGCTAAAACGAATAAACCTGTGCAGCATATGATTTTTGAGAAAGCTGTTTCCCTTAAAGTAGAAATCTGCGATGCGCAGGGTAACGCTATCGGTTCGACAAGTGGCGTAGCTAATGTCTCCGTAACGCCAGTTGCCCGCAAGTCCGAAACGACTTCAAGTCCTACAGCCCCTTCAATGCCAAACCCAGCACCAAAACCTGCCCCAAATCCTATGCCTGTGATGGGAGACGCGACCAAGGGTGCAACCCTATTGACGAATAGCTGTCTTGGTTGTCACTCGTCTGCCACTAGACCAGCTCTCGATAAGACTCGGGCAAATGATGCCGCCTTAGAGCGAGCAAATATGGTGAGTGATCATAGTGCGAATATACTGAACCTTATCAACATGAACAAAGCCGATATTATTGCAGCCATGAGTGCACGCTAAGCTCAAATAAAGAACAAAAAGCTACAAGAATGAAACGGCACCTGGTTCGCTAGGTGCCGTTTGCTATTTGTAGTTTTGGATGAATTTTAGAGTGACAGCAGCTGCGTGCTCAGCTTATGACTAAAGGCAAGTAAGTCTGCGTTTGCTCTGTTGTAAGTTTTTTTGAGAAAGGCAAACCTATGCCTCGCTATAGTTGCACGGTTGCTCATAAGCATTTCCAGTTCTCTGACCTCAGAACTCTGCTCGCCCGAGCTAGTCCCTTGCGGGCTGCAGATACGCTCGCAGGTATTGCAGCCCAACAGGAAACAGAACGAGTTGCAGCCCAGCTTTGCTTGGCAGATGTCCCTCTCGCTCACTTTCTAGAAGAGCTCTTAATTCCCTATGAACTGGATGAGGTGACACGTTTAATCATAGACAGTCATGATCCTCTAGCCTTTGCCCCCCTTGCCCAGATGACAGTTGGCATGCTGCGGGATTGGCTCTTGTCCTATCATACGACAGCTGAGGCCATAGCAGCGGTCCGCCCCGGCCTGACGCCAGAGATGGTCGCAGCTGTCAGTAAGCTTATGCGCAATCAGGACCTTATCTTGGCAGCACGCAAGGCGCCGGTCGTAACGCGCTTTCGCACAACAGTTGGATTACCGGGACGTATCGCTACACGTCTGCAGCCAAATCATCCGACAGATGATCAGCGTGGCATCGCCAGTTCTGTACTTGATGGACTCCTCCTTGGAAGTGGCGATGCTGTGATCGGGATCAATCCCGCGACCGATAGGCCTGATCGTGTCTATGATCTCTTGAGTCTTCTCGATCAGGTGCGAATATCCGAGGACATACCTACACAAAACTGTGTCCTAGCACACGTAACTACGCAGATGGAAGCGATGGAAAGAGGTGCACCTCTTGATCTCGTCTTTCAATCGATTGCGGGGAGCCAGAAGGCCAATCAAAGCTTTGGTATTCAACTTTCCCTCCTGCACGAGGCTCGTGCTACTGCTCTAAGCTTGGGGCGTAATCCTCAGAGCACAGCTGTGATGTACTTTGAAACAGGCCAAGGTGCAGCGCTATCGGCTGATGCTCACTTTGGAGTCGACGCGCAGACGATGGAAGCAAGAGCTTATGCTGTAGCACGGAGTCTTGATCCCTTTCTGGTGAATACTGTGGTTGGATTTATTGGACCCGAGTATCTTGCTGACGGTAAGCAGATTGTGCGAGCGGGGCTTGAAGATCATTTTTGTGGAAAGATCTTAGGTCTACCGATGGGCGCAGACGTCTGTTACACACTGCACTGTGCAGCTGATGGAGACGATATGGATGCCCTCTTGCTCATGTTAGGAGCTGCAGGTTGTAACTACATCATGGGTGTTCCAGGAGCTGATGATATCATGCTGCACTATCAGAGCAGTTCGTTTCACGATGCTCTTTATCTGCGACAGGCCTTAGGCTTGCGACCTGCTCCAGAATATGAAGAGTGGCTGATCAAAAAGGGTCTTTGGGATCAAGAGCGCCTGCAAGTGAGCGCCCCGAGAGATCTTCGGCTTTTGCTGCCGGGCTTATCTGGGGAGGTTGCACCATGAGCTCTTGGGAACAGTTACGTCGATTTACTCAAGCACGGATCGGACTTGGGCAGAGAGGAGCCTCCATGCCTACGGAACATCTTCTGCATTTGCGCCAGGCAGAAGCACTTGCGCGCGATGCTCTGTTTCAGTACTGGGATCCGCATGAGCTCCTCTCTCAGCTCGCGGGGCTCGGGCAAGTTGCTCACTGTCTAAAAACGCGAGTTCAGGATCGACAGGAATATCTTGCAAGGCCTGACTGGGGACGACAACTTAGTGAAGAGTCCTTAGCTAGCTTGCAAGCCCTCCGCCAGGATTGGGAGCGGTCTACTGACACGAGTCTGGTCTTTTGTGTGACAGATGGACTCTCGGCTGCTGCGGTTCAAGAGCACTTTCCCAAATTTTTACCGATTTTTTTGCAGGCTCTATCGCAGGAAGCTTTTGCTCAAGGTCGTCGCTTCCCCTTTGTCCTGCTGCCGTTTGCGCGCGTAGCAGCTGCTGACGATGTAGGTGCTGCGCTTGATAGTCAGCTGACTGTAATGTTTGTGGGAGAGCGTCCAGGTCTTAGTGCTCACGATAGCATGGGCATTTATCTCAGCTACGGACCATACCGCGGAAAGCTCGATGGAGAAAGGAATTGCATCTCTAATGTACGACCTCCGCTGGGTCTTAATTACGAACGTGCGGCTGCTCAGCTTTGCTATCTCTTGAGGGAGAGCCTGCGGCGAAAGTTGTCTGGGGTTGAGCTAAAGATGGCTTCAGATGAGGACTTGAGCTTGAAGACGCCTTCTGGCAGCCAAAAAGTCATGGGTGATGCGGCGGAAAAATAACTTAGCTTTCATTTAGAACTGGCCAGCCAGTCAAGGATCCGATAGAAGATGTCTTAGGACATCTTATGGAGGGCTTAACATGTTGCTGACTAAGAAATTTGTTGCTCTGAAAGCGGCCACCTCTAGTCTTTTTCTCGGATTGCTCGCCTGTGGCAAAGTAGAACAAAAGCCTCAGACAAGTGAAACCAAGGTGACTAACGGACTTCCAGCTAACGAAGAGTTCCCCTCCGTCATCATGCTCCAGTTTCAGTTAGCCCAAGGCTCCGGTATCTGTACCGGAACCTTTGTCAACGACTCGCAAGTTGTGACAGCAGCTCACTGCGTCCATGATCTGATCGAAGCTGGTGCACAGCCTTCTTCTATCAGCTTTGTAAGAAAGAATGCGCGCGGTTCGGCCGTGAAGGTTGCCGCGCTAGCGATGGAACATCACCCTGACTATCAAGTCGAAGAGGGCAAGCTTAACGAACACGATCTTGCAGTCGTCACCTTTCCGCGAGGGGCAGCTCCTGGTACAACGCCATTGTTTGCGGGTGAGGCGCAAGAAGGTCAGGAATTTACTATAGTCGGCTTTGGCCTCAATAATTATTCCTACGGTAGTCATGGTGAGCAAACCGGTAACGGCTCTGGCGTCAAACGCAAGGGTAACAATCGTATCGCTGAAGTCAGCCAGGGAATGATTCGCTTCTATGGTGTCCCAACGGCAACAGATCGCGCGGTTCCCCTGGGACAAGAATCAGCCAGTGGCTCTGGTGACTCCGGTGGACCTCTGTTTATCAAGGGTGCACTTGCAGCTACAACAGCTGGCGGAGGTTTAGCTCAAGCTCGCGATGAGAAAGGCCGCCTTGTGACAGTTAAGGTCTCCAACTACATCAATCTTCATGAAGCGAGCAATGAAGAGTTCTTGAAATCGGCTCTCCAGTCCGCGCCTGGTTGGTAAGCAAAGCCGAGATCCTATGGAGAGCAAGCTGTCTCCATAGGTTCAACCTTGATCGATAAGTGCATCAAAGCCAAAAAGCATATAGAGTTCGAAATCGTTTCCGACGACCTGTCCTGCCCCCAATCCTAGATTCAGTTTGACCCCTTTGATATCCGCCTGTAGGTCGAGATTATAACCATGTGCACGAATGGCTTCAGAAATCTTGGGTACTTTATCATTGTGGAACCAAGCATTGCCATAGTTGTAAAAGATGGTGAAGTCGAGTCGTTGCAGGTAGACGATATGAATCAGCTTTGCTAGGTCTTCGATCAAGGGAGTAGTCCAAGAAAACTGCGCTCGTGCTTGGGTATCCCCATAGGCAGCTGCCGTCAGAGCTCCAGGCCCCCAGAGGGTTTGATTGATTTCATTGATCCCGCCACCACTGCCAGGCACAAACGTTCTCAGGGGACGATAGGCTTCTTTCAGGAGTTTGCGTCGTTCTCCACGGACGCGACTGTAGGTGAGTCCATAGGTTTGTCGCGTAGGGTGTCCCCAGAGGGAAAGGGGGACGGAAAGGCTGGTATTGAGGCCAAGTTGTTCGTAGTCGTAGTTGCTATTGAACTGTTTCGTGGCGAGGTTAGAAAGCAAGCCATAGCTCATCGTAGCATCAGCGATTCTGTGATAATGATTTACTCCTAGCGAAAGCTCGCGAAGATAGCCTTTGGCCAAAAACTGCCACACCTCAGGATCGCCAATATAAGGTTCTTCATAAGCGTTCTTATATTCGGCATGAAAGCTCGTTTGGAGTTCAGCCGAAGAATAGTCTATCGCGGCGGATATACCTTTTTCCTCAAAATAATACGTCTCATTACGAAAGGCGCCGTTCCAGGCTTGCCTGCGGAAAACTTCAAAAGATAGCGTCGCAGGGAAGCGCGTGCTGATCAGAGTCATCTCAAGATTAGGAAAACGACTCTCCACTCCATAGAGAGCTGCGAGCTGGATGCGTTCGTTTTGGAGACTATCCATGAGAGGAAGGGCCATAGTCCCGACTTGATAGCCTTTGGCATCAATACCGATCCAAGGAAAGGCAAACTTAGGTTTAGCTTTCCATACGGCAGGTTCAGATGTTACGGCTTGGCCATCGAGTGTCGGCTTTTGCCCGAGAGGAAGAGCTGAAGCTAGGCTTGACTGGCGGTTTGAGATGAATTCACTTTTGGGCTCTTGCCAAGGATCTAAGGTTTTGATGTGCTCGTGGAGAGTCTGCCCTGGCTTTTGCATGGCCAGTTGGAGAGGGGAGGTGGGTTGGCTGAGAGCTTGGCAAGGCTGCTCAGTGAGAGTTAGAGGATTGGTTCTGAGCAAGCGTACACCCTGTGACTCCCACACACTGATGGGGAGCAAAGGGCCCTCAGCATTGTGTAAGCGTTCGATGAGGGACGCGAGGCGATGTTGGCCGAGGCATTGTCCCTCAAGCGAGATGCGACGCAGACTATGACCTTGAGCATCGGCTAGAGCTAGCCAGATCTTATCGGCTTGAAAGGCTAGCGAATGGGGTTTACCGCCAAGCATGAGTGGCACTTGGCGTATTGAGTTACGATCTGCATCCCAAACCAGAATTTTATGTTGATCACCTGCTAGGGTTTCCGTGCTTTCGCGAAACCAAAGCTCACGGACTTTGCTCGATCCCGGGACCGCTCGGCGTCCCAGCAGTTGCAAGCTCCTTGGGAAGCGGGCTTGCAGCGGACATTGAATGTTCTGATTTCCAACGCTTTCGCCCTTTTCGATAACAGAGCGAGGAATCCAGCAAAGGAACTGGTTTTCTAAGAATTCTTCAAACCAAATCACCTTATCAGCTGTTACGGAAAGATCAATGATGGTGCGGCTTCGTTTGAAGAGAGGCCGCGAGCCCGTAGGTCCTTTCAACCAAAAAGTATAAGTGGGTTCGTAGACCACATCTGCATTCGAAGTGAGGTAAATTTGAAAGTCATCATCGAGTATGCGAGGTCCGAGCATTTCGCTTGGGAGTTCTTGCAGAAATTCTGTTGTCGCTTCCTTGCCATCATTCCATTGAATTTTGGACTCTTTGAGACTACTGCCATCTCTCTGAAGGAGGAGGAGATCGTCACCACGGGACTGGACAAAATAGGTGGAGCCAAAGAGCAAAGCATTTTTGTCCTCAAGGCGGACCAGCTTGGACTGTGACTTCCAGTAGCTCTCAGCTTGTCGCTTATAGTCTTCGTAGAGCTGTTGTCCAGTTTTTCCAGTATATTCCTTGAGAGCAGTATCCATGGGCATAAACCCATTCCATGGGACGAAGCTCCAAGGCCACCACCAAGGCATGCTGTAGTCATAAAAATTTTTGAGCATGTGAGGAAGGTGTTCGGTACCGTAGGTTCTTAAAATATAGGAAACAAAAGCTCCTGAGATAGCATAGCCGATTCCTGAAAAGCGATTACCATCATAGAGGCTATGAAGCTTGTCGTAGCTAGGCCAAGACCCATTAAGGGCATAGTAGCGTTCGATTCCATACTGATAGTCCGAGCCACCCGAGATACTCAAAGTTTCTGCGAGGCCTTCTATCCACCACGCTGGCATCCAGGGCAGGTGCAAAATACTACCAGCAGGTCCAAAGATATTATCGAGATGGCGGTACATGGTGCTGTGCGTGTATTCATGCCAGGCAAGGTCACGTCCGCCTCGGCCTAAGGTTTGGAGTTCGATTGCATCGACCAAAAAGTTGGCAAACGATGCGTTGGCTGTGGTGGAGGATAGAATAACATCGAGAGGAGTCTTGCGTTCAATGCCAAGCCAGCGTTCGACCTCGGGACGAGCAGCGGAGAGAGATTCAAGGATGACCCGAGCCTCTTGGGGTGCGCGTTCGTCGTGATAGATCGAAAAATGTGGGTTCATAAGCTGATCGTAGACCAGCGGTCCCTGATTACGCCCAAAGCCTATGGGAAGCGCCGAAGCTTGAGACACAGACAGCAAGCACAGGAGACAGCTCAGGAACCTAAGGGAATTTTGCACGGGCAGCCTCGAGATCTTCAGGTGTATCGATGCCGATCGAGGGATGTTTGGCTTCGCTGATGAGTATAGGAATACCATAGCCTAAAGCACGCAGCTGTTCTAGACTCTCAGTTTTCTCGAGATGGTGCTGAGGATAACGGCAAAATTGGAGTAAGGTCTCGCGAGCAAATGCATAAACTCCCACATGTTGCCAAAAGTAAGAAAATTGTTGAGGGGGCCGGGGGTAGGGAATGGGAGAGCGTGAAAAGTAAAGGGCACGGCCCACCTCGTCAAAGACTGCTTTCACACAGTTTGGGTTAGCAAAGTCTTCGGCTCGCATATTCTTATGGACTAACGTGCCCATCTGTCCCTGTTCTTTGGTCATTTTACGGAGTAATCCCTCGAGATCGTCGAGGTTGAGAAAGGGCTCGTCGCCCTGCACGTTCAAGATAAAGGAGTGTCGCTGGTCCTGGGCAATCTCTGCACAACGATCGGTCCCACTCTGGTGATCCTTGCGCGTCATGAGGCTTGGGACCTCAAACTTATGACAAGCGTCCATAACACTCTGGTCGTCCGTCGCCACAACCACTTCTGCACCTTGCTCGACCCAGGGCCTTAGTCTATCGTAAACTCGAACGACAAGTGGTCGGCCAGCAAGGTCAGCGAGCGGTTTTTGCGGGAGTCGAGTCGATTGAAGTCGGGCTGGAACCACGACGAGCCATTGCTTCCAGTCGATCATGCTTTTCCTTTCATGGAGAAAACCAGGTCTGCAGCCTCAAGCCGGGGGGCCTGGGTGCCCTTCGGGGATAAAAGGCACCCTGCTGTCTTGCCTCAGGGGACCATCATTGCTACCATGGAACTATATTGTCAAACGCAGGGAATCGTAACAAAAATTGTCGAAACTGAGGTGTTGCTGATGGCTCGAGATGCTGCGCAAAAGTATGATGCAGGAGCCGCTGCGTTCTTCCTTGAAAATCTTTGTCAAGATGTCGACGTCATCCTGCGGTTTGGCTTCGCACTTGCATTGGACGAAACCAAGGCGCAAAAACTGACGAAACTCACGTATGGTTCTATAGTCCCGCAGATACCTGAGCTTCTCAATATCGATAGCACCCAGATTCGTATGCGTTTGCTACGAAGGGCTTGGGAGCTTTTCCATGAGGAGCCCGATGAAGGTGTCAGTCACCTACCTCTCGCAGAGATGATGCGAGATCTGGAGCTTGGGACGCGCGCTGTGTTATTCTTGGTAGATGTCTTTGGTCTCACCTGCACTGAAGCGCGCGAGATCACCAAAATGGACGATGCTGAGCTCCGCCAGCACCTCGCCAAGGCCCGAAAGAAGCTCCTACGCTTTCGCTTTGATTGACCGAACGGAGGTTCGACCCGACTATGGCTGCCAAAACCATCTCCCTCAGCGATGACGAACGTCTTTATTCACAGCTTTCTGAATATTTGGAAGATGAGTTGGCGAGCGCCGAACGCGGTAAGTTCGAGGCGAGTCTTAAAGAGCGTAAACTTGAGTCGCTCCCGACGGACTACGGTATCGCTCGTGGTAAGCTCCAGATAGAAGCGCAACGTCTGATGTTGGACGAAGTCCAATTGCACGTCATTCACCAGCTTGTAGAGGATGATGCGGCGCGCGCAAACCACGAAGCCCAGGACATCGATGAGTTCAGTAAGTCGGATGTTCGCAGTCAGGCAATACGATTCACACTGCTGCTGATCCTTTTAGGAGCAGGGATAGTCCTTGGGGTCAAGTTTTTCTCAAAAGAGCAAAAAGTACCCTTCAAGGCTCTCGATTCGCTGCTTTATGAAGCCATCGTTATGTCGGAAGATCCCGAGGAACGACTTGATTTTCCCACCGATAGTGTGGCGGATCTCAATAATTACTTTAAGCGTTACCCTGATCTAGGCTTTAGCCCCAAGGTTTTGCAAGGTCCTGGGAAAGGCTGGGAACTCGTAGGCGGGACAGTCATCGACTACGAAGTTGCTAAAATTCTTGGTGTAAAAGTGAAAGCAAGCGGAAGCGATGAACTGTTCTACCTCTTCCTGTTTGAGGGCTCACTCAGTACCTTGCCCCCTTCTACTCCAGGCAACTTCCAGGGTCTTATGTATCAGACCTATGCGTCGGATAAGCTCAATGTGATAGCGTGGCAAGCCACACCCGAAATGACAGGGATGATGATTGGCTACCGTGGAGCTAAGGATCTTGCCGAGCTCGCCTTCCGCATGGTTGGTCTTTAAGGCTGGCTAGAGTTGTCTCGTCCCCAAAATTGTGGCAAGCTCAGGTCGATTTCTCTATCGACCTTGATTGCTGCGGAGGGCTGCCATGATCATTAATCTCTTTCGTATGGAACGAAGTGAAAAGAGTCGCTCACGCAAGCTTCCCCTTTTGCCTCGAGTAGGTATAGTTATAGATTTTGCAGGCCGTCAATTTTCTTTTCGTCATGCTCCTTTGCTCGAGACTCTTCTCAACCTTATGGAACGAGGAGCGACGCGCTCCAATTTTGAGAAGATCGTGACGGAGCAGCTCTATGAGATTTCTTTGCCTTCCATTGTGCGCAAGAAGACTGTCAATGTGAAGTCACGCACCATATCCAGCCGTACCCGAAAGCTCAAAGGGTCTGCGACAAGCTGAAGCAATCATATGGGCGAAACAGCTTTCCTGAAGCTAAGGGGATCTACTTCCTCGAGTGTCGCTCACCAATTTTCCCGAATCGACCCTGAATGATAAATTTCTAGCTCGACAGTGGGCCTGGTTGAGCACAAAATCTGTGAGTTTTTGAAACACAGCTGCTCGCCGTGATAAACAAGCTCACTCTTAACACTTTAGATCCAGCCTTACTCACACACTATCGGGACAACATTAGAATTTTTGGCTTGGATAGCTTTTTCAAAGAAGTTCCCGAAACTCAAAAGATCGAACCCTGGCTCATCCAAACCTCTCAAGCTATCGAAACAGCAATCGCTGAGGAAAATGAGGCTTATCATAAGGCTGCGACTCTTGGTCTTGGCTATTATACTGACGAAGAATCAGCCGATGAGCTCTCCGCTGAAATATCGTCGAACCTTGGACTGAAAAAGCATGAAGTCACGGCAGTGTGGTGGCAGCTCCTCAAAGAGGACGAGAAGCAGGGAAAGCTTGGATCATATGATATGTCTGTGAAGGACTGTCAGGATCTTCAAGCCAAGAACTGGAAGGCAGAGGGAACTCAGGGATACCCTCTGGTACTCTTAGGGCGATTAGATGATATTCATCACAGTTTTTTCTACCGCATCTTTAATCTAGAGCGCGAATGGCTAGCGCATGATTACGACAAAAAATCTGGCCAAGTAAAGCCCATGGCGACGGATCCTAAAAGATGGGAAGTGCTCGTCAGCACGCTTTGAACTCCATTGCGCGTCATTTGCCGTGTGATAGGAGCAAATCCCACGATGAGCTCAACATTCCTAGCTGCAAGACCCCGACAGATATCATGTGTATGTGAAAAGTAGATTTTGGTCGGCTTCTTGCAATCGCAGCTTTCCAAGCTCTATGAGCTTTAGACGAAAGGACTGCGTGCTTCATGCGTTGGTATTTTCAAAGGCATTATTCACTCTTAATTCTACTCTTTGGCGCAGCATCGGGCATGTTCCTGGGGCTTGGACTCTTTACCTTCCACTATGCAAAGGGGGCTGCTTATCTACGAGATGACCCTAAGGCTTGTGTGAACTGCCATGTCATGAACGAGTATTATGATGCCTGGCAAAAAGCGAGTCATCATCACACGACAACGTGCAATGCTTGCCATACACCTTCAGATTTTTTCGGGAAATATACCACCAAAGCTGTGCACGGAATCCGACACTCTTGGGGATTTACGACGGGACTTTATGCCGAGCCTATCGAAATCAAAGTAGATAGCCTCAGGGTCGTCGAGCAAAACTGCCGTCGATGCCACGGCGAACTTTTTCATGGGGGAGAAGGAGAGCAGGATCAGAAGGGGTCCATCTCCTGTTTATCTTGTCATCGCGAAGTGGGACATGTGAGGTAGCGAATGTTCAAAAAATTTCGAGAATCTAAGCATATTCGCCTTTTGTTTTATAGTGGGCTAGGAGCTATGGTGTGTGCGCTGCTCATCTCTGGACTGCTCGTCAATATTTTTGAGAGAAAGCAGGAGAGTAAACAGACTTTTTTTAAAGTCGTCGATCTTAATGATAGCATCGATGACCCAGCTGTTTGGGGTCAAAACTTTCCACTGCAATACGAAAGCTATCTGAAGACTGCCGATCAAATACGCACCCGCTTTGGTGGCAGTGAGGCTGTACCTCGCACGCCTACGGACGCAGATCCCCGTTCGCTGGTGGCTCAATCCAAGCTTGAGGATGATCCACGTCTCAAGGACCTCTGGGCAGGTTATGCCTTTGCTAAAGATTTTCGTGAAGAGCGTGGGCATGCTTACATGCTGATCGACCAGATTTATACCGAACGGCAAAAGGTCGTCAAACAACCAGGGGCTTGTATAAACTGTCATGCTTCTACCTATGTGGCTATGAAAAAATTGGGAGAGGGTGATCTCAATCGAGGCTTTGAAGTGCTCAATAAGCTTCCCTATGCCGAGGCGAGAGCTGAAGTCAAGCATCCCGTGAGCTGCATCGACTGCCACAATCCTCAGACGATGGCACTACGCGTCACTCGTCCAGCTTTTATCACTGGGATTAAGGCCTATAAAGCAGCCCAGGGCATCGTGAACTATGATGTGGATAAGCAGTCTACGCGCCAAGAGATGCGATCCTATGTGTGTGGCCAATGTCATGTGGAGTACTACTTTGAAGGAGCAGAGAAGAAGCTCACCTATCCTTGGGCTAAAGGTTTCAAGGCTGATGAGATCCTGGCTTATTATGACGAAAATGGGCACAAGGATTGGGAACATGCAATCTCGGGTGCGCCGGTCCTCAAGGCTCAGCATCCTGAGTTCGAAATGTGGAGCCAGGGCATTCACGCGCGTTCGGGAGTGGCTTGTGCCGACTGTCACATGCCTTATACACGTTCCGGTGCGATGAAGATCAGCGATCATCATGTGCAGAGTCCTTTGCTCAACATTCAGCGAGCCTGTCTTACCTGTCACAAAACTAGCGAAAAGGATATGTCGGAACGTGTGGCTGTGATTCAAAGCAATCACTACGAGATGCGCAACCAGGCGCTCGATGCTGTCCTAGCTCTCACGCATGATATCGGCGAAGCAGCGAAGTATAATAAGCTCACGCCTCAGACCTTACAGGCAGCCCGTGACTTTCAGCGCAAAGCTCAATTTCTCTTGGACTTTGCTGAGGCAGAAAATTCCACGGGTTTTCACGCACCTCAGGAGGCAGCGCGTATACTTTTGAAGTCGGTCGATTATTCTCGAAAGGGTCAACTGCTGCTTCCGCGCCAACGGCAGTAAATTGCGCTAGCCTTTTCTGTCAAAGCTCACTATTCGAGAAGAGATGGGAGCACTGAGCTGTGCACCTGTCGAAGCTTTTCACGAATTTTGTTTGCCGGAGTACTTCATGCCGACACCTCAACCCTCTCTTCCCTCGCGTCCGTTGCCCGCGTTGTCATCGACCCTGCAACGCTTGGCTGATGCGAGCCTTGTCCTTCGAAGTGAAGAGGCACCGGCTATCTCGGTATTTTACGAAGTTCTCAGCCAACGCTGGCGAGCTGCCCAGGCAAAGATGCAGGATCATGCAGCGGACTGGCAACACGATGTCATGACACGTTCTTATCTGGAAGGACGCCAATCTCTGGCCTTTTATTCCAATGTTTTTTATCTGATGGAACGAGATCCAATGGAGTCTGACCTTGTCACAAGGGCGTCGCAACTTCTGCATAGAGCTTTTAGCTTTCGAGCTCGGGTACAACAAGGTACCTTGCCGCGTGAAGTTGAGGCAGGCTATGAGTTGGATCAAAGCTTTTATCCTTATTTTTTTGGGACTACCCGCTGCCCTCAGTCAAGTGTTGATTCCCTAGTCAACGCCCCTCATGCAACTCATGTGATCGTCGCTTGCCGTGGACACCTCTACCTGGTCGAAGGGGGAGATGAGAAGACGAATGCTGAACAATGGCAAGCTTTGCTCAGGCAAATTCTGGCCGAGGAAAAGCCCGAAAGCTCTTACGCCCCTGCGCTATGGACGACTCTTGAGCGAGAAGCTTGGGCTGACGTGCGAGCCCGGCTTCTCACTGATCCTCTGCATGCTCAAGCTTTGCAAAAGATTGAATCAGCAGCTTTTTGGGTTGCGCTCGAACGAGATGAGCATCCCGAGACTCGCACAGAAGCTATGCGAATTCTCAGCTTTGATCGTGCGATCAATCGTTGGTATGACAAAAGCCATCAGATCGTTGTATGTGGCAATGGAGTCAGTGGCATCAATCGCGATCACACGCTACTCGATGGACATCCATCGCGCCTTTATTTGGAGTTTTTGCAGCAAGCGCTTGAAGAAGAAGCTACGGAGCGGGGGCCATCTCCCACCTTTCAGCGTTTAGACTTAACGCTACCTTCCTCCTTGGAAGCTCGCTATCAAGAGCTGCGAAAAACTTGGGAAGAGACTCAAAAAAAGTTTTGGATGGAAGTGTTTGATGTTCATCGCGTGGGTCTCGTGTGGTCTCAAGCGCATAAACGGAATGCTGACTTTATTGTTCAAGCCGCCCTTCACTATGCCGCTTATCAATGTTTCGGACGTTTTGTGAGCATCAGCGAGTCAGTCCACATGCGTCATACATATCGGGGGCGTTACGATAGCATCCTATCCCTTAGCTACGAGCTGCAGAAGTTTTGGCACGCCTGGGAGAAGGGCTCATCTGCCGTCGAGCTCCTTGTACTGTATTTTACTGCCGAGCAGGCGCACCGACAAAAAATCAAAGAATGCAAACTAGGTCATAGTCCTCTTCTACATCTGGCAGGCCTCCTGCAGAAGGCAAGAGCCAACGAGCCATCCACGCTATCTAGCGAGGGAGACATGGGTCTGGCTCCCGCCTTTTTCCAAGAGCTTCTCACGCCGCCCCTGACGAGTTCAGGACCCGGGTACTGCCCTGGCTTTGAAATGTCTGGCTTTACCGATACTGTCGCAGAGACGATCGGTGTCTCCTACCTGGTAAAACCAGACAGGATCAGCTTTTACTTCAAAGCTGACGGGGGCTCTCAGGCTATTGCTCAGTCGCTGGCTCAGACCTTGCCGCAGGTCTTGAGTCAGCTTTCAGAATTTTTGACAAGCGCACTAAGCCAAGAATGATCGCAAAGGTGCGCAAAGCGCTTGAGGAGCAAGACCTCTCTGATATATGGTTTGCCCTCCCTCGTTCGGGACTTCGTGAGGACTTGAACGATAGCGAGTCGCTCTCGGTATTTCAGGGGGATTGACCACTTGAAAAAAGGTAAGAGGTAGTGAGTCTTATGTTGCCATTCCGCGTATTTGACAAAGAAAAAAAGCAAATGTGGCAGGTCATTAACTATCACCCGGGCGCAGGCTCTGAGGGAAGCTACCTGGCGACCAAGGAAGACGACGATGCGACGGACGGCGATATGCGCCTGATCCCTGCGACGGAGCTAGTGACTTACAAGTTTGTAGATTTTCTCGAAGAGGCTGAGCCCTTCGAGAACTAAGAGTCCGAGTCGCTTACGGCCTTGGCTGTGCGACGGTGATCGTCAGATTTTGAAAAACTTCTCCCCCCCGGCTACCAACGACACGCAAACTGTAAGTGCTCGTTCGCTGGGGGATGACCTCTATATTCCCGTAGGCAGCAAGGCCCTGGTAAACCTGTCCCGAACTCGTGTCCGTAATGCTCACCGAAGCTGCATTCTGAACTTGCCAATAGATCGTTACCGGTCGTGGAAACGGAATAGCCTGTGTAGAGGCAGCATAATAGCTGATCAAAGGCTTCCAAGATTGCACTTGAATGGTGATGTCGCGCGTGAGGGTTTGTCCCTGCCCATAGGCATAGAGGCGATATGTGGCTGTGGCCTCTGGATAGACTTCGATATAGTTTTGATTGCCCAGTGCGGTATAGGTCGTATTCTTGAAGCCATCGTAGACATCCACTCGTGTCGCTCCACGAACTTTCCAAGAGAGGCGTACGGGTTGCACCTGAGAGATGGAAAGCTGCGAGGCATCGAAGGACTCTATGGTCAAGGGTGGCCACTCGATGATGATCTCACGCGATTGCACTTCTCCTGAACTGCCGTATGCATACAGTACAAATCGCGCAGTCTTCTCAGGCCATACTTCTATGTAGTTCTGGTTGCCAAGACTGGGATAAGTGGTGTTACGAAAGCCATCGTAGACATCCACTCGAACGGCATCACGGACTTTCCAATCCAAGCGAACAGGTTGAATCGTTTCGATGAATACACTAGAGGCTCGGTAGTACTCTATTGTAGGCGTCATAGCCCATGCAGGAAGCACGGGTCCTAAGACAAAGAAGAAGATAAGCAATGATTTTTCTAGGGCTGATCGCATGGTTTGAATCCTTTATGGGTGGATCGGGAAAGGAGCAACTCAGAACTCTACTTTCATCGGTAGCGAAGGGGGGCCTGCGTGTCAAGGCTTTCGTGAGACTGTGCGCCTCTCAAAAGACATTGTGATTTCAGGAGTTTAGACTCACCACAGAAATTCTGTTAAAAACCTAGACGAAGAGCATACTCTCAGAGTGAAAATAAACCTGAAATAGTAGATACTTAAGCTGACCGAAAGCGGGCGCAAAACTTGCATATTTTCTCTGACCCTTAAAAAATAGAAAAGAATAGGCCCGATGAAAAAGCACGTCTATCAACGCGATAATATTGAATGGTCACGACCAGCTGGGGATCAAGCCTTGCGCGGACTTGTATTAGTGGTGCACGGGCTGAATCTCAAAGCGTCCCGGATGCAGGCTCTCGTCCAGGTCTTAGTCGATCGCGGGTACATGGTCGGTAACATGACTCTCGCCGGTCACAGCGGAGACAAAAGTGCAGTTGGGCGTGAGGCCTGGCTGAGGGATTACGAAGGGGCAACCCTAGCACTTCGTGAGTTGAGTAATGAGCATGGAGGACTTCCTACCTTTGCCGTCTGTATGTCGCTTGGAGCTTTGACACTGGTGGATTTTATCAGTGAGCATCCCCAGCATCAACCCTTTCAGAGAGTTTTGATGCTGGCACCAGCCCTCAGTCTTCGCTGGTATTCACATATTTTTAGAGCCTTTGCTCGCTGGTTGCCTTGGTTACCAATTCCTAGTTTTTCGCGCGCGAAAGATCGTGTGTATAGTAGTCTACCGCTCCGATTTTATGGGGAACTCTATAAAGCTCAGGATATGATTGCGCGCAAACTTAAAGCGTGTCCCTTGAAGCTTCCTGTGAATATTATCATGGATCCACGAGACGAACTGGTTTCCTATGCAGGCGTTGAACAGCTGCTCAAACGAGGTCATATGCCGATGGCTCATCTGCAGGGCCGGCGTCTGCCATCAGAAGCGCAGGGAAGCTATCATCTCTTTATTTGCCCGGAAAGTATGGGGTCTACGATATGGCAAGAAGTGACTTCAAACCTCGAAAGTTTTTTTAGTGATGAGAGTGCAGTCCGTTAGCCTTATCAAAGGCTTCATTTTCGGCTTTGGCTTGGGCTACACCAGCATCTATGTCGACCATGTTGAACAAGATCAAGCCGACGACAAAGAGAAATATCAGAAAGAGGACACTATAGCGACTGGCTCCCAACTGAGAAGAGACAAGACCGAAGACCAGGGGCCCGAAGAGTCCCGCAAATTTTGAACTGACGCTAAATAGACCAAAGAACTCCCCACTTCGCTCCAAAGGAACCATAGAGGAAAAGATGGAGCGACTGATCGCCTGATTTGCTCCCTGCACCATCGCAACTCCACAGGCTAAGATCCAAAAGTGCAAGGCCGTCGTCATAAAAAGAGCAACCACACTTACACACATGTAGATGACCAGGGTGATATTGAGGGCTTTTTTGGGTCCAATAGCATGCGTGATTGGTCCAAAGGCGAAGGATGCAGGAACTCCCAGGAACTGAACAAGCAGGATAGCAAGAGTAAGATCTTCACTCTTGATGCCAACCTCTCGTCCGTAGATAGTTGCCATATTGATAATGGTTCCCACGGCATCGCTGAACGCCCAAAAAGCGACGAGAAATAGAAGCATGTGCGGATATTCCCGCATTTTACGCAGAGTTTTAACGAGTTGAAAAAGAGAGGCGACCAGATGGTGGGAGAAGGTTTCCTTAGGTTCTGAGGAAGCAGGTCCTCTTTTTTTCGGTTCTTTGACTTTTCGTAACAGGGGAATAGTGAAAAGAATCCATACTATTCCCACGGATACAAACGAGATTTTGACACCGGATGCTGCATTCGAAAGTCCAAAGAGTTGGGGCTTGCTGATCCACAAAAGGTTGATTGCGAGGAGAATGCCACCACCAAGGTAGCCCAGAGCATAGGCTGAATTTGATACCCGATGTACGGCATCATCTTTGGCAATATGGGGTAGCAGCGATTCGTAAACCACGACGCCCGCATTGAAGGCGACATTGGCGATGACAAAAATAAGGCCAGCCATTTTCCAGTTGCCAGGACTAAGAAAGGCGAGACCTATCGTGAGCAGCGACCCTATCAGGGTGAAGAGCGCCAAAAACTTCTTCTTGGCAGCCCGCATGTCAGCAAGGTAACCCAATGACGGGGCTAAGAGTGCGGTGAGCAACATAGTCGTAGAATTAAAGTAAGCCCAATAGGCAGAGCGCAGATTCTGCGGAAGATCTGTAGCAAGGACGTCGCTGAAGTAGATGGGTAGCACAGCGACAGCGATGGTGGTTGCAAAAGTCGAGTTGGCTACGTCATAAAGAGCCCAAGCTCGCAGCTGAGGAGTATCGAGGCCGAGATTGGCGAGAAGGCCGCTCTTTTTCCAAGGCTTCATGCCTTACTCCTCAGACGTAGTGTCATTTCGTTTCGAAAATGTTCATTCAGTTTAACTGCACGCTGTAGAAACTGCACGAAAAACGTGGTACACCCCTCAATCAAGGTAACTAAAATGCGCCAGACTAGCAAAATTCGCATAGGTCTGAGCTCTCACAGGGCATTCACACGATATGGGCTTAACACTCGAACTTCTGGAATCCTTCGGACTGCTCTTCTGCCTCATCTTGGCAGCACCCCTGGGTCTATTCAGACGTATCGATCGCCTTTCGGAGACGTTGAGATTCCTTCCCTCTCTCCTTAAGCGTCGCCTGTTTGCGAGTATTCTGCGGACGCGTCTTGATTACAAAATGGGCAATCACCAGCAGGCCGTTGTCGGTCTAGGTCCTATTGTAGCTCAACTCGAACGTGACATCGACCTTGCGTCGAACGTTCGATTGAGAAAACTTCTCTGTTCGCTCTACTGTGACATGCAACAGCTTTACCTTCTTAGCGGACAAGTCGGGCAGGCGGTAGCTGTCGTTATCCGTGCGCATAAGATACTCGGACTCGACAGGTTGCCGACTAATCCTGATCTCGACATTAAGGCCGCACATGTGGTGAAAGCCGGACTTGCAGCAACCAAACTCCTTGAGGATGGGGGGCTTGCAACGCTTATGGTTCGTCAGGGCGAAGAACCAGTTCTTTCGCGCCCACCCTTTTCGGTTCCCCAACGCCAGACAAGCGAACCCAAAAGAGCAAAAGCCAAGCGATCAGAAGATGGGGCTACCATCATCCCTTTTCCACGTTTCCAACCATAAGTTTCGATTAGGTACCAGGTGCAAGACAGCGAGCCTTAGCCCCTTTTTGTGGGGGAGGTATGATAATGATTGGCTGAATCGTGCCAGCGTTCCGGCGTGCTGTGAATTCGCAGCGGAAATATTTTCCATCTTGTTGAGATCTAAAGGTCATCGAGTGTTTATAGTCCGGTAGCAAGTCCACCCGCAGCGGTGTTTCGCCTTCAAACAGCCCATCGTTGATATTGATGAGCCAGCGATTTCCCGGCGACTCGACTCTTACTGGCACGAGGTCTACGTGCGAGAGTCGTTTGAGGAAGATCTTGTCGAGCTTGAGCGGTTCTCCCTCGGCTCCTGAGATGCGAATCGTTTCTTTTTGGAAACCAGGGTGAGAAATCTCGATTTCGTAGGTTCCTGCTGCAAGATATAGGCGGACGGGAGTATGCTTATAAGTCGAACCGTCGAGCGCCACACCATTTACCTTGAGGCTCACCACCTCAGGTACAGTTGTCAGTTCTACTTGTAGCTTTTTCGTGTTACGGAAGCTCTCAAAAAAGCCTTCTTCCTTGAGGTAGTACAGAGCTCCAACAAAGGCAGCTATCAAAAAGAGGAAGACAGGGAAACCTTTGCGTTTGCTGTGACGAACCGTATGAGCCACGGGTCTTGGCCGCGTACGAGTACTTGTTCCAATGGCGCCACCATCTCTGAAGCTAGATTCTCCCGGCATTCCAGCTCGTGGCGGCATGGTTTTACGAACTCCGGTCGTCAGCGAAATCATGCGATCATCGCCTGGAAGGGCAGAAACAGAGCGACTTTCACCTGTTTTGGTGATGGGTGCACGCAGCGCGGAGTCTTCGCTTAGGGCTTTTGGCAAGTCTGCCTGCATATCCATGGCGAGACCAGAACCCGCAGCCGCTTGCAGAGGTACTTGGGATTGGGTCGCGACTGTAGCGCTTGCTGCAGCCTGCACAGGGTTGGTCGCTTGCGCCAGAGTTTCTTTGATGTCATCCTGAGTTCGATCTCGGCGCTTGGCTAAAATTCGCTTGAGGAAATTGCCGAGCTCACGTGAGGTGAATTCCGCAAATTTCGAGTGAAGGTAACGGAGCAAATCTTTTTCAAAGGCAGCAGCTGTCTGGTAGCGCTGCTTTCTATCTTTCGATAGTCCCTTCATGAGAAGCGCGCGTAACTCCCCATCAACCTCAGGATTGAGCTCACAGATATCATAGGGAATTTCGCAGTTTTGTACCTTGCGAATGCTTTCCACCTCTGTCATGCCTGCAAAGAGGCGCTTCATCGCCAGTGTCTCCCACAGGACGATGGCGAGACTAAAGACATCCGATCGCCCATCGAGCTGCTTGGCTGCCACTTGCTCGGGACTCATGTAAGAGTATTTTCCTTTGACAACGCCTGGTCGAGTCTCGGTCAGCTTATTTTCGGCAGAGGCAATACCGAAGTCGGTGATTTTTACATCACCTTCGTAACTGATGAGGATATTTTGCGGAGAAATATCCCTGTGAACGATACCAAGGGGTTCGTTGGTAATTTCATCATTCTTGGTATGTGCGTAGTGGAGAGCACGAGCAGCAGATGCTGCGATATAGAGGGACATTGGCACGCTGAGCCGTGTTTTGGCACCTTCGCATGCACTGAGCAAGGTTCTCAGGTCGGCTCCGTCCACGTGCTCCATGATTAAGGCATAGGAGCCATCGACTTCGGTAAAGTCATAGACCTGCACGATATTATTATGCTGAAGTCTTTTACAAATATGAGCTTCGTCACGGAACATTTCAATAAATTCTTTGTCCCCAGCATAGTGAGGGAGGATACGCTTGATGGCGACGATTTTTTGGAAAGCAGCCTCACCGACGGCCTTGCCGAGATAAATCTCAGCAATGCCACCGCGGGCTATCCTCTTTCCTAATACGTAAGAATTCTTCGCCATAGCAACCTTGCTTCGGAGGAAGGGTTGAGACCCATCCAGGCTTTTCTGTTACCTCGGGGTCTTTCGGAAGCCTGAGGGAAAAGTGTAGGAGACTCGCCTCTTCGACTGGTCCATGCTGCCCTAAATGTCGAATCTTGCAGCCGATTCCGCTCGTTTCTGGTATGAAAAAAGTTTGCATCCACACAGGACTTAAGGGCCTGGATCGCATAGAGGTTTTTTGGGCCAGGGGATTTCTGGGGAGAAGTTCCGGGCAGACTCGAACATGTGAGGCAGTTGTGTCAGGCTTTTTTATAACTATCGAAGGCGGAGAGGGCACAGGCAAGTCGCTTTTCGTCCGGGGTTTGACGCAGGTTCTCGAACAGCGTGGGATTTCCTATCTGCTCACGCGCGAGCCTGGGGGGACTCCCCTGGCAGACCAGATTCGGCGCATGTTTCTCGAGCCTCCTGCAGGTGATAGTCCGACGGCCTTGACTGAGCTGCTTTTAGTCTCCGCAGCTCGCGCCCAACACGTTCACAAAAAAATTAAACCTGCGCTGGCCGAAGGGCTTTGGGTTCTCTGCGATCGCTTTTATGACTCGACGCGCGTTTATCAAGGCGCACTGGGGGGAATCAGCGAAGCGACTCTGGAAGCTATCGTGCAAACTTCGGTAGAAAATTGCCATCCACAGCTGTCCTTTGTGCTAGACTGCCCCGCTGAGATTTCGATGGCACGTGTGCGTCAAAGGACTGCGGATGCAGGGCAAAATATGGCAGAAGCGAATCGCTATGATGGGGGCAATGCGGCTATGCACGAAAAACTTCGTGAAGCCTATCTCGATGTGGCACGTCGCTTCCCTGAGCGCGTCCACGTGATCGATGCTACCCAAACACCAGCCCAAGTATTGGAAACGGCTGTCCGCTTTCTGAAGGACATGGGGCGCCTATGAGCCGCAAAACACAAAGCAAAGACATACCCATCGATGTCCCACCGGTTCATCCGTGGGGAGATCTGTTTGGCTTTGATGCCTTCCTGGCTCAGATGCAAAGCCTCCTGTCTAAGGACACCTTCCCTCAAGCAGCCTTGTTTGAAGGTCGAGAGGGCATAGGCAAACGTAAGCTTATAGCCGCATTGCTTGGTCTGATTTACTGCAAAGACCAAGCTGCCTGTGGCGTCTGCGAAGAGTGTCGGGCTGTTCAGTATGGCTTTCACCCTGATGTACTATGGATAGAAAGCGAAGGGACCATCAAGGTCGCAGATGCTGAGAAGCTCCAAGAACATTTGGCCGTGCGTGCTCATAACAACGCAGCAAAGCCTGCTTGGCGAGTTGTTGTGATGGTCGACATCGAAGAGCTGACAGACCAAGCCGCCAATCGCTTGTTGAAGACCCTCGAGGAGCCTCCTGCCCAAGTACGCATACTCATGACTTGCAGTCGGGTAAGTCAACTTTTGCCAACCATTCGTTCACGACTTGTGAGTTGGCATGTCCAGCCACCGCCTATGGCTCAAAGTCTGGAATGGCTGCGGGCTAAAGTCGCCGAAGAGGGTCTAAGTTACGAACCCAAGCAAATCACAGCAGCGCTCGAACGCTTTGGACTTTCCCCAGGACGGGCTCTAACGCTGCTCAGGCAGGAACGTGATATGGATCCTGAGTCCTTACGTCGTCTTGAGACTCTTTTGTTGAAGCCTCTGGATGGCAACCATTTGCCAGAATTGCAAGAGCTCGTCAAAAAGCATGGGTGGAAAGCGCATGAGCTCGCCCAGCGTTTAGAGGTACTCTTGAACCGATACTACAAATGGAGTCTTGGTGTGAGCTCGCAACAGGTCAGTCCAGTCGACCATCAGCGGGTTCTGCACTGGCGGAAAATATTACATGAGGTTTACCGCGCCGGTGGGAGCGGTCATAATCATCTCAATACACAATTGATCGTAGATGCCTGGACCTGTTAAGAGGAATAGGCTTTTGATGAGGATAGCGCATGAGCGGTATGAATATAGTAGGCGTCGAGTTTCGACGAGCCGGTAAGATCTACGATTTCGATGCTAAGGATTTTTGTCTGAGCATCGGAGATCGAGTTGTCGTTGAGACGGAACGTGGCCCTAGCCTGGCTGAGGTCAAGCGAGTCAGCTACACTGAGTTTGATGATGTCGAACCGAGTGTCCTAAAGCCTATCGTTCGTATCGCGTCGCGCAAAGACCTCGATGCAGCTGGGCGTTTGACGACAGAACACGCCGAGAGCTTCACCAAACAAAAGATTCACGAGCTTGATCTCGATATGCGGGTGATAGGTGTCGAAATTCAGTTTGGTGGCAACAAGGTTATCGTTTATTTCTCAGCCCCAGGACGGGTTGACTTTCGCGAGTTGGTCAAAGAACTCGCAGGTGGTCTCAAAACTCGGGTCGAGCTCAAACAAGTCGGTTCGCGTGATGAAGCCAAGTTGTCGGGCGGACTCGGTATCTGTGGTCGTGAGTTTTGTTGCTCGAGCTTTCTAAGGGAATTTGTACCTGTTTCCATCAAGATGGCAAAAAATCAGAACCTTGCTCTCAATCCAAGTAAGGTCTCGGGTGGTTGTGGTCGTTTGCTTTGCTGTCTTACCTACGAAGATGAAACATATGCCGCTCTTCGTCAGCAGTTGCTACCAAAGGGAGCCAGAGTTCGTCTTCCTGATGGCACCTTTGGTGATACTCTGCGTGGCGATATCTTGAATCAAGTGATGCTTGTCGAATTGGATACTGGTGAGCAGAAATCTGTGCCTATCGTTGAACTGGAAGTTGTCGATGCTCGCCAAGCTGTGAGTGAAGAGGACGATTGGGGTAGCGATCTTGACTTCGCAAATCTCCTTGGAGAAGGAGACAGTGTCACTGCTCTCGATGATGGGGAAGATGTTGGTGGCGAGCGCAAAGCTGGGACTCCAAAAGGGAAAGGTCCGATTGCTGCGAGAGGACCTCAGCGATCGGATAATCGAGCTCAAGGTGGTGGCCGCGATCGAAATGAAGGTCGTCCCCCACGCAGCGCTAGACCCGAACGGGGCGAGCCTCGAAAAGACCGTCCAGAGCGGGGCGAGAAGTTAGAACCTCGTTCAGAAGGCAAACAAGGCGGAGGAGGTCCCCAGCAGCAGCGCGGTGATCGCGGTGACCGCAATCGGGGCCCGCGAGATAAGTCTAAACATCCTCAGCAACAGGCTCAAGAAGGACGTCAGCAGGGCGAGGCTCCACGCGGAAAGGCCCTAGTTCCAAAACAGGCTGAATCGAATAAGCCGGAGACGCAGCCTATAGCGCCGAAGGGCAAAATCATTCAGTCGGTGATCGTTCCCAAGGGTGATGGAGCGGGTGGATCGGATAGTAGTGAATCCTAAGCTCAAGGGCCGAAAAGGAGATCAGATCGATGGCGAAACTTTACTTTCGATACGGAGCTGTGGGCAGTGCCAAGACCCTTAATTTATTGGCTGTGGCGCATTCCTATCGCCAACAAAATAAGAAGGTTTACCTGATCAAACCAAGTCTCGATACCCGCTTTGGCGAAGCAGCCATCCGATCTCGGGCGGGACTCGTCCAAGAGGCTGATCTTTTGGTCGACGGTGAGAGTCAGCTCGATCTCGCTGTCCTGGAAGGTTATCATTGTATTCTGGTAGATGAAGCCCAATTCTTAGTGGCTCGTGTGAT
>JACCDP010311751.1_pt1 | contig 25758 bp, 13 predicted proteins | sample 7445841 | NCBI WGS metagenome assembly JACCDP01 (sample SAMN15323441, study PRJNA562643) | freshwater metagenome | isolation source: river surface water | place: USA:Blue River Watershed | collected 2017-08-17 | reverse complement strand
GCGACCAATTTCACTTCATGTTTTCTACTCAATTCAATTAAGGTAGTATTTACTCGATCTTCAACTTCTAATCCGTGCCGATTTACTTCTAGATAGAAATCTTCTCCAAATTGTTCTTTCCACCATAGCAAGGCTTCCTCGGCTTGATTCAAACCTACATTCAAAATTAGATTGGGAATTTCTCCGTAAAGGTTTCCAGATAGGACAATTAAATCCTCTTTGTATTTTTTGATAGCTTCTTTATCAATTCTTGGAACATAATACATCCCTTTCGTGTAGGCAATGGAAGCCAATTTGATGAGATTTTGATACCCTTCTTTATTTTTAGCTAGAAATACGACTTGATAACCATTGTCTTTCTGCGATTTATCCTCAAGGTTGCGACAAACATTAAACTCACAACCAATTATTGGTAGAATTTCTTTTTTAGAAAAAGGTTCACCAGCTTCTTCTGCCTGCTTTCGTTCCTCTTTTACTTTGTCATTGTATGCGCTTGCAGCCTTTTCGAAATGAAATGCAGCCATCATATTTCCGGTGTCAGTCAGCGCTAAAGCCGGCATATTTAAATCAATTGCTTTTTGAACGAGTTTCTGAACCTCAGCGGTTGATTGAAGAATCGAGTATTGGGAATGATTGTGTAAATGTGCAAAAGTTACATTCCCCAAATCTGTTTCTTCCGTAGGGACAGAAATTTTAGACGGTTCTTTTTTGGGTTTGCTCGCTTCTCGCAATTTCTCACTTTCAGCCTTGAGATTAATATGTTTTAAACCAATCGGTTGAATGAATGAAGGATTTTTTTCTTTGAAAGCTTCAAAGTATCCTGATTGTTGAATTAATTGTTCGAGTGAAAATTGCTCCCTGCGAATCAACTCGAGAAAACAGCGCGTTGTTGCTTCCACATCGGCCGTGGCATTGTGGGCTTCTTCGAAAGGCGTTTGAAATAAATAGCTGTGAAGTTCCGTAAGTGTTGGCAGTTTGAATTTCCCACCACGACCTCCGGGTAGTTTCAATAATTCAGCTGTTTCCTCTGTACAGGTATCCAAAACCGGGAGTGTTAATGGAGAATCTTCTCCTAATCTAAAAAATTCACATCCCAAGACGTTGTTGTCAAAACTAACATTGTGGCCTACAATGAACTTCGCTTTTTGAAGTGCTTTTTTGAAAAGAAAAAGAACGTCTTCCAATTCTTCACCACCTAGATTCGCCAATTCAGTTGAAATTCCGTGAACCTTCTCAGACTCGTAAGGAATATTAAACCCGTTTGGCCGAATTAAAAAATCTTTATGTTCGAGCACATTCCCCAATTCATCATGCAATTGCCAGGCTATCTGAACAACTCTTGGCCAGTTGTCCGTATCTGAAATTGGCGCATTATAATTTCTTGGTAAACCAGTGGTTTCGGTATCGAAAATTAGGAACATATGATTGAAAAAATGGAAACTTAAAGTTAAGGAATTTAAAGCCTTAGATTTTGAATTGTTCAAAAATATTTTACCAGACGTGGAGGTGGAATGATTTTCTTAATTTCTCCAAAGAAGACTCCCATCTCCAAAACTCAAAAATCGGTAGTTATTCTCCAACGCATGCGAATAGATTCGTTTCCAATCTTCACCTACAAAGGCATAAATCAATAATAAAAGCGTTGATTCAGGTTGATGGAAATTGGTAAGAATTGCGTCAACTGTTCGAATTTTATATCCTGGAGCGATTAATAATTGAGTAGGTATAACTAGTCGTTCTATTTTATTCGGAATCATCCAATCTTTTAGCGCTATGAAAGCTTGTTCGATTGCAATATCTTGAGGCAGTTCATAGGCATCCCATTGTGTGATCTTAATTTCTTCCAATTTGATTTCAGGATTTAGGATTGCCTTAACTCCCATCCAATATAAAGATTCTAGGGTGCGAAGTGAAGTCGTTCCCACACAAACTTTCGTTTCTTTATGATTTAAAAAAGCTTGAATAAACGCGATCGAAACATCCATAAATTCGGCGTGCATCTCGTGTTGGCCAATCGTTTCACTTTTTACAGGCATGAATGTTCCTGCTCCTACGTGTAAGGTTACAAAATCGGTATGGATATGCTTCCGTTTAAGTCGATTCAATAGTTCATCTGTAAAATGCAAGCCTGCTGTGGGAGCAGCTACGGAACCATCTTGCTGCGCATAAACGGTTTGGTATCCTTTGGTATCTTGTTGTTCAGCTGCTCGTTTTATGTAAGGTGGAAGTGGTATTTTTCCAAAAATATGTAAGATCTCAGCGAAAGAAACTGCGTTATTGTTCCACTCAAAATATACGATTGAAGGATTCTGTGTCGAATCGACTTTTCGCACCTGAAGCGCAATATCGCCTTGAGTAAGGGTTAAAGTTTCGTCTTTCCATTTTTTTGCTCCTCCTATCAAACACTTCCAGTAAACATTTCCTTTTTGCGACATTGCAGTGACAATATCTGGATACCGCTCATCAGCTTCCAAACAAAAGACTTCGATTTTAGCTCCAGTTGACTTATGAAAAAGTAATCGAGCCTCCACAACTTTTGTGTTGTTTGCAATTAATAGCGTATTTTGAGTAAGATGTTGATCAAGCTCCGAATAAATATTATTCGAAATCTTTCCGTTTTTGTAGATTAATAATTTACTCGAATCCCTTGGTTCAGCTGGAAAATAAGCAATTTTATCGTCGGGTAAATCGTAACTAAAATCGACAATTGAAAGTTTTTTAATATTATCCTTTAACATATAATCAAGCAAATTTAATTACAAGATCGTAAAATCTCAAGAAATGGGTTTTAGCATAGGTATTCTTGCTGAGAAAAGTCCATATTATTTTTGCAGCATAAGATGCAGTGGGATTTCCGAAAATGAAAAAATTGAGATTGGAATTCATGATTTATTTAATGAATTTTTTAATTTAGAAATTTATGCAACTTTATTCCGTGTTCTAGAGTCATAAAATTTAAAAGAATTATAAATGAATCTGCCCTTACATCGATTTTTGGCCTTTTTTGTATTTGTTATAACTTCTAAATTTTTAGCTGGTCAACTTGTAATTTCAAATCAAGGAGGAACTGCAACAGCTGTTGTTACAGCAATGGTTGGAGGAGGTTTAACTGTTAGTAATGCTACAATAACCTGTCCTTCCACTGCATACGGAACATTTACAAATGGAGCTTCAACGAACATCGGAATACCTTCGGGAATTGTTTTAACGACAGGAAATGTTAATAATTTAAATGGTTCTGGTAGTACATTTTGGAGTACCGATAATCCAGGAGGAAACTGTAGCGATGCACAACTTGGTAGTCTTGAATCTCTCGCTGATTACGATTGCTGTATTTTAGAATTTGATGTCACTCCATCATGCACAACTTTGCAGATTCGTTTTGTATTTGGGTCGGAAGAATATCCGGAATGGGTAAGCGCAGGATATAATGATGCCTTTGGATTTTTTGTAACAGGTCCAAACCCATCAGGAGGAAATTACAATAATACAAACGTTGCGACCCTACCAAACAATACGACTATTGTGAGTATTGACAATGTTAATGCAAATACAAATTCAGGATATTATGTAAATAACTCAACAGGAAATTCGGTGGTTTTGGATGCTTTTACGACCGTACTTACCCGCAATGTTTCTGTAACCCCTTGTCAAACCTATCATTTTAAATTAGCAATTGCCGATGCTGGAGATGGAATCTATGATTCTGGTGTATTTATCGACTTTTTAGATTGTCTGAATTCAGTTTCAGCTACTACATCAACAACTCCTGTGAGTTGTTCTGGAAATGATGGTACGGCAACAGCAAATGTAACAGGCGGATATCCTCCGTACACTTATTCATGGAATACTACGCCTGCTCAAACTACTGCAACTGCAACAGGATTAGCTCCTGGAACATACACTGTTACGATTGATGACGCAGGTGCTTGTACGAATCCAATCACTCAAACCGTTACGGTAGCAAACGGGGCCTCGGCTACTACGCCAACTTTTACTCAGGTTCCCCCAATTTGTTCGGGAGGCACTTTTACCTTACCAACTACATCCAATAACGGAATAATCGGAACATGGGCTCCTGCCATAAACAATACTGCAACAACTACCTATACATTCACGCCCAATACCGGACAATGTGCTACGACAACCACGATGAGTGTTACTGTAAATCCAACTGTCACACCTACCTTCAATCAAGTTGCACCAATTTGTACAGGAGGAACTTTTACCTTGCCTAGTGCATCGACAAATAGTATTACCGGAACATGGTCTCCAGCGATAAACAATACAACAACCACGACTTATACCTTTACCCCGAACTCAGGGCAGTGTGCGTTAACTCAATCGATGACAGTAGCCGTTGGGGCGCCTTCGACACCAACTTTTACTCAAGTTGGGCCGTATTGTTCAGGTGCAACTATTTCTGCTCTTCCTACAACTTCAAACGAGGGATTTACCGGTACTTGGTCACCTGCCCTGAACAACACCTCCACTACAACTTATGCTTTTACTCCAACCACCGGTCAATGTGCGAACTCGCAATCAATGACTGTTACTATTAATCCATTAGTTACACCGACATTTACCCAAGTTTCTCCTATTTGTTCCGGTGGATCTTTCACTTTACCAACGACTTCAACAAATAGTATTACAGGATCATGGTCTCCTGCAATTAATAATACTACGACAAGTACTTACACATTCATTCCAACAGCTGGACAATGTGCAAACAACCAAACAATGACTGTGACAGTAAATCCCGTTCCAACGCTAAGTATTTCAAGTGCAACTATTTGTTCAGGACAATCAGCAACACTTACAGCAACACCCAATTTAACAGGGGGTACTTTTTCATGGGATTCCGGAGAAGCCTCAAATACAATTACTCAATCACCCTCAGCAACAACAGTTTATATCGCAACCTACACATTAAATGGATGTACAAGTCAACAGGCTTCTGGAACAATTACTGTAAACCCTGTGCCAACAGTTTCAGTGAATTCATCAACTATTTGTGATGGCGAATCAGCGACATTAACAGCAACAGGTATTGCTTCAGGTGGAATTTATTCATGGAGCCCCGGAGGATCTACATCAAATACAATAACCATTACTACTTCAACGACAACAACTTACACGGTAATTTATACTTTAAACGGTTGTTCAAGTGCGCCAAGTTCAGGAACAGTTACAGTTAATCCTATCCCAACGGTAACAATTCTTGAAAATCCAACAATATGTCAAGGTCAATCGACTTCTCTCACTGCTTCACCCAATTTACCGGGTGGATCATTTGTTTGGTCACCAGGAAATTTAACTACTAATCCTTTGACGGTTAATCCTAATACGACAACAGTTTATTCGGTAATTTATACCTTAAATGGATGTGTTAGTAGCCCTGCAAATTCAACCGTTACTGTAAATCCTAATGTGCCAGTAAACGCTGGAGAAGACGTAACCATTTGCGCAGGAGAAAGCGTAATATTGACTGGTAGTGGTACTCCAAGTATTGAATGGTCAAATAATATGGTAGATGGACAAGCATTCACGCCAAGTCAAACAGAAATTTATGTTGTAACTGGAACAAGTGCGAATGGCTGCGTCACAACCGATACTGTAGTCGTTAATGTGAATCCTTTACCTGTAATATCAGCTGGAAATCCTCAAACTGTATGTGTCGGACAACAGGTTACCTTATCAGGGAGTGGTGCCGGACCTGGAGGAACCTATTCGTGGGATAATGGTGTACAAAATGGCATTCCATTCTCAGTTTACTCAACCCAAACTTACACCTTGACTGGTACTGATGCAAACGGCTGTGTTGGTCAATCGCAAGTTATCATTACTGGTCTTCCAATACCAGATGCAATATTTTCGCCTGATGTAACAACAGGAGCAATTCCTTTAACGGTAAATTTCACGAATTCAAGTACGAATGCTACTTCCTATATTTGGGATTTTGGAAATAATAATAGTGAAAACACAAACTCCTTGGCAGCTACTTCAGCTACCTATTCGACAATCGGAGTATATACTGTTTGGCTCGTTGCTTCCAACGGCTATTGTGAAGATTCAACTTCAACAATAATAAATATTAATCTACCTCCTTGGATATTTGTTCCCAATGTATTTACTCCTAACGAGGATGGAGGGAACGAAACATGGATGGTTCAAACAAAAAACATGTCCACGATTGATCTGATTATTTTGAATCGTTGGGGAAATGTGATGGCAAAAATAGAAGATTTGAATGGTGGATGGGATGGTAAAACACCGAGCGGAAATGATGCTTCGGATGGAACTTATTTTTATAAGTATACCGCAAAAGCACTTAACGGAGAGGAATTTTCCGGGCATGGATTTCTAACATTAATTCGTTAGATTGTATAAATGATTAAGCTTGAATTTTTAATCTTCAACCTTTGCAATTATTGAAAATATTCCCAAATTGTTCCGGAAGGAGTGGGGGCGACAATGCTAATTTCTTCTTTAGTTGTAGGATGATGGAAAGAAATTTTCCGAGCGTGTAAGCAAATCGATCCGTCGACATTCGAACGTTTTGCACCATATTTTAAATCGCCTTTGATGATGCATTCGATAGCAGCTAATTGCGTTCTGATTTGATGATGTCTGCCAGTTTCTAAGGCTATTTCTAATAAATGATACCGTTCACTGGATTGAATCAATTTGTAAGATAAAAGAGCCTCTTTGGCGCCGTTTGCTTTTGAGTCAACAACATAGCTTTTGTTCTGACTTTCATTTTTTCGGAGAAAATGAATCAATCTTCCTTCTGGTTCAGCGGGTTTGTTTTCAACAATCGCCCAGTAAACTTTATTGGTTTCTTTTTCTCTGAATTGAGCGTTGAGTCGTTCCAAGGCTTTGCTTGTTCTTGCAAAAATGACTGCGCCACTAGTCGGTCGGTCCAAACGATGAACCACACCACAAAAGACATTTCCAGGTTTGTTGTATTTCTCTTTTAAATAAGCTTTAATCGCATCGGGTAGGGTTGCATCACCTGTTTTGTCGCCTTGAACAATCTCTGAAGGAAGTTTATTGACAACGATTACATGGTTATCCTCATAAAGAATTCGATCTTCGATCATGCCGCAATCGATTTATTGTAGCTTTTATTGCGCAGGGTGGCAATTGTTGTAAATAGAACAAAGAATACAATTAACCCGGTTAACCATGTTGGGAACTTTCCAATACCATCCCCTTGAGCGTAAGAATGCAAGCCTACCAACATAAAGTTGACACCGAAAAATGTAAACAAGATTGCTGAATATCCCCAGAACGAAACAGCGTTGAACAGAAACTTTCCTTTCAACCCTGGAATCAAACGTAAATGTAATATTACAGCGTAAACCAAAACAGAAACGAGTGCCCAGGTTTCCTTCGGGTCCCAACCCCAATATCTTCCCCACGATTCATTCGCCCAAACACCGCCAAGGAAGGTTCCGATCGTTAACATGAATAATCCGATGGTGATAGCCATTTCTGAAATGTATGTCAATTCACTAATATTTAGCGTCACAATTTCTCCATTCTTTTTGTTTCTGAAAATATACAATGTAAGATTCAATAAACCGAAAATGCATCCCAAGCCCAAAAACGCATAGCTACCTGTAATAATGGCTACGTGTATCATCAACCAATACGATTTTAAAACGGGAACAAGCGGCGTGATTTCTGGATCCAATAAATTCATTTCGGAAACCATAATCATTAACGAAGCTAAAATCACTGCTCCCGCAACAACGACTTCGTTTTTTCTTAAGAATGCAAGCCCAGCCAAAACGGTCATCCAAGCGATGTAGATAAGTGCTTCGTATCCATTACTCCATGGGGCGTGTCCGGAAATGTAAGATCGAAAACCAAGCCCTACGCCGTGGTAAACAAAAAATACAATGAGTAAAAACAAAAATGATTTACGAATCACATTCATCACTTTTCCAGGTTCAGGATTCTTATTCATAAAAATCTGAATGAAAAATAAAATCAACAAGCCAAGTCCAAGCGTAATGTATCCTCGAAATGCATTTTTGAAAATAGTCATTTTATTATAACTGATTTCAACGTTCACTTTCGTTTCACTTGGAACAACGTTTTTTCCAATTTCCCGTTGGAAAGATTTGATTAGTTTAAGTAAATAACTTGCTTTTCCGAAAGAATTGTTTTTTGCTCCTTCATCAATGGCAGAAAGATACTTAAGCGTGGTGATGGATGAAATTGTATCAACTTGCATTAATTCCATATTCATGGGAACATACCACGTGTTGTTTTTATCTCCTTTTTTCGGAATGATGCGCATGTAGGACCAAGCAAAAATCCCCTGAACCACCTCGAAACGTTCATTTAATTTAATCAATTTTTTGTCGAATTCATCCCGTTTTGATTCCGGTTTTTGGTGAGCAACCTTGTATTCATTCAACCATTTAAAAGCACCTGTTTCATCCGAAAGTTCCTTCACGCTTGCATATCCTTTCAGCTTCAGTCGGCTCTGCAAATTACTGGGAATCTTAATGATTTTTTGCTCCATCCAATACTGCGGATACATATGCATACTCATGATGGTTTGAACTGCGTTGTAATCTTTATATTGATTTGATTGATAAAATTTTCGAATCAATTCATCACATAAGGTGTGCATCGGAACAATTCGCCCTTTGAAGTCCTGAACAAGCATGGATGCCAATTCTTCTGCGTGATCTTCTGAAATTATTCGATAAATACCTTTAGACGGATGTTGGTGATTTTTATGTTTCTCTGCAAATGCTTTATTAGAGAAGGAAAATAGCAACAGAAGAGCGATTGCCGCGGAATTAATGGCTTTCTTACGTTCGTTTAATTTCTTGATTTTTTCATTTAAATCTCGGAATCGACCAATCGGAGCAAAAAGTGATAAAATCATTGCGATGCTCATTAGCAAGTAACCTACATAGGTAACATTCGTTCCCAATTCATCGTGGTTGACACTCAAACGCGTTCCTTCTTCATTTTGTGGTGTTGCTGGATTGTCGAGGTCATAGGCCGATTGGAAAAAACGATAACCATTATAATCCATCACATTATTCATAAAAACTTTCTGATCACGTGTGAATTTATTTTTTGGATCGTTTATGGTCAATTCACTTTCAAAAGAGGATGGTGATTCGGAGCCTGGATATTTATCCAATCTAAAATCACGACAGAAAACGTCAAATGGAATTGGTTTACGAATTGAGCCATATTCTAGTTGATAAACTAACCCATTGAATTCAAATCGAGTAGGAGTTGGAATTTGACCTATGCCCCCCTCTAAAACAACATTTTTTGAAGATTTACCATCTGAAAGTTTCACAGTCAAATAATCCATTCCAACATTCTTTTTTCCAGAAGGCATCAACATTTTCTTAGCGTGATTAATAAGTCGCTTGAAAACGAATTGTTGATTACCTGATTGATATAAGGTAGTCGTTTTAAATGGAACCCATTTGTTCAATGGGATTTCTGTAAAAAGCGAATCCGATGGAGAAATTCCAGATTGTCGCGCCTTTTGCATTTCTGACATAGCAAGGTAACGAATAGGAACGTTTGTTTTGATTTCCATAGAATCTTTATTCTTGCGAACTTCAATTCCAGGAGTTTCTAGTTTCTTTTCAAACGAAAGTGGAATCCCACCAACCATAAAAATTTCTCCCGGTCCGACATAATTTGATTGCATTCCATCTGTTACCAAATCTAAAACAGCTGATTTGAAAGTTGAACGAATCACAAGCGAGTCAATCATTTTCGATTGAAAATCAACATACGAAATTGAAATATTTTTATTTTCGAATGAAAATTCGTGTTCAAAACTATTGTCAGTAATTTCCGACATGTAATGTTTGTAACCTTCCGTTGTATTCTTTCCAGTTGTTGGATTTTCAACATGAACTAATAAATGTGGATCAGCGGTGTAAATGAAATTGGATGAGGTTCCTTCTTTTATGACCATTAACCCTTCAAAACTGATATAACGAGTAACTGCTGCACCAATCATTATCACCAAAAAAGCAAGGTGAAACGTCAGCATCGCAATCTTTTCACGTTGAAACATTTGGTATTTGAAAATATTAGAAACCAAGTTCATTGAAAGATATAAGAGCAGCACTTCAAACCAAGTAGCGTTATAGATGATAATTTTTGCGCTCTGTATTCCATAAATTGATTCAATAAATGTCGCGGCACCAATACCGACAAGGAAAATCAGCATGGCAATAGTCATTAATTTCATAGAAAAAAAGACCTGCGCGAATCGTTCAAAAAGTGTTTGTTTCATCTCTTTGCAAAAATACGCAAAGGAGACAAATGATTTGCCTTAATTAACCAAATGTTTAATTACTTCTGAGAAATATTGTTCGTTTGAAACTTGAATAAAATAGATCCCTTTTGGAACAGTTACAGTCGAAATAACATAGATATTGGTTCCAGTTTCACACGATATTTTTTGTTCCAAGACAACCTCTCCTTGGACGTTTTTCATGGAGATTATTGATTCCCCGACTAAAGAGGCGTCATTCACAAATAAATGAAAACCTGATTCTTCCGGATTAGGCCAAGCCAAAATTTTGAAAGAGCTTTGATCTTGACAATCCAGTAATATTGGCTCATAAATTCGTTCTTTACCATCGAAATCTTTTTGTGAGAGACGATAGTAATTTATACCCGAAATTCGTTTGTCGTAAATAACATAGTTCAATTGTTCAGTTGAAAATCCCGCAGCTGGAATTTTGTCAGCGTTGATCCATTCAATGCAATTTTCAGATTTTTCAAGCAAAAATGATTCGCTGTTTTGTTCTGACGCAGTTGACCATTTGAAGATAACCTCATTTTCTTGACACTCTAAATTCATAAATAGCATGTCAACGGGTAATGGATCTCCCTCTCCACCAAGTCCCCAGTTACTCCAGCCTTTGGCGTTTAATCGAGTAATTGTCGGATTAGTTGCTGTTCCTGTATTATCAAGATGAATGCCTGAATAAGACCAAATGTTGTCGTTATCCCGCTTGAGAGCAGTAATGTGACAATCATTTGAAAAATCAGGTAAGTTATTTGCTGATAATGTAATGTTGTAAGTGTTATTTTCCGCATTTGTAATTCCGTCTGCTGGTGTCATGGTCCAATATCCTGAAGCTGTGTTAGAAATTGAAAACGTACCATCGCAGTTGGTTAAAACTGATTCATTTGTTACATTGTTTCCCATAGGTAGATTCGTCCATTCGGCTGTAATTGAACCGCCTGTTGTTGCTTGGTTGTATTCTATTTTTACGAATCGTTCTTTATAGTCACTTGCATTTCCAATCGGAAATAAACCTGTTTGATTTCCAAAATTTGTTCCTGCAAACCAACGTTTCATTGTTCCGACAACTACGCCAGAAGAATGATCAATCAATCCTTTATTTGAAATGGAGGTTCCGACCTGAATGGTGTTTGTTCCATTTAAAATGTTACCACCAAACATAGTCAAGGTTCCACCAATAATTAAAGGATCTTGAATTGTTGTTATTCCAATTAAACCGTTGTTAATTTTGAGATTATTCAGATTCAATGAAGGAATATTTATTGACGAAATAGATGAATTGGGATTCGTATATTCTATCGTACTGCTGTTTCCAATAACTCGTGATCCAGACATTGAATAATGCTCGTTAAATGTCCCTGCTTTCAAAATCGTTTTCCCATTTAATTGTAGGTTTCCTATACCTGTGAATCGTACGTTTGGATTGAGGAAGGCTAAAAGTCCATCAACAATTACGGTCCCTAAATTACCGTTGGAATTGTCTGTCAAAAAATTGGATTGAAGTTCAACCCCTGTTGAATTGGATATTATCAAAGATCCTGATCCTGGTCCATTTCCAATCATTCTGAAATTTCCAGTTCCTGAAATAATTTGTGGAGTTGATCCATTCATAATGATAAGGAGTCCGTTACCGCCATTTCCCCCTGAACTTATCATGGAACCGTTATTGATAAAATTGCCACCAATTTGGATCGAATTAACTCCTGATTGCGACCAATTTATTTGCTGTAATGCTCCTCCAAGTTGAATGGTAAAATTTTCATTAATTGTTAATGTTTGACCATTTCCTCCGGGCGGACTGAAATTCGCATTGTTTTCAATGACCAGTGATTTTATGTTTGGATTACCGGTAAAATAAACGGAATTACTGCTGTTATAGCTTCCATTTTGATAGGCTCGAATCGTTACTATTGCACTGCCATCATTGGGTGGAACAATGTTGCATTCCCACGTAGCGGGAACATTCCAATCTAGTAATCCTGAAAGGGTTGGATTAGTTCTATATTGATTTGATAAAAGCGAAATTATTGAGATTGTCCCGGTTAATGTTGTTCCGCTCGCACATCCGTTTACAAGGGCATTTCCACCGTTTCTCAAAAGTGAATAATTTCCTACACTCGTTGCTCTGATTTTTAGTCCGCTAATTGTTAAAACATCTAATTTGTTTGTTCCGTTACAACTGAATTGGATGGTTATATTCGTGCTCGAAACTGTAATTAACTCGTTCGATAAATTGCGTCCACCTACTACTGAAATTGTACCACTGCCGGCTTGAAATTCTATTCCAGTTGGTGCATTTATAGTAATTGTTCGATTTGTTCCAGTTGAAAAATCACTTGCTTGAGTTTCAGTTAATACAATATTTCCGAGTATGAAATAAGATGAAGGAAATGAACAAGATCCAATATCCAGTTGTGGTTTTGATACAATTACTTGCGCTTTAAAAGTTGATGCGATTAGTGCAAAAATGAGCAGAATTCTATGTTTAGTTTTCATATTCAATATATTGATTAGACAAATCAAAATTAGAATGGACAAAACCTAAATTTCGTTAAGGAGGATATTTATACAAATGAAAAGCAATCCTCGCAAGCAACTTATGAAAAATTTATCTTCCTAAAAACAAATTCTAGTAGTTTTTCATTATGTCGAGCTACGTATTACTACGTAGGTTTAAAATCGAACGAAATAATACCATGTAGTCCTGCTTAAAAGTTCATATAATTGGGAAAAATATAATTTATGCTTAGTTTTTATTCTGCGAGCACGCGAATGGTAAATACCCGGAGAGGTGTTATGGAATGTATGGAAGTGGCAATGGGCGATAATTATGCTGATGCCGATTTATTGATTTTTCATGCAGCGATTGGTCATGATTTTAATGAAATGGTTGCACAGGCTCATGAAATGGCTCCAAATGCTAGAATTGTTGCGGCTTCTTGCTGTGGTGTTGTTGGAAGAGAGGGTGTTCGTGAATCCATGAAGGATATGGCATTGATGGCAGTAAAGGGTAACGATTTCGTAGTTGGAAGCACCGTCGAGATCTACGGCCAAAATTCGTACGAAAAAACGTTGGAAATGGCCAAAAAAATGAAAGCAGAAAATCCTGGAGTAAACATGATTTATTTTCTTGCTTCTGGAATTGATATTGATAATGATAAGTGTATTCAGGCACTTGAGGAAGTTTTTGGAAAGCATGTTACCATCTTTGGAGCAACTTCTTCTGATAATATGAAAGGTTTTACCAGCTTTCAGGCGGTTGATTCTCTTGTTACTCAGCATGGTGCTTATGCAATTGGTTTTTCTGATCCATCTTTACAAATTGAAACGCAAGCAACGCATGGTTTTGTTGCAGTAGGAGATCCGCTGGTTGTTACAAAATCCAATGGACATATTATTGAAGAATTCAATGGGAAACCGGCTTGGGAGGAATACTTACGACGATTAGGTCTTCCATCGGACGCGACATGTGGAGACTCTATTCCAATTGGTGCACTTGGAGAAAAATTATCTCCTGAATTGGCAAAAGAATATGGAAACGATCATCTGTTAAGAGTGGTTACGAAACATGATGGATCCGCTATGCATTATGCAACAACAATTAAAGAAGGCACTGAACTTTGGTTGACAAAACGTGATGAAGATTTGATTTTTTCTGAAATGGATCGTATTGTTGGTGAAATAAGCAAACGTATTGGCAATAAAGAAGTAGTTGCAGTTTTCCATGCCGATTGTTTGGCTCGAGGTAGGTTCTTGTTCAACCGCATTATCAAAGAAGAACTTGTTGCAAAAATGCAGAATCCATTTTTTGTAAATGGGGAATGTCCACCATGGCTTGGAATGTATGGTTTTGGTGAATTTGCTCGACTTGGGGGGGAGAATGTGTACCACAATTATACTACCGCTCTTTACGTGATTTACCGTTAATTCTGATTCATGCCAGAATCAAAAAGGGATTATGAATCCTTGCTTAGGGATTACGAAGAGTTGCAATTACGCGTAACTCGGTTTTCTACAACTGAGCAAGAACTTATTAATACGAGAGATCGTCTTGATCAAGAATTGGTCTCACACAGAAGATTAAATGATTTCATTCAAAATGCCCTTAATTCGATTGAAAACGTTGATTTCGTAAAGCTAGTTGCTGAGTCTGTTATTGATATTCTGGAAATTGAATCAGCTGTTGTTTGTTTCTCAAATTTGGGAGCAAATGGAAATGATATTTACCAAATAGAAGGTCTTTACTTAGAGTCAATTGAAGAAGCTTTCTTGAAAGATTTTTTAGTCAAACAGAAGGAAATTTTTCAATCCGAAAAAACGAAATTATTCAAAAGAAAAGATGTTCCGGATAATCTAAAAAGTATGTTGGAAGAAATGATGTTTTTTTCTTTCCAAAATTTAGAATCTGACAGTTCTTTTTTTGTTGCGGCATTGAACACAAAGCACAATGCTCCTTTTTACAAACGACTGGAATTAAGACATGCGACTATCTTTTCCTTGTTTTCTCAGCAGGTAAAATCCATTTATTTGAATCGTCTGAAAAGTATAAAAATTGAAGAACAAATCAAATTCATTTCCAAATCTGAACTCGAACTTCGAAAATTATCCTTGATTGCTACCAAAACGAAGAATGGTGTAATTATTTCAGATAACCATGGTCGAATTGAATGGGTCAATGACGCATTTTCCGATTTATCAGGTTACACGCTTGATGAGGTAAAAGGCAGAAAACCAAAGGAGTTTTTACAATCCGATCAATCCGATGTGCACGCTGTAATGCAGTTGAAAGAAGCACTTGAAAAGAAAAAGCCAATCGAAGTTTCCATTAAAAACATTACAAAAGATAAACGAGTTTACATCAATCAACTTGAAATTATTCCGGTATTTGATGAGTTAGGGAATCATACTAATTTTATTGCCCTTCAAAAAGACATTACAGCAGAAACCGCATTTAAAGAAGAGTTAGTTCGTGTGAATTCTCGCTTTGAATTGATTACAAAAAGTTCAAAAATTGGGATTTGGGAAAATGATTTCAGAATTAATAAGGTTACATGGAATGATCAGCTTTATGAGCAATTTGGTTTATCTAAAGATGAAAATGAAGATTTATATCACTTCTGGATAAGTTCAATTTATGACGAAGATCGCGATTTGGTCATTGAAAGTGCGCGTAAAATTAATGCTGGAGAAATTGATTTGATGGAGTTGGATTATCGAATTAAAGTAAAATCAACAGGCCAAATTAAATTTTTAAGTTCTTTGACAGTTTCTGAAAAAGATCAATTCGGTAATATAATTCGAATTTTAGGTTCATCAATTGACATAACGGATCGTAAGAAAAACGACGAGATTATTGCTAAACAAAACGAAAGTTTAAAGCAGAATTTAATTGAAATCGAAAAAGGTAAAAAAGAAATAGAGCAAATAAATCAAAACCTTGAAAAACTTGTTCAGAACGCAACCAAGAAAAATCTACAATTAGCTAAATCCATTTCAGATCAGGAAAAATTGGTAACAATTGGCGAAATTGCTTCCGGGGTTGCACACGATTTAAATACGCCACTTGGTGCTATTAAAATTGGAACTGAAAGTATTCAATTCAGTTTGCAAAAACTGTTGATGGAAACAATTGGAAAATGTACTCAAGAACAAATTAATTTTGCATTTGAACGCTCAAAGAACAACGAAACACCTTTATACACGGGTGGTTTGCAACTAAGAAAAGAAATGCAACAAATCAAAGAGTTTTTAACGAATAACTTCTCTCACGTTGATGAATCTGAATTGAATATGATAGCAGAATTGCTCGTTAAATGCAATTTCAAAACAGAACAAGCAGACGCAATTTCATTTATTCTTCAAGCTCCCAACAAAATTGATTTTCTGAATTTGATATTTCAAATGCAATTAATCCGTTCCTTCCTTCAAACAATTATGAATTCAGGTGAGAAAGCCGCAAAAATTGTTCAGGACATGAAATCGTTTGTGAAGGATCAGAAAAATTATGGACTCGTAAAAATTGATTTAAAAACAAATATTTCTTCCGTCTTGAACATTTTTAATTATGAAATTCAAAAATGTTGCACCTTGAAATTTGACGTCGAACCTGATTTAATAATAGAAGGTTTTGAAATTAAATTATTTCAGTTATGGTCAAATATTATTAAAAATGCGATCGAAGCAATTGAAGATAGTGGGAAATATGGTGAAATTGGAATTTTATCGGAAGAAAATGATACATATATTCGAATTATCATAGAAAATAATGGTCCGAAAATACCTGATGATGTTTTGTCTAAAATGTTTAAAAAGTTTTACACTACAAAAGCCACTAAAAATGGCTCTGGAATCGGACTTTCAATTGTAACTAAAATTCTTGAAGAACACCATGCGAAACTTTTAATTGAAACAAACGAAGATTTAACGCGATTTATCATTGATTTCCCTAAAATAAAAAACTAAATAGCTCTTAACGAATTTGATATTATTAACTTTGTTGAAAATTCAAAAACATGTATGGTCTTGTAAATAAAGCGATTAAAGATTTAGTGGTAACAAAATTTGGAGAGGATAAATGGCAAGAAATATGCGATTTAACAAATTTTCATGATGGAGAATTTGTCTCAATGAATTCATACCCAGATAGTCTTACCTATGAATTAGTGAAAAATGCTGCGCGCGTGCTGAAAGCGGATGCCCCGGTTATTCTGGAGGCATTTGGTGAATATTGGATTCTTTATACTGCCGATGAAGGTTATGGAGATTTAATGGATCTTACGGGTTCAACATTTACTGAATTTTTGGCAAATCTTGATATGCTACATTACCGTATAAACAACATTATGCCGGATCTTGCGGCACCTCAATTTTCAACGCGAAATGAACAAGAAAATTCAGTTGAATTGGAATATCGTTCGCATCGTGAAGGGTTAGTCCCTATGCTTTTCGGTTTGATTAAAGGTCTAGGAAAACGTTTTGAACTTGATGTTACGATCAAACACATTCAAGAAAAAAATGCCGAAAATGATTGTCACGTCTTTTTGATATCTTGGTAATATAAATGGAAGAGAAAGTTGTGTTTGATGAGCAAAAAAGGCTGAGTGCTTTAAAAAGTTACCAAATACTCGATACCTTGTCAGAAGAAGAGTATGATCGCATAACGCGGTTAGCGGCTCAAATTTGCGGAACAAAAATTTCGCTGATTAGCCTTATTGACGAAGATCGACAATGGTTCAAATCTAAATACGGAATTGAAGCCACAGAAACTCCAAGGGATCTTGCCTTTTGCAATCACGCAATTCAAACACCGAATTCAATTTTTATTATTGAAGACGCAACGAAAGATGATCGTTTTAAAGATAATCCGTTAGTGCAAGGAGATCCAAATGTGATTTTTTATGCTGGTGTCCCTTTGGTTGATCAAGATCAATATGCACTTGGAACGCTCTGTGTTATAGATAATGAGCCAAGAAAGCTATCACAAGGACAAATAGAAGCTTTAGATACATTGTCAAAAAGCGTGATAAATTTATTCGAGTTACGTCGAAAAAATGTGGAATTAGCTGAGGAAAAAAATGTGCTTTTGGATACACTCGAATTCAATAATCCATTTTATCTCATTTTAAATCAAGAGGGAAAAATTCAAAATATAGGAAGTAATATTCGTAAAATCAACACTAATATCGAGGTTGGTCGGTCATTTTTTGATTACTATAATTTCCAACAGCCATTTGATTTTAAAAATTTTATCCAATCTACAGACAGTAAATCGAAACGTTTACATTTTTTTGATTCAGTTGACAAAACACAGCGTTTTAAATTTTCAATTAAAAAAGTTGGGTTGTATGCGATTTTAGCAATAAGTCCGGTAATAAATACAAAATACCCTATTCGGAATTATAATTTAACGTTGAATGATTTTGCTTTACACGATTATGTATCTGAGTATGTTTTTCTTCAACAAACTACTGACCGATCGTTAAAGGAGTCAAAAACGGTCTTAGATTCGATCCGTGAGAAGAATGAAGAGCTCAAGAAAATTCAAGAAAATCTAGATTTAATAGCGCGTTTTCCGGAAGAAAATCCGAATCCGATTATTCGTTTAGATTATAATTTTTCCTTAACATACAAGAATCCGGTTTCTGAAATCAATTTTCTAACTGATTTCAGTTTTGAAAATCAAGTGTTGGGCGATATTGAACTGAAACAGGAATTGCAAAAGTTGATTTCAGAAAAAAATGAAACGGCTACAATTATATTGAAAAGAAATAATAGGACTTACAATATTGGAATTCGAAATATTGAAAATTACGGTTACGTAAATGTCTATGCGGCTGATATAACGTATTACATCAATCAACTTGAGCAAAAGGAAAATGAAATTGTAGGTGTAAAGAACTTTTATGAATTCATTTTAAACAATATTCCTTCGGACATTGCCGTATTTGATGACAAACATAAATACCTTTTTGTAAACCCGCAAGGAATATCAAATGAGGAAACGAGAAAATTTATCATAGGTAAAGACGATTTTGATTACTGCCGATACAAAGGATTGCCTGATGAAATTGCAAAAAGCCGTAGGCAAATTTTCGATGAAATTGTTAGATCCAAAAAACCAAAAGAATGGGAAGACGCTGTCAAAGACAAGAATGGAAACACAAAATACGTTTTAAGGAAGCTCTCTCCTATAATTGATGAAATTGGAAAAGTCAATTTCGTAATCGGATATGGCGTTGACATTACGCAACGAAAATTTGCAGAAAATAAATTGTTGGAGGCTACAAATCGCCTAAAATTATTAGAAAAATTTCTTGATCGAACGTTAGACGCAATTCAAGTTTCGGATGAACATGGACAAATGATCTATGTGAATGATTCAGCAGCGAACCGCCTCGGTATTGATAAAAATGAAATTTCGAACTATCGAGTTGAGGATTTTGAAAAGTTTTTCAAGTCAGATGAAGATTGGAAAGAACATGTGGAGTTTGTAAGAAATGAGGGTAAATTTCAAGTTGAGAGTGAAAATAGAAACATAAAAACAGGTGAGATTACCAATGTAGAAGTTAGTGTGACTTACGAGGAGTTCGATGGAATGGGATACCTCATTGCGGCTTCACGAGATATTAGTGAGCGTATTAGAGCGCAACAAGAAATTTCCAAGCTCTCTATGGTTGCAAAGAACACGAACAATGGTGTTGTTATGTTAGATGTTAACCGAAAGATTACTTGGGCCAATGAGGCGATGATCAAACGATCCGGTTTTTCAATGGAAGAATTAATTGGTCAGAGCCCGCGTATGTTTCAATTTGAAGGGACCGATCCGAAAACAGTTGAATATGTTTATAATCAATTGGTTAAACTAGAGCCAGTTACCACTGAGATTTTACATCAATCGAAATCTGGAAGATTATATTGGATTAACTTAAACATTCAGCCAATTTATGATGATAAGCAAAATCATATTGGCTACATGGCTGTTGAGTTTGATATCACAGAAAGAAAACAGTTTGAAGAAAAAATCGCTGAACAGAACAAGAGTTTAAGAGAAATTACAGATGCTTTGGACCAAAGCTCACTTGTTTCGATTGCAGATACAAAAGGTAAAATTATCCGAGCAAATAAAAAATTCTGTGAAGTTGCTCAATATTCAGAAGATGAATTAATTGGTCAAAGTCATAATATAATTAATTCAGGATATCATTCAAAAGAATTTTGGTCCGAGGTTTGGAAAACCATAACTGCAGGATTTATCTGGAGAGGAGAGGTGAAAAATAAAGCTAAAGACGGAAGTATTTACTGGGTTGATTCAATCATCTATCCTGTTATGAATCTGGATGGAAAAATAATTCATTACTTATCCATACGTCACGAAATCACGGAGAAAAAAATAGCTGAAGAAGAATTAAAAATCAAGTCAGTATTTCAGAATTTATTGATGGAAATATCATCCAAATACATCAATTTACCTATTGATCAATTGGAAGTTTCAATTAATGAATCACTTGCTAAACTCGGCGGATTTGTAAATGTTGATCGTGTCTATATATTTGACTACAATTACGAAAAGAAAACAACATCGAATTTATTTGAGTGGTGTGCGCAGGGAATTGAATCACAAATCGATCATTTGCAAAATATTCCCTTTTCTGAAGTACCAATTTGGGTGGAAACACATAACAGAGGTGAGGAAATTTATGTTCCAAATGTTGGAAAGCTGAAAGAAGGAAAGTTTAAAGAATTATTGGAAATCCAAGACATCAAAAGCATTATTACGTTACCAATGATGGATCACAATATTTGTAAAGGCTTTGTTGGTTTTGATGCTGTACGCGAAGTTCGTGAGTTTAATGAAGATGAGAAAAATCTATTGCGCTTGTATGCTGACATGCTCGTAAATGTTAGTAATCGAACAGATTATATTCGCGCAATTGAAAAAAATCGATCGGAAATAGAAAAAATAAACCGAGATCTCGAGAAAATAGTGCAAGAGAAAACGATGAAAAACTTGGAGCTTGCCAAATCAATTACAGATCAAGAAAAATTGGTAATGGTCGGAGAAATTGCATCGGGTATTGCTCATGATTTAAATACGCCGCTGGGAGCTATAAAAACTGGAGGAGAGAGCATTCGTTACACCTTAGAAGGGATTTTTAAAGAGACCATTTGGCAATGTTCGGCTGATCAGATAAAATTTGCTTGTAATCGATCCGTTGAAATGAATTTTGATTTGTTTGTAGGTGGTTTACAATTGAGAAAGGAGTCGAATTCATTCAATGAATTTCTCGCGCAGAAATACCCAACAATTGAACCGGAGAGACGCAAGAAGTTAGCTGAATTATTCGTTAAATCGAGGTTTAAAACTTCGGAAAAAGATACCATCGAAGAAATTATTAATTCTGAAAATCCAGAGGTATTCTTGAATTTGATTTATCAAATCCAGATGACACGAACATTTGTTGATACAATTATCAATTCGGGTGAGCGAGCAGCGAATGTGGTTCAAGATTTAAAGTCATTTATCAAAGACCCAAAAAATTCTGGAAAAACGAATGTGAATCTGAAGAAAAATATTGGATCGGTATTGAATATTTTCAATTACGAGATTCAACGGAATACAGAATTGTTTTTTACCGTCGATGACAAATTGGAAATAGAAGGATATGATATTCGTCTATTTCAACTATGGTCGAATTTAATCAAAAACGCATTGGAATCCATCGAAGAATCCGAGGTGAGAGGCGAATTAAGGATTTATTCAGAGGAGACTGAAAATGAAATAGTAATTTGTATTGAAAATACAGGGAAAGAAATAACTCAAGATGTTAAGAATCGAATTTTTGATAAGTTTTTTACAACCAAGGCGAATAAAAATGGGTCAGGTTTGGGATTGTCAATTGTGAAAAATGTCGTTGATGAACACCACGCAAGAATATCAGTTGATTCAAATGAACATCAAACTTGCTTTAAAGTATTTTTTCGAAAGCAATGAAGAAGTAAAGATTGATTAAAATTTGGGTTTCCATTCTCTTTAAAATGTGAGATATGATTTCAGAAGAAAAAAAACTAAACGATCTACTCGAAAATTCAATTGAAATGATTCATCAATTAGATGAGTCAGGAAAAATCAGTTGGGTAAATCGTTCATGGCGTGAAAATTTAGAAATCGGAGACGAGAATATAACGGGTCAGCATTTGATGCAGTTTTTGACGGATGATACCATGCTAGAGTTTAAAGAAGTGTTTCCCCTTCTTCAAAATGGTGAAAAAGTTGAAAATTTGAATTGCACCTTTAAAACAAGAACAGGAAAAGTTATCAATTTGATTGGAAGAACAATTCCAATTTTCGATCAGGGTGGAGTTGTCGGAAGTCAAGCATTTTTACAAGATGTAACTAAACTTTTAGCAATTCAAAATGAAATAAAACAAATTCATGATTTACAACGCATCTTGATGAACATATCGAATCGATTCATCAACTTGAATTTTGAAGATTTAGACAATTCAATTTATCAATCACTTCAAGAAATCGCTTATTTTTCTTCTGCTGATCGTGCATATGTATTTCGTTACCATCTCGAAGAAAATATATGTCGTAATACGCATGAATGGTGCGCACCAGGTATAGTGCCACAAATTGAGAATCTTCAGGCTATAAAATTGGAAGAAATGCCTTACTGGTATGGAAAACATGCAAAAGGAGATGTAGTAGAAGTTTCAGATGTTTCAAATCTTACTGATGAACGGGTCAAGTCTTTGCTCAAGACCGAAGGAATCCAAAGCTTGCTTACGATTCCAATGATGGACGGAACTCATGTTATCGGATTTATAGGTTTTGATATCATTCGAAAGCAAAGAACGTTTCGAACGGAGGAAAAGGAAATTCTGGAGCTGTTTGCGCAAATGTTGGTAAACGTGATCAATCGAATGCAAAATTTGGATGAGTTGAAAAAATCCAAACAAGAGATTGAGCGCATTAATGAAAACTTGGAAAATAAAGTATTAGAAAATACCTTGAAAAACCTTTCCTTGTCTAAAACCATTGTTGAGCAGGATAAATTAGCCACAATTGGAGAAATATCCGCAGGAATTGCTCACGACTTAAATACGCCATTAGGAACCATTAAAGTTGGTTCTGACAATATTCGATATATTTTTGATTTGGTCCTAAGAACAAAGGTTTCTAATTTCAATTCCTTAGAATTAAATCAAATTATGGATCGCATTCAAAATTTTCCGATTGAAATTTATGTTGGAGGCTTGCAGCTTAGAAAGGAAAAAACGGAAATGATTCATACGTTGGAATCTGAATTCAATCTTCCCTCAGGAGAAAGAACTGAAAAGATTGCTGAGTTGTTGGTAAAATGTAGAATTAATAATTTAGAAAAAGAGGTTATTGACAAAATCCTGAAAGTCAATGATTCTGTTGCTTACCTTGATTTATTGAATCAATTACAGTTGGCATGCAGTCAATTAGAAACGATTAAAACGTCTAGTGACAAAGCAGTTAAAGTTGTACAAGAGGTACGCGCCTTCATTAAAGGAAATACAATTGCTGAAAAAGTTGATATTAATTTACGTCAAAATATCAGCACTGTTTTGAGCGTTTTTAATTATGAATTAAAGAAAGATATCGATTTACAGTTTACCGTGAGCCCTGAAATTCAACTCGTTGGTTTTGATGTAAAATTGTTTCAGCTTTGGTCAAACATTGTTAAAAATGCAATTGAAGCAATGGAAAACCAGGCATATAAATATTTGGGAATTCATTCGAATATTGAGGGTAAAAAAATAAACGTGATTTTTGAGAATAACGGACCGAAAATTCCTGAAGAAGTTCGTCAAAATATGTTTAAAAAGTTTTATACCACGAAGAGTAAACGAAATGGAACAGGTCTTGGTTTGAGTATTGTTAATAATATATTGTCGGAACACAAAGCAACAATTAATGTCGTTTCAGATGAGCATATGACTAAATTTATCATTACCTTTGATGCATGAACGAAGTAAAGTATGCCGTAATTTGTGTGGATGATGATCCATACATCTTACAAATGCTTGGTTTTCAATTAAGTAAAATTGTTGATCAGACGTTTACACTGGTAGAGTATTTTACAGACCCAGGTGTAGCACTTGAAAGTATAGATGAACTTATTCAAGAGAATATCAAAGTTATTTTTGTAATTGTTGACTATCAAATGCCAAAAATGACGGGAGCTCAATTGATTCGAGCCATTAAAGAAAAACATCCAAATCTAAAATGCGTGATGCTTTCTGGACAAGCAAATCGAATTTCTGTTGATGAATTGGTTTCTGATAATATGTTGGAGACATTCATTGCCAAGCCTTGGAATGAAGAAGAACTTTTTAATGCTGTTCGCCCAATTTTAGATAATAAAGACTAATATTCTTCTTTCAAGCGAAATGTAAATGATGAATTGTCGCTAAAGCAACGTTATTTTTTCAAATAGTTTAGTAATGAAAACGATTTTAATTCTTGGGGCGGGGCTTTCAGCATCTTCAATGATTCGTTATTTATTAAAAAATGCAGACAAATATAATTGGAATCTCAGAATCGTTGATCAAAACAAGGCATTAGTAGAAAAGAAGATTAATGGTCATCCGAGAGCAACAGCACTTGACTTTAATGCATTAGACCCCAATGAAAGAAGACCTGAAATTGGTCATGCTGATTTGGTAATTTCCATGCTTCCTGCTCGCTTTCATGTTGAAGTTGCGAAAGATTGCATTGATCTAAAAACAGATCTGATCACACCTTCTTACATTTCAAAAGAGATGAAAAATCTGCACAGCGAAGCCGTTGAGAAGGGAATTATCATCATGAACGAAATTGGTGTTGATCCAGGAATCGACCACATGAGCGCAATGAAAATCATTGATGAAATTCGAGATAAAGGGGGTGAAGTAACCAGCTTTAAATCTTTTTGTGGTGGACTCATTGCTCCTGAATCTGATAATAATCCGTGGCACTACAAATTCACATGGAATCCAAGAAATGTCGTTTTAGCTGGACAAGGGGGGGCTGCAGCGTTTATTCATAATGGAGAATATAAATACATCCCCTATAATCGCTTATTTGATCGATTGGACCGAATAGACATTCAGGGTTTCGGAAAGTTTGAAGGGTATCCTAATCGGGATTCGCTTTCTTACAGAGAAACTTATGGCTTAGAGGAAATCCCAACACTTTACCGCGGAACCTTACGCAGACCCAATTACTGTAAAGCTTTTCACGTTTTTGCGGAGTTAGGAATGACTGATGATTCTTACAAATTATTTCAATCAGAAAAGCTCACGCCAAGAGCATTTTTGAACGCATTTCTTCCCTACAGAAAAGGAATAAGCGTTGAAGAGAAATTTAAAATTTATTTACGTGAAGACCGAATGTATCTTTACGATTTATTTGAATTTTTAAACATATTTGAAAAAGATGAAACATTTGGAATTCCTGATGCAAGTCCTGCTCAATTGCTCGAAAAATTACTTGTTCGTAAATTAAGTTTGGAAGAGAATGATCGTGATATGCTTGTGATGTATCACGAGTTCGAATATCATTTGAAAGGTGAAAATCGTAAAATCGTATCATCAATGATTAACATTGGGGAAGATGAAGTTTACACGGCTATGTCAAATACTGTTGGCCTTCCCGTGGCAATTTGCGCAAAGATGATTCTTACTGGTCAAATTCATGAAAAAGGAGTAACTTTACCTGTAAATAAATCCGTTTACGAACCAATTCTCGAAGAATTAAAGGCTTACGATATTACCTTTGAAGAACACGAGTCAATTCTTGAAGATTAATTATGGAAAATAATCAAAACGAAATGAATATTGAGTTGTCAGAAGATTTGGCAACCGGCGTATATTCTAATCTAGCAATAATTACGCATTCACCTGCTGAAGTGGTTTGTGATTTT
>JACCDP011073267.1_pt1 | contig 25770 bp, 41 predicted proteins | sample 7445841 | NCBI WGS metagenome assembly JACCDP01 (sample SAMN15323441, study PRJNA562643) | freshwater metagenome | isolation source: river surface water | place: USA:Blue River Watershed | collected 2017-08-17 | reverse complement strand
TCGCGCCAGGTGGGGGAGTTTCTGGTTGGAACGCTTCTGATACTGCCTTTTCAATAGGCGTACCCTTTTGGCGTTCATTGATGACGGTTGACAACTTATACAAGATGTCTGAAGGATTTTGTCCTTGGGAAGCAAGCGCAGGAATAGCCTGTGCATAGGAAGCAATTGCTTGCTTCATCGCATCACGCAAATCTTCTGTATCAACCTTTTCTTCTTCCTGTGTTGCATTGAAAGAGAAAGGCATTTGACGGCGTAGAAAGTCACGGGAAATCAATTTATCTCCACGAGCCTGTAGACCGAATACCAATGCGCGGTTAGGGTCAAGTCCTGCCATCAAACCATACTGAACATCAACAGTGTAATCACCATCAATGTCACGCTTTGGTCTGTACTTAATAGCGTATGGTGTTCCATTGCGTGTACCACGCAGTGTCTTTTCCATATCGCCGAAAACTTTTTCATCAACCTTAAGTGCAAGGCCAACTAATTCAACAAATGCACGAGCAAACATTGCATGTGCTGACTTGATTTGTGTATCAAATCCACCCATAAGTGCTTGTACGCCACGGCCTGTGACGATAGAAGCATCAATGTTTCCTGTGCGTGATTCTGGGTAACGCGAACCTAGTCGTAATTCCCCTTCAAGAACCTGCTGCTGAGCGAAAGCGCCTGCTGGTATCTCAATAGGTAATCTGCGAACATCTCCAGGTCGCTCAGTTCTAACGATAGCATCTGGTCCAAAGGCTAACTCATTTAAGTCGGTAGGGGCTACAATTGGCGATTGAACCGCTTTAGTCGCTGCTTCAAGAGATAGAAGCGCATAGCGAGCCTTAGCAACCTGAATCGCAAGTACATCATCGAATTGACCTCGCGTTTGGCCATCCAAGGATGGTCGCATAACAACGCGAATAAGACACTCACCAATCGGATTAGGCGTGCGGTCAATAACAATGTTGTTTCGTGAAGGCACGAAAAGAACATCTTGGTCTTTGTCATGGTAGCGAACAACCTCTAGCATTGAATTAGTTGAGTCTTTGTCATACAACAAATGTGCATACTCTGGGTATGCGCTCATTAGTTCAACTAGTGGTTTTCTGACACGCTGATACATGCCATGAACTTTTCCAAATCTGTCAATGATTGGATAGCATCCATAAGAATCAAAGAAGCGGATGCGTGGCATATTTGCTTCTAGGTCTACTTCAACCTGTGCAGGTACAAAGCCGTAAGTTACATAACGGTCTGATGCTGGAAACATCTGGGTCTGCAAGTCAGAGAAGTCAATAATGCCGTTAACGATTTCTTCTCGCTTATCGGCTTTCTTGCGCTCTTTGTCAGACACCATAGATGGGGAATTACAGTTAAATGCGGGTAGTGGCGCTATAACTTCTGACAAGTCACGAGCAGAAATATCAACCATATTTGCAACGATTGGATTTTCAAATGGTCCGTCTGGGAACAAATCTGGAAATACATCGCGCATGCGACCCTGACGAACAAGAAGTACTTGTTCCATGCGGGTGTCGCGGTCGGAATAGAACTGACGATAACGCTCGTAGTTGTCTTTAATTTCGTCTAGCGTAAGTGACACACCCACCTCCTGTTCTAATAGATGTCGCTAAGTGATACGGTGTATTGTCTTGATTTATCGTAAGGCGTGTGGAACATATTGATGCTGCTATGGCTGCTTGCAAATGTTCTTGCATTAGCAACGCGGTCACGACATCCAAGTTCTGCAAACCAGAAAGCCATCACGGTATCTGTCTTTTGCGCTTTAGGCGCATCTGGATACCAAGTAACTAATTGTTCAATTAAGGTTTTAATACCTTCGTTGGCGTGAGTTGATGGGAACTCAATAAGAGCATTGCCATCTTCCCAACCATGAAATAAAGTCGTAAGGGATGCGACTCCGAAGTTCGTGTCCCATTTGTTTTGACCCGTATGATGTTCTCGTAGGAGCGCACCCCTTGACGAAAGGTATTCCCGTACCTCACGGTCCTGAGTCAACATTGTTTGAAAAGCATTTTTTTCAATACGCCACTCAGAAATCTTGTACTGGTCTGTCCAGTCTTTGATTAACTGACGAATCTCATCTGGCTTCATACCAGGCTTGTTTGATACATCTAGCAGATAGCGCTTCTGTGTAGAAATATCTATCGCCAAACATACGGCTGCTGTGTAACCAGAGCCTGCAGGGTCAAGCCCTGCAATCACAATAAGTCCATCCATGCCTTGGGGTCTTACGCCTGCTTTGCCTTTAGGTATTCGCCCAAAGTTTCTAGCACCGTTAATAACACCCTTAATGGCTTCGGCTGGAAATGCTGAATCTTCATGTACCTGCTGTTGCTGGTAAACCATTGCCCACAGGTTTGGTGATAGACGGCTACGCTTCTTAAGAAGTGCATGTCCATCCCACTTGCGGTACAGACCTTCTGCATCTGGGGTACCTCTACCTGATACAGGTGCCATATTGGTTTTAGGCCAGAGAGTTACCCAGTTCTCAGGGTCCTCGTCAAATTCTAAAACGGCAGGTTGTGCGAAGTAAGTCCAAGGGGAAGTTTCATCTGGATAGCGCATAGGGTCGCGTATCTCAGAGTACAAGTCCCTAGGGCGTAGACGGGTACCGATTAAAAGTAACTTTCCGCCATCTTCGTCAATACGGGACATAACCTCAGACTGAATCCAGTCAATCTGCTTTTCGTACTCATGGGCGTTGGTATTGTCCACACAGTCATCCATGATGATTAAGTCAGCACGCGCTCCGTAGATATGACCACGGATACCGATTGCCTGAACTGTAGGGTCCTTTTCGCCAGAGTCACGAGCATCTGAGGATAAGTAAATTAAGTCCTGCTTCCACGAATCAGAATTCTTCTCGAAACCACCTGGTGGTCCAAAGGTGAGTTGTAGGTCCTGATACTTAGGATGCGTTAGTCTGTTCTTGATGGAGAGCAGGAACTTCTGTGCCATAGCCTGTGTCTTAGACACAACCATTATTCTGATATTAGGGTTCTGGCAAATCCGATATACCGCATAGTTGACCGTGATGGTCGTAGACTTTGCGTGTTCAGGTGGCGTATTTACGATAAGTAAATCAGGCGCACCCTTTTCGTAGGTTATAGCAGGGTGAGTATCCGTAGGTTCTCTACCCTCTAATAAATCTATCCAATGGCGTTGGTGTTCAAATACCTGAGTGAACAGATACTTCTCTGAGAATTCGGGGAAGGGTGGTACTTCCCCTCTAGCAGACCCAATCTCGCCACGGGCGGTCATAGACCGCACCTTGTCCACAGCAGTGGCAAACTCAGGGTCTACCTTTCGGTAGTACTCATAGGTCTTAACTGACCGACCTACGGCATCCATCGCTCTTTGGACAGAATACCCTTGCATTAAAAAATCTATAACTTGCTTTTTGATAGCATCACTTTTATGTGATTGCGAAGTAACTCTTTTTCTTTCCATAGGTTCTCCTAAGACGGGCTATAGGGAGTCTTAGGGCTAAACTCCTAACCGAAGGCGTAGTCTAAACGAAGCCGAAGGTTAGGGCTTCTACTAGGGCGACCCTTTGGGGTCGCAGTTAGTGTTCGGAGGCTCCGATTATTTCGCCTCCTCACTATACTATAGGTGTCCAAAAGGTCCTCATCGGACACTTTTGGGCCTGTGATTTACGCCACACTTTATAGTAAATCAACAAAACCGCAGGTCAGAGCCACATTATGGGGGGCGAGGACTAGCAAAGTTATGTGTATATACACACATACACATACACAGACTGCAGTTTAATAACCCTGGGGTGCTGATAGCACCTCACTCACTTACTTGCAACACTGCACGGCTAGGCTTTGCTAGGTGTATGCACTGCTTTGCTCACTGCTAGGAGAAGGCTTTGCTTTTACTGCATAATCGTTGCGCTGTATAAATCGCCGCGCCCCCCGCATCGCATCGTTTAAACGCTCACGCATCGCCGCGTTTAATCAAAAGCATCACTAAGTTACTCACTGGTAACACGCAAAAAACCCAATAAAACACGAGAAAATCTCACATGCTCCATAACATAACTATGCAAAAAGCAGTATAAAACAATGGTTTTCTCATGGTTACTCACCAGTAACTTATCAAGCGGCGCATCATCTGGCCGCGCATCTGGTGCCAGTGGCATCAAAACGGCAACGGCTAAACCTTCAAAAAGTGAGTGTTTTACACTGGTTTTTTGGGGTTGTTGACTTTGTTTAAACTTTTCGATTATCCTTGCGCCAAGGCGCAACCGAGCGCCACTGACGAGAGGAACAAAACATGGCACGCCATGCATCACTAGAAAACGCCGACAAGGCAAAGCAGACCACCCGCCTCCGCAAAGTACTTTGCGAGGTTGACGGCTACATAGCCCGCATCTCCCGTAGCACACTCATCACCTACGGCTCCCCTATCTGCCCTGCATGCAATCAAGCAATGAAGGAGAGCCGCTAACCATGACAACTTTTGGGATGGAATTCGAAATTCAAGGCCTAAACCCTGACCGCGCCGCACGCGCCCTATTTAATGCGGGCATCCAATGCGAGCGCCCTAACTCAACCCACGCAACCGCGGAGAATTGGAAGGCCGTCTATGACGGCAGCGTTTCCAATGGCGCGGAGGTTGTTAGCCCAATCCTTAGCGAGGCGCGTTTAAACGAGGCTCACAAGGTCACCAAAGCGCTAAAAGATAGCGGCGCACGCGTTGACCGCGCCACGGGTTTCCATGTACACATCGGCGCGGATGCTTTTGGCGGCAAGGCTAATTTAGCCAGTTTTATCCTCAACTATTACGGCGCACACCATGCAATCGCCGCGCTTGTTGCGCCTTCCCGTTTAAACAATCGTTACTGCGCAATTCTTAACCGCACGGCGGCAGAAGCCCAAGCAAGCCACACGCTAAACGGCAATGAAGGCGCATACAACGGCAACCGCTACACATCGCTAAACATCGAGGCCATGCAACGCCACGGCACTATTGAGGTGCGCCTACACCAAGGCACACTCAACGGCGTGAAGGCTATCGCTTGGGCTAAGTTAATGTCCGCAATGGTAGATGCAACCAAAAACGGCTTAGACATCCACGAAATTGAAGGCCTAACCCCATGGCAACAATACGCAACCCCAAGCGTTGAGCAGTGCGGCGTGCTATTGGATACGCTCACAACCATGGGCAGTTTAAACGCCGCAACTGGTGACTGGTTAAAAGGCCGCGCCGCCCGTTTAAACGGGTAGCATGGCAAGGGTTGACGGGTTAGCCGTTAATCGGGTGCAATTCCCGACAACCCACGAACGCCACGGAAAGACCGCGGTGTTTAAACAATGACGAAAGGTAACATAATGGAAATCAAAACAGCACGCGAGCAATTCGCGCAAGACATCGCGCTAGTTTTAGATAACGACCGCGCAAGTTATGACATCATCCAAGCAGAGGCCAAGCGTTTAAACGACACCTATAAATTGGCCGAGTTTATCCGCGACTATGTGGAGCGCTCAATCCTTGGCGCACTAAGACAGCGCCCCAGTGACTGGACAGCGAGCGCGGGAACCTTACTGGTGGCGCAACTTTGCACGGGTTGGGGAATTGACCCCTTCTACGATTACGCCCAAGGCATCATGTCAGAACTAATCGAGAGTGCTGGTGTTTAAACATGAACGATAACCTTCTCCCTTGGTGGCTTGTTTGGATAGACGGCCGCGCCTTGTTGTTGATAACTCTCACGATTTACTTTGCACGCAAGGCGTTTAAATCATGAGCATGAGCGCCCAAGAACTGGCCGTGTGGAAATCCCGCGGCCATAGATACGACAGCGACAGCAACTGTTTAAACTGCGGCGCGTTTTTCTATGCGCCACACGATGCAACATGCAAATGGTACGAAGGCAATTGTTTAAACACTATCGAACGCGTGGTGTGTGGCGACTGTTTGCGGCCTGACTGCAAAGGTTGCGAATACTAAACCCCAAGTGATACACTTAACAACTAACCTAAAAGACTGGAGAAAAACTTATGTGCGGAATTGCTGGCTATTGCTTAGACCCTAAGCATTACTCACGAATTACAACCTCAGACCTCGCAGGGCAGATGCTTTACGACATCGAACACCGCGGGCAACACGCAACGGGTGCGGCTTGGATTAACCCCAAGAACGGCCGCCGCGTTATCAGTAAGGCACCGACAAGCGCGACCAAGTTTGTGCCTAAAGCAGGCGCACGCCTATGCGAAGGCGCGACCACTGCAATCCTTCACACCCGTTGGGCTACGCAAGGCTCACCAAGTAACAACGACAACAACCACCCAATCCCACGCGGCAAAATTGTGTTAACTCACAACGGCCACATCAGCAACGACACCGAACTGTTTAAACAACTAGGTGTTCCACGCATCGGACAAGTAGACAGCGAAGCCGTGGCCGCATTGGTTGCGTTTGCTACTGGCAAGCCTTGGGAAATCCTCAGCGAAATCTACGGCACCGCCGCGCTCGCATGGATACAACAACACGACCCGCGCACCTTGCACCTTGCCCGTGTCAACTCATCACCGCTATGGCTTGGCCAATCCAATCATGGCTCACTGTTTTACGGCTCAACCCTTGACACAATCGAGAACGCCGCGACCATGACCGACAGCGAGTTAGACTGGATTTACGAAGCCAAGGAAGGCGAGTACTTTAAAGTCAAAGACGGCAACATCATGGAGTATCAGACCTTTACGCCGCGCAAGTACGAACGCGCCAGTTATTGGAGCCAGTACACCAACGGCACCGCATCGAATACGACCTACCAATCCGAACTGGATTATCAAGGCAAGTACAACCAACGCAAGGCGGAGAAGTACGCACGCTGGTGGGAGCAACAAGATGCACTGATGGATTTCTAATCCGTTTAAACAAAGCCCTCATCCCTTCCAGGGATGGGGGTTTTTTTATGTACAAAATAAAATAAAATCTGTACAAAATTATGACTTAGAAGTCATAGTAACGCGGCGCGTTATTACCTAGTGTTTAAACACCACGCACTACACAGCAGTATCACACCTGCACCTGATGTCAAGTGTTTAAACAATCAAGATGTCTGGTCATCTTCAGATGCGTAGCGTTTAAACACGATGTATAAATGTTCGCCGTAAGAAGATAAATGTTTAAACAACCCGTACAAAATCTTTTATTTATGTTTGAAAATGCTTGACTTTATGTTGCGTGTTTGCAATTCTATGACAGTGGCGAACGCCACCAACCTAACGAAAGGAAATCAAATGTTAGCAACAGACATCATAGCAATCACAATCGTGCTAGTAACTGGAACTACCTTACTAATTCATACTGCAATGAACAACGCAAGATTAGAAAAAGAAAACAGATACCTACGAAACAAAGTGCGTGAGATGCGCAAGCAAATGAACACAATGGTAGAGAGGCCGTTCTAATGACAGAGGATAAGGAACTAAAGAGCAAGCACGCACTGGCACAGAGCAGAGCCAAGACCCGCCTAGTACAAATGTACAAGAGCGAATACGAAACTATCTACCGCCAAGAGTGCGAGAAGTTAGGGCTAACTAACAGACTGCCAAAGGCAGAGCGCATAGCAAAACTGAAAGCACAACTACAAAGACTGGAAGCGAGCGTTTAAACCATGAAGTTTCAGTGTGCAAATTGCAATCAAGAACTAGAGCAAGTAATAGACGGAGATGAGTGGCTCACTCCTGACGGCGCAATTTTTTGCGAAGTTACAGATGAAATACATTATAGGAAAGGTGTTTAAACATGGCTAAGCATCATCACTACGCAATCTATTTTGACGGAACCGAGTGGCACCTCGATGTGGACACAGAGGAACACGCGTTTCCAAATGGAACTGTCTATGACACCGAAACCAAAGAGTGGGATTACGCCTACCAAGGCAACGGCCAATGGATAGAAGGCGAACAAGAAGCCATGCACGAACTCATGCGGATACTAGGAGAAGCCAACAGAAGTAAGTCGGGTGTTTAAACATGGCCAGTTGCGGAGTTTGCGGCGGCAAGATTTCAAATACCTTGACACCTCACGGAGCAATCTGCGAGGATGATGTAATGGCACCAACAATCAACGACATAATTAAATCAATCAAAGAAAGCGATGAAACAAATGAAAGTTAAGATGCTAGAGAAAACCACCAAGGCGTGGGATAAAGTGCTAGAAGTTACAACAGACCGCGATGAAGTTATCACAGTGGAGTTGCATTGGGATAGCGATTACGGATACGACATACTTAACTGGCATGTATTGCCTGACTATGTAATGGATGAACACGGCCATGACCCACTGGCTATTCTGCTTGACGAGTGCAGTGAGGACATACGAGCAGATGTTTAAACGCATCGTTGCAATCTTCCTCATTGTTACTGCGAGCGTTGCGATAGACGACAGATTTTTTGATAAGTCACATGTACCTATCGCACCGCTAACAGACAGCGAACACATTGGCGGCACAGTTGTGGCCTTCTACGAGAACGAATACCAACGCTATGCCGTAGACCTACTCACACAAATGGGTAAGTTAGAACAGTGGACATGTCTATACACACTATGGACACGCGAGAGTAACTGGAACCCACGCTCACTTAATCGTAAGTCGGGAGCCTATGGCATCGCACAGTTCATGCCAGCCACATGGAAGTTAGTCGGGTTTAAACGAACCGACAACGGCTTCACCCAAGTGGAAGCAGGGTTGGCATACATCCAACGCAAGTATGGTGGCAACATCTGCAAGGCATTGGGTAGCAACCTTGGCCGCGGGTGGTACTAATGAACGCCACCGAATTGACGAACCACCTAATCAAACGCGGGCTAACCTTCAACGCAGAGGTACCCACCGACCCAGTAATCACAAGACCAGTACACATTGAAGTGCTAGTCAATACAATCATGGAGTACATAAATGAACAAGACCAAGACTAAGCCACAGTTCCACAGGATAATTAGCGAGAAGCAATTACCTGACGGCACTACGCAGTTCAATCTAAAGTTCAATCCAACAGCATGGGAACAAGCATCATGCGCTGGCTTAGACACAGAGAGTTTTTACCCGTTACAGGAGAAGTACTCACTGGCAGATGAGCAGTACCTAATGAAGCGACTATGTGGCGACTGCCCAATCATGGCGCAGTGCCTGGAGTGGGCATTGGTACACGAACGCTACGGAATTTGGGGTGGTACCAGCCCGTATAAACGCTTCCTACTACGCAACAAGTTAGGGTGGAAACTCAACGACATCGCCTTGCCAAGTTTCAAAAGATAGTGTATAGTTAGAGATAAGAAGCACCCGCGAAAACCCTTTCGTCAGGCTCTGTACTCCAGTCACAGAACGCGGGTGCTTCACTCTTTTAAGAAGCAGATTTATCGCCAGTAATCACACGGATAGCCCAGTCAAGTCCAGCGTTTAAACCTTTAGACCACTCATCTTTCTCAGTAATCTTTGAATACTCAATCTTTGCAACAAACTTTTGTATCTGCGCCTGCATCAACAGACTATGGCGCTCATAGAAATCATCGCTCATAGTTTAAACACATTGTGCATCAGCATGAATACTTCATCAGCCAAGTCATCCAAACTACCATCGTTGTATAGCACGCGTTTAAACATGTGGTTATCTAATGCGCGTTCTGATACATGGTCATTGACTGCGCTATGGTTGTGTCTGTTTATACGCCACACCTCACCACCATTTGCTTCAATCATCTTGGCTTCATTAGGAAAACGAACATCAGGAATTACGATGCGTTCACCCTCTTTGATTTGATTAAACAAACGCCACACCCATACATCTTGGTGGATTTGATTACGACCTACCTCAGTGCCAAGCACCTGCAATAGACGGCGCACTTCATCCTTAGCCTTTGCTATCTCCCAACCATACATTTGTACTATCTCGTTTAAACGCATGCCATCATGAAGGATGGGGTTCAATGTAAGTAACGCTTCACGAATACCATCAGCGAAGGCCATCCGTTTAAACCCATAGTTCAGTACGAGCAACTCTGCCACAGTATCTTTACCACTGCGGGCATAACCTGATAATCCAATAATCACTCTTGCTCCTCCTGATTTCTAATCTCTGCTCTTGCTTCTGCATTAGAACGAACACGCCTACGACCACGCCATGCTGGTGCTTCGCCACCTAATCTGTCTTGCAACTTGGTTAACGCACGCTTGACACGCTTACGCACCGCTTCCTCAGTAGCACCCAAACTCTCAGCGAGCGCACCAAACTCCATACCACCATCGGCGTAGCGCATACGAAGAAGGTTGCGGTCTGCTTCGTTTAAACGGTCTAGCCCTGCTGACACATCAGATAACAAAGCCACACGATTGCCACCTTCTGAAGGCTTAGCACTACGGCTAATGTATTCACTGCTCATGTCAGGTGTATCAGTCCAGCCTTGGTGTGTCCATACATCACGCAATAGTTCATGCAATACCTCATGGGTGTAGTAGAAACTATCGTTCAAAGGACTGCGAGATAAATGCGAGCGCTCTTTAGCGGCATACTTCTGCGCTTCATTGTAGAAAGTCTTGCGCAGTTTAAACTTCAGACTCTCCTCAGCATCCCACTGTTCTATCTTGTGCCAGTGTTCTAATGCCCACAAAGATAGGTGCTGGTAAATGTCATCAACTGTTACGAGGTTGCGATGCATGCGATTGGAACGCGTTGCAACTTGGCGGGCAACTCCATAAATAGTTTCCCAAACTTTATCTTGGTTATCTCTTTCACTCATCTAAACCACCTGCTATTAGGTCAACTGGTACACGCCAGCCTTGGATTGAAGCATCAGCAAAATCATCTATCATAAAATCATCAGCCTTAAATGAACCATAGATTTCAACCATTGAAAAGTATTCTTCATCTAAAACTTTTACACCAAAGATAGTTCTACCTGTATCTTTTTTCCAGAAAGGGATTGCGTTCTGGGTGCGGATTGTGCGTATCTCATAGTCACCCACATCAGGTATGTTCTTGCGGCGGGTATGCAGTTCATTGGGATACCAAGGCACTGACCACGATAGGTTGTACTCCTTAGCGACTGCCCACTCAGCAACATTGGCTCTAATGTTGGCGTTAATCTCAGGCTCTAACTTGCCAAACTTCTTACCTGCTGCGTAGTTCGGGCGGTCAACTGAACCAAACTTTGTAAGCCAACGCTCAACTGCTAATAAAGTACACACTCTTACTTCGCTTTGGTCTAGTTTAACTATCACACTAACTCCTTAACTGTTGGAGTGGAGCAACGATGTTCTTCAGGCTTGTTGTACACATTGCATACTGGGCATAGGTTTAGTTCTCTTGCGTTACTAAATTTCAGCATGCGCATGTAGTCTTGCATCAACATCTCTATGTTTAAATTCCAATCGTACATGTTTAAACGCCAACCCGCTTCCTAAGCCCCTCTGCTCCTTCGGCAAGGAACACATCATTAACATCGCAGTTGTCAGGCATGAACACGGGGAATACATTGTCCAATTCTCGTGAGATAGTCTTAGCCATCTCTTTACCTGCGTTGTCACCATCACAAAACAACATAATCTTTTCCCAGTCAGCAAGGACACGGGAGTAAAACGGCTTCCAGTTATTGGCTCCAGGGAGTCCAACCGCGGCGAACCCAACCTGAGTGGCGATGATTGTGTCTAGTTCACCTTCACAAATCACCAACATGTCAGCATCTTGATTGAGTGCTTGCACATTGAAAATGTGTGTGCTTGCTCCTGGTCTTGATAGATACTTCGGGCCACTGTCATTGTTTAAACTGCGGAAGCGGATGTCAATAACACCTGCTGGAGTTAGATAAGGGATTGCCAACTTACCTACATAAAGTTCATGCCCTGCTTCAGGATTGCTCACGAAGCCGAGGCGGAACATACGAGCCGTTTCCTCTGTTATACCGCGACTCTGAAGATACGGGAGCGCTTCGCTTAGGCTTCCTTCGTAGTTCTCCGTTGCTTTCGCCAGTAATTCTCTCTGCGATTTTGAGAGCCTCGCCATAGGTAACTCCTTCTTTCTTCATAATAAGTGAATACACATCGCCAGCCATGTCACAAGCGAAACATCTGAAGCCGCCATTGTCTATGTTTAAACGAGCCGACTTTACATGGTCATTGTGGAAGGCGCATCTAACTGACTGCCACCCACCACGATTACTAGAGATTGCAAATCCGTAGTGTTCAAGTACTTTAACAATGTCATGCTTAGAGGTTGGGGAGGACATCACTGAGTTTCTGAACGACATACGCTTCACCAACCCCCTTATTGCTTGCCTTGATAATCACCAGTGGTGTAGGTGCAACGGCTAGTCGTTTAGCAACTCGATAGTTCTCTGCTTCAACTTCTGCTTCTCTAATCCATCCGCTTAGGTCAATGCGACCATCGCGGCGTGGAGCCTTAGCCTCTACAACATAGGCACCATTAACTCCTGGAACATAAACATCACCAACATCGTTACGACCAGCGCGTGGTAAACGCTGTGCGTTTAAACCCTGCTCCATAAACCAGTCAGTTAGGTCTATCTCCCATGCTGCGCCTCTACGCTTGTTCGCTTGCTGTTGACTCACGCTCTCTCCTTTCGGCTGCTTCTACTGCTGCCCAGAATAAGTTGTAATACGCCTCATCAAATGCAAATCGCTTCATGTGCTTGGCTAGTACACCAGTGTGGGCATGAACGGGTATGCCCGCTGCTTTAACCTTGCGGAAGAAAGCAATGTCCTCACCAATAAACTTCTCGCCACGCTCATTGTTTTCACCAAACCAAAAGTCATCAGGAAACTTCTCGTTTAAACTAGCCAGTACGCTCTTATGCATCAGCACTAACCCCATGCCTGCATTATCAACCTTTACTACTTGGTTCTTTGGAAGTGGATGAACATAGGTAACTTCATACTCATTGCCAGTTTCATTAAAGATACATGGCATAGGCTGCATCAGTGAGCCTTCCATGTTCTTGCTAATGAAGTAGACACCACTAACTACTGGTCGTACTACCTTGTCTGCTGTATCCCATAGGGTCTTAAGCATCTCCTTGGTAAGCACGATGTCAGAGTCAACCCATAGCGCCCAGTCAGTTCCAACCTTTTGCCACATCTCTATGGCTGCTTGGCGCTGTCTTGCTATCTGATTACCCTGCACACGGATAGCGTTATTAACTGGTACACCAATGGCTGGTGCATGGATGATGGTGTAAACCAAACCTTCAGTAAACTTGCCATCAGTATTTCCATTGTCACACCAAACGATTGACAGTGTTTCTTTACTGCTGTGTGCCATACTGTTTAAACCTCGCATCCGATTTGTCCAGGATTGTCATTGCATGCTCTGCTAAATCCTTGTAAGACTCAGCCATAAGTATTAGTTTTTCTGCGATTTCTTCGGTGCAGTCGGGTCCATGTCCCTCTCTGAGATGTCCAGCAAGTTGACCCACATAGTCAGCAAACTGGAGCGACTCAAACCATGCAGATGACGGGTTGAATACTTTGCTTGTCGCTTCATCAACCAGTTCCACAAAGTTAGGAAGTTCACTGAGCAGACTATCCTTCATTTCCTTCGGTAAGTCCGACTTCTGTATCGCTTCCTCCACCATCTCTGGAGTAATTGACAGTGCCTCCATTGAGAAGTGTGGCGTACTCATCTTCCGTGAGTTCCTGAAACCTGCCCGTTTCCTTATTCTGCCAAACATAAGTTCTCCATCCTACTGTCCATGTAAAGTTCTTAGGTAGAAACATTAACTGCGCTTTCATGTCTGTAATCAGTTGCTTAGTTGGCACGACTACATCTTCGCTGTCATAGGTTCCCTTTAGGTCGCCTGAGTTCTCAGCGATTTTTAATTCCCAATTAGAATTCGTCATCTATTTCCTCGCTTTCATAATCATCAAAGTCAATAACAATGTCTATTACTGCCATGGTAACTATGATTGCTACACCTACTAGTATCGCTAGTGCTGCAAGGATTGCTAACAATGTTGTCATGGTTGAGCCAAATCCTTAATCTGCATACTGGCAGGGTCGTAAGCGAGCCACACTGGTGTTGAGCCAGTGGCATCAGCGGGGCCGTAACGGTTCTTCACCGCACATACACCCATTGAAGCGAGTTGTCCGTGAACAGTTAGTATTAACGAAGGAGTTTGAGCCACCTTGCCATGCAACGCAGAGCGTGGCGGGCAAGGATTACCATTAACACCTTCGCTAGTGTGGTGGCAAACAACAACCGCAGCGCCAGTTTCTCTAGCCCACCATTTAAGTTCTCTCATAAGTGTGCGTAATCCGCCCCACTCATCCTGTCCGTCAATGGTTACATCTACTGCGTTATCAAGGACAATCATTTCAACATCCTTACCTAAGCGCTCGCGTGCTGCGAGGACTGCATCCTCAACATCTTTGAGCGTAGGTGCGGAGTCAAACTCCCACATGATGTGGTCAGCAGGCTTGAGCATTTGTGCTGCCCACTCTCTGTCTGCTTCCATCATTGGTTCTACTTCGCCTTGTGTTCTGCCAGTTAACATCGCAAGCAAACGCAAACTCATGGTGTGTGAGTGTGTATCGGCTGAGATGTATAGCGTTGGTACTTGCGCATGCACTGCAAGTGACAGAGCAAGTGTTGACTTACCAGCCCCTGGAGGGCCAGCAATCATGCTTACCTCGCCCCGTCTAAACGCAATCTGCTGCTCTAGCAGAGAGCGCCACACTGTTGGCAGTGTTGCGCCCCCTGATGAGGCAGTCTTGATAGCGCGGGATAAGAGGCGCATGTGCTATGCAGTCACCTTGTTTTGGCATGCTTGGCCTTGTGGCTTAGGGCATGCGTAGAACGCCTTGTATGGGCGGCCAGTTGACTTAGCAATACCTGCTGGTACGAAGCGCATTGGGCCACCACCGCAAGCACAGTCAGGAGTTCCCTGCACTGGTGCTGCTTGTACTGGGCGTGGTGCCGCAGTGGTACCAACAACAGTAGATTGTGGGAAGGCATCCTTAATAACTGCCATACCTTCAACAGTTTTCTCAAGGTCAACGAGCGCTGCTAGGCGCTGTGTTACTGCATCAAGCAGTAGGTCTAACTCCGCACCATCGTTAGCGCGTAAGTTAATCAACATGCCATCTCTCTTGGTCTTAAAGTTGATTTGGATTGCTGAGTTTTCACTCATCGTTATCTTCTCCTAGTTCGGGGTATTTGTGTGATTCGGAACCATTTACTGCATAGCATGCGTGATTGACAGAACATGTACCACACATAAATCCAGGCTGTGGTATGAAGATGTTGTTGTCTACCGCGGTCTTGAAGCCTTTAACCTGTGAGGCTAAGCGGCGTTCAGTGTAGTGTGATAGGTCTACTGGCGGAGTTAGTTCACCAGTACGAGCCATGAAGTAGGCACCTTTAACAGGTCTAATACCCATGGCCTTCTCGCACATAATCGCGTATGTGCCTAATTGTGTGTAGGTAACAGGTGGCTTGCTTGATGTCTTGATGTCAATGACTACCAGTTCACCTTCGGGTGAAACCATTAGGCGGTCAAGAAATCCCTTCATCAGGACTCCACCGATTTCTACATTGAGTTCAGTTTCAATGGCTGCTTCGCCACCAGTTAGCAAGTATGGCTGATACCCGCTGTCCTTACGAAACTGTATCCAGAAATCTAACATCTTGGGGCCATTGTCCAACCACCATTGAGTATCCTCTTTGTAAGGGTACTGCTTGGTAGCCCTGCCACCAGCACGGAACGGCATGCCGTTGTCAGCAAGACGGTAGTTATCATCCCACTTATCGCGGAAGATTTGATGCAAGTCAAAGTCGCCTGCCTCTGCAAGTTGTGGGCTGAGCATGTCGTACCACTCAGTACACTCGTGCAGTGATTTACCACCTACAAGCCAGTAGGATGGGTTCTCAGGCACCTTCTGTACACGGGTAAGGTAGAAGGCCCAACCACAGTTAAGCCATGAACTCATGGCGCTGTGGGAGATGTACCCCTTACCAGTCTTTTCTTCAAGTGTCATTTATTACTCCTTTGCAATAGAGGAGTTTACACGCACCTCGCTCCTCTATTCAACGACACGCCGATAGAAGTTGTTTTGGGAGTGTCGCGCTTAAATTTCAAATTTTTTATTACACTCCTGTTCGTGCAGAACGGGTTAAGTGTATGTGTCTGCTGAAGCGGAAGCGGAAGCAGGCTGTAGTTAAGCATAACTATCGCGGAATTCCAACTGGCGCATGCCCTTGTGGAAGTGTTTTGCTAAATGTCAAATGTATTTTTGAAGGCGGAGAAATTGCTCTGTGGTTTACAGAGGCAGAGTGTGCTTTATGTGGCGCACTACTAACCGCCCCAACTCCAGAGGATTACGAAGATGCCGAAGTATGATTTTAGATGTATCTCTTGCAACATAGTTCAAGAGTTATTGTTATCAGTAGAAGAAAGTTCTTCTGTTCCCAACTGCACATTATGTGGTAGCCAAACAGTGCGTGTGTATACACCGCCTGCTATATCTTTTAAGGGTCCTGGATTTTACAAAACAGATAATCGCTGATATATTTTGATTGGCGGTGTGGTTGATGGGGTGGACTGCCGAAGCCCCCGCAAATCTCAAGCGTATAGCAGTCAGACTTGGGAACCACACCTAACCATAATTGTGATACACTATTGGTGGATTAGGCTGGCATAAACAGTATTGTAGTTGCGGCGCTGCAGTAAGCCAATACACAGGAAGCGTCATCCTTTGTCAGTCTAATCTGCTATAATAAATTTGCCACAGTATTTGGGGAAGTGCTGTGGTGAAGTAAAACTACATATCGGACACAAAACAAAAAAGCCCCCGCTATCAAGAAAAATCTTGACGGCGGGGGTTCTTTTGTTTAAACGGTATTAAGTTATTTTGCTCTACCGAATTCAGTAGCCGATGGGTCTAGCCACTTCAGCACTGGGCCAAGGAAGCCTGCAAGGGCAGCCATGCCTAGTGTTTTGAGGTCAGTTTCACCAGCGAGGTAGAGTGCGATTGCAGCAGATGCTGCAGCACGGAACCAGGTCAGCGATACTTGCTTTAGTGTTTCCATTTATTTGCCTTTCTTGCCATGTACTTCGCAGCAGGTACATACAGGTAACTTTTGGTTACCTTTTGCTACCTTTTTACGCGGCGTTCCACCAATGGCTTCTGCCACTATCTGCTTAGTTAGGCTTGGTTGGTTTCTCCACCAGAACCAAGGGCTGGTGTCACCAGCGAACTCAGGTCTGATGGAAACATGGAGGTGCTTTGTGTGCTTATTACTACCCGTATACTTTCGGTCACCTTGACTCTTGTATTTGCGGGACCAAATCTTTCCGTTGAAGATGAGATAAGAAACTCTGTCATCTTCTTTGAGTCGTTGGAATATCTCCGCACAGTCAATGCCACGCTTTGGGTCATGGGTTAAGTCTACCGCAAGACCCGTATTATGGTCTGAGTTAGGACTTAGTTTTAAATGTGCAATGGAAGGGAGTAACCCATCCGATGCCTTCTTCCGCAGGGGCGCAAGGGCAGTCGCCTGGCGTAGCATGGCTATGGCAGCAGGGCTTGCAGACTTGGCAACCTTCGGTTTGTTCATGTGTCACTTCCTTAATACTTCTTTAACGAGGTCTGTTAGTAAATCAACTTTTTCTTCTAGGCTATTAACCTTGTCTTTTATGCTCCCGCCCCCATTGGGTTTGAGTTCATTTAAATAATGTTTGACCAGCCATCTAACTAGAGAGGCAAATCCAACAACGAGGGTAAGTATGGATACGGCTAGTGCAGCCCAATCAGCAGGAGTCATATTTCTATCCTTATGTTTAAACGACAGTACGAGCGATGATTTGAATAATTCCACCATAGCCAGAGTAATTTCCGTTAGGTGGGGTTGTGCGGGTGAAAGACACCTGCTCAATCACTGCCTCAATCGGTTCTCCATCAGCAGTGAAATCTTGGATGATGATAGTTTCGCCTTGTGCTTCCATAGCCTCAAGTGCTTGCAGTCTGCCTAGTGCGTAACCTGGAAATCCCATAATGTTTTTATTACGGTCACGCTCTGAATCAAAACAAAATACAGGAATTTGAATAACACGAGCGCGAGTAGGAGTAGGCAGAGCCTTAACAGAATAACCATAAACCACAGCGCCAGTCGTGGCATCCGTAGTATTACGATTGAGTCGGAACTTAAACTGCGCTTCAACGCCAACATCCGTAAAAACCGATGAGAGGTCGTAGTCATAGTCAGTTGTGCTTCCTTCCGCTACTGTTCTAAACGCTGTTTCAGTTCCATCTGTCATGCGGAAAATATCTATGGAGCCTTGAACAGCACCTTCAGTGCGTAGTTTTAAACGCTTCCATGCCTTGTTCTCAAGGGTTTCATAGCGGATAATACCTGTGGTTAAAGAGCCAGACTCAACTAAGTCAGCATCATCTTCAATCCATAGGCCAGAGTCCTCAACTGTAAATGCTTTACGACCTGTTGGTGTAGTAGCAATAGCCCATACACTGCCAGTGGTTTCAGGGGCATAAACATCCTTAGCCCAGGCGTAGCCACCTGATTGCAGCGGTTGACCTAAGTTGATGCGTACTAATCCTGAGTAGCCTCCAACAAAAGACTTAACGCCAGCATAAACAAACTCATTGCGAGCAGTAAAGGCATACACATTTCCAGTGACAGGAACAACTATTGGTCCATAGGAAAGGTTGGCATTGTCATCAGCAATAGCCACACGCACACCCTGATTAGTACCTAGTACCACGAAGGTACCAAGGTAGCCATACATGGCTGTCATAATCTCACCACGAGGCAGTTGCAGTACGCTAGTCATTGTGGTCAATGCGCCAGTGTTATCAACTGTAATCTTGTATGCAGTACCTTCATCACCTGAATAGCCACCTACATAGATAGCAGCAGAGGCTTCAGTTACCGCAGTAAAGGTAAATCCGATAGGCAATGTGGTTGAGCCATTGACTGGAGTAAGAGTGCTTAGGTTGATGGTTGAGCCAGTGTTGCGGGCTAGTTCATAAACAAAAGTATTCTTATTGACATCTGTGTATGCAAGAATAAAGCGTTGCTTTACATAGGCAATGAAAGCGCTCGCTGCATTGTTTGAGTTAATCGCATAGTCTTGGTTTAAGGTAGGAGTTGTTGCATCAAATGAATAGCGCCATACCTTTGTAGGTGTAACTAGCATCAAGTCATTACCACCCATGCAACCATAAAGGATGGTTTCAGTAATCTGGGTATTGTTAATGATTGTGGTTTCTGCACCATCAGATACTCTGATGCGTAGTACACGGATTGTTTCAGTAGATGCGCCAGTTACTTTGATTAAATAATCAACTCCACCGATGGTGGTTGAAAATACTCCAGCACGAGAGGTTGAACCCTCTTGTAGGTAACATGTCTTGAGTAATGAAATCCTGCCTGGAGTCCATGGGTCAATACCTACTGAGTCGTAGTATCTAAAGCGTGCCTCATCGAGAGTTCCAACGATTGGCTCTTGGTATTGAGAACCTGTGCCAAGGTGGAAAGATGACTGAGAACGAATCCAGTAACCAGACCCAGACAGTGACTGCTCACCTGGGTCACGGAGTTGGTCCACACGCTGAGTTCTAAACTCTGCAGTCTGACGGCGATAAGGAGTGTTGTCTGTTATCGCTGCAATGAACGGCATGCCGCCAATAGCGAAGTCAAACTTGTAAGTGTTCGGGTCGTAGTAAGTAGAGATGCGACCAGATAAGTCAATGATTACGCGTTCAGATATATCGGGTGGTCTGCTATCTGCCATGCTACTCCTTGTTTTTAGGTATGAAAAATGAGCAGTTTAAACGCATGCTCAGGCGTAGGCTTTATTAAATTATTTATATTCTTTGCTAGACCTAAACATTGTTTTGTATCTTTCAAAGAACTTACTTTGAAGTCTTGTATCAACATAAGCAACTTCTTGTATGTCTGCTTTACCACCAATGTCCATTTTCCAGTCATCTCGTTTAAACGGTATAACCTGAGCAATTGGGGTTCCTGCTGGAATCAATCCTTCAAATTTTGTATCGTTCAATACAAATGGAAGATGAACCTGACTTACATACACATCTGTATCTACAACTCCAGGAAGAATTGTAAAGTCAGACTCTCTATGAAATGGTTGTACGAAAAGAGTTGAATATCCTTTTGGAGTTCTAATTCCCCATGGGTTTATGAATTTTGGATACGGCAATCCATTATGTGCTGGATGAGCAGGGGCCTGCTCTACTGGATGAAATTCAAGTAGTCCGTAATTAGCCCACTCAAAGTAAGGGTTGCCATCTCTTTGTGACACAAACACATCAGCAGGTAGTAATAAAATATATCCTGCAGTTAGTGCATCAAATACTGGCATGCATTTTTTTATTGTAGCGGATGTATTACCAGCACCATTAGGTTGTTTTTTTCCAAATATATAAGATTGAGTATCCCTGTACCAGTCTGGAATTAGTTTCCTCGCTGGAACAGGGTAGTACTCTTTGAGTATTTCGTGCCTAGGTATAAAAGTTATGTCTTTAGCCATACCTAGATGTTACCAGATGTTTTTATTCCACAACCCTATAAGATATATCATCTATATTTTCAGGGGGAGGTGGTGCATCAAAGGTATTGGTATCTGGATTATAGCCATAACCTATAAATGCTCTGTTATCCTCAGTGTATTCAAAACAAGGCTTGCCTGTGGCTTCCTCGGCTAACTCTTTAGAGTCAGCAATGATTACATTTTCAACTATGTTGTCTACAACAATAGCAAAGTTTGGCATTGTTTCTCCTTCTTAAGAGTTAGGAACTACTTGAATATAGATGACACCTTGAGAGCCGTTTGCACCCAAAGCGTTAGCATTTGTGTATTGACATCCACCACCACCGCCTGCGCCGTAGCCTGTGCCTGCTGAGGCGTTAGTAGGACTGCCTGGGCTTTGCACCATACCACCAGTGCCTCCAGTGCCAATACCTCCGTTGCCATTTCCTGACATCCTTTGATTGGATGAATTCCACCCCCAACCGCCAGAGCCTGTAGTTCCTGTTGTTGAAGGAGGTAAAAAGGCAAAGTTTCCTGACGAAGAAGGGGAGTTCGCAACGCTGCTTGGTCCATTACCTGAGCCAACTCCACCAGGAGTTCCTCCGTTAGACTGAGCCTGGTATTGGCCACCACCACCGCCATTTGCGGTATACGCTCCAAAAGTTGTTGCACCACCAGCGGTTCCTGCTACGGAGTTTACAGTTCCAGCAATACCGCCAGCACCAATCGTATAGGTTGTTCCTGTGTTAACAGTAACAGGACCTACGCTATAAACTCCACCAGAACCTCCACCGCTTGCTGCGGTCTGATTTCCTAAGTTAACAAAAGTGGAGCCACCACCACCTCCACCGCCAACAATCAACATGTAGCCAGTTCCAGCGGTATTCCAAGTTCCGCTAGAGGTTAGCGTAGATGCAACTCCAGGAATAGGAGATAACGCTGCAGCGGTTAATGCAACTACAATTGAACCAGGACCGCTAGTTCCGCGAGCAATTACATAAGAAATTGTTTCTGTAATGTTAACAGCAACATTTGTTGTTGTTGTTGCAGAAGTTACTTGCGTGCCACTTGAATTAAAAAATTGTATTGTTGCAGTACCCACTGTATTAGCAGTAACAGTGTATAGTCCAGAACTTAAATTTATATCATTAACTCGATATAGGGTGTTTGCTGCGGCAACTGTAATGGATTTAGCACTAGTTGTAGCACCCCATCCAGCAGCGTTGCCAACTACAGCAACTGCTGATGCAATGTCTGAGTTGGCTGGTCCAACTCCAGGTATATTGTTAATAGCCATTACGCAATCTCCACTCCGCTAATGTGGAAGTTAACTGCAGTAGTGCTGGCAGAGCCACTAATTGTATCAGTTGCTACAAGTACTTGCTTTAAATCAATAGCAGTAATACCTTTTGAAGGTATGCTAACTGTGTCGGTTAAAGCCACTCCATCAAGGTTGATGGTGTAAGTAGATGTAGTAGCAGCAGTATTTGTTACAATAATATTTGTAACTACTGCTGTTGTTCCTGAAGGTGTTGTATATAAAGTCGTGTTGCTTGTGCTTGCTGCCCCTCTAAACAGGGCTTTGCTTACTGTAGCCATTAGTTACTACATACCTTTCTTTATTCTGTTACTTCTGGTTCGGTTATAGGTGGTACAAATTCATCCAGTTCAGGAACATAGGTGTCACCAATTCCTGCATATTTCCCACGAATTCTTGCGTTATAGGAAGTTTGAATCCAAGTTCCTATTAGTCCAAGTTCATTTAAGTATTCATTACCACGATGCTCTTGCTCATCTGGAACAACGAGAACTTCAACGACCTTATTGTTTTCATCTATCTTTGCAAAATGTGCCATTGTTTATTCTCCTTATTCGTACCAAGAAACTATACAGATACCTGAACCACCTGAAGCGCCAGCGACATTGGAACCACCACTACCAGTTCCACCTCCACCACCGCCAGTGTTTGCAGTTCCAGCACCGCCAGTAGAGCCATTACCGCCGTTTCCGCCACCGTTGCTACCACCGCTTGACCTAGAGTTGCCTCCTGTGTAGCGGCCACCACCGCCACCGCCGCCGAAGCCATAGGCTCCAGGTTTTCCTGGCGAAGAACCCATTTGTGCAGTTCCGCTACTGTAGTCAGTTCCATCTCCGCCACTACCGCTACCTTCTCCAGATGGAGAATCAAATTGGTTCTGAGCAGAGCCACCATTGCTAGGAACTCCTCCTCCTGATGAAAGTAAGCCACCAAAAGAGGATGTTCCACCAGTGGAGCCAGCATTGCTACCTGCTGCGCCACCAGAACCACCTGCTCCAATAGTTACTGTTACAGACGAACCAGCGGATAATTGTAAAATTCTTCGTTTAACTTGACCACCGCTACCGCCAGCACTTGCTGTAAGGTTATCTGTAGAACATCCACCTGCGCCACCTCCACCGCCAACAAGAAGTACCTCTACCCATCCGTTATAGGTAGATGCGGTTGGAGCAGTAAATGTTCCAGTAGATGTAAATACTTGTGAACGCTGGCCAGTTATGCCAGCACCACCTGCAACTAAATTAGATACGGCCACTATGCAATCTCGCTTCCGAATAGATTGAAGGACAAGTTAGCATTTGATGCGTAGACAGTAACAACATCTCCTGCACCAAGGGTTACTCCAATTGTAATCATTGTGGAGTTGTTAGCAGTAATACTTGAGTCATAAGCAATATATTCTTCGTTGCTTAATGCTGAGCCTGCTACACGAATAGCAATGCGGTATGTAGCAGCAGTAGCACCACGGTTACATACTGCGATTGTAGATACAACAGCCTGCTTGCCAGTACCTACTGTATAAACATCGGTATTGGTTGTTGCTGAGGGGGCTGACTGCCCTAGTACTTTATATGTCGCTGCCATTTGTTATGCTCCCATCAACATTAGGCTAGTAGGGGTTGGGTCAATATCTAGCGCCACCCAAGAAGCGGATGTGCCATCGGTCTGGAGATACTCTCCAGTATTACCAGCCTGTGCTGGTAGAACATAAGCAGAGGTTGTGTCAAGGGCTACAGTGACAGCACCTGAAGTGCCGCCACCAGTTAAGCCTGTACCTGCGGTTACGCCTTGAATATCAGCAGAGGCGTTGTCTGCATTTACACGGGCTTTAGTCATTAGTATGCTCCCATAATAGACATTACTTCAATTGATGTTAAATCTGGTTCTGGTACAGCAGCCCAAGTAATACCCAAAGCCGCAGTAGAAGATGCTTGTAGAAAATAGCCATCAGTTCCTACTGAAAGTTTGCCAGCGGTATCGGCAGTGCTTGCAACAATTAAGTCACCCTTAGCATCAAAGATTGTGTTTGGAATTACTGTAGCCAAATCAAATGCTGTGAAGGTAATAATCTCAAGCACATCGCCTGATACAAGTGCAGGGCTTAGGCTTGCAATGCTTGTACCATTGGTTGCTGTGTAATCCTCACCACGAACAAGAAGCACACCGTTTAGGTATACCTGCTCTTTGCCAGGCAGATATGACAGGGTTACGCCATTGTCATCTGGACCTGACTCTGAGGTTTCTCCACCAGCGGCTGTATAACGGAATCTGTAGATAGCAGCAGTTGAGGAGATTGAACCCCACTCTGTACCTGTCCATGCATACATAGCATTGTCAACAGTGTTCCAGTACAACGCACCTTCAATTAGTGGGTTGCCATCGTTATCAACTGTTGGTGGTGTTGACTTAGCACCTAGGTATCTATCGTCAAACTCATCATAAGTAGCAGCAGCACTTGATGCTGAAGTAGCAGCAGATGCAGCACTTGTTGCTGCAGCAGATGCAGATGCAGCGGCAGCCGATGTTGAGGCTGCGGCAGATGCTGCAGATGTAGCAGCAGAGTTAGCGCTGGTTAGCGCATTGGCTTCGCTTGTTGCTGCGGCAGTTGCTGAGTTAAATGCACTAGTTGCTGATGTTGCTGCATTAGCCTCTGATGTAGCAGCAGCAGCCGCAGATGCGGCAGCAGCGCTAGTAGAAGCAGCAGCGGCTGTTGCACTTGATGCAGCGGCTGTTGCAGAAGCGGCAGCAGATGTTGCTGATGTAGCCGCTGCGGTAGCACTAGTTGCAGCAGATGAAGCGCTTGTAGCCGCAGAAGAAGCGGATGTCGCAGCAGCACTGGCAGATGTTGCAGATGCTGATGCTGAGTTAGCAGAAGCAGTTGCGCTATTTGCAGCACTTGTTGCGCTGGTAGCAGCAGCCGTGGCTGAAGCCGCAGCGGAAGTTGCTGAGGTTGCTGCAGCCGTTGCGCTTGCTGAAGCAGCAGAAGCAGAACCTGAAGCAGCGCTTGCACTTGCCGCAGCAGAAGTAGCCGAAGTAGCAGCAGCGGTAGCGCTTGCTGCAGCACTTGCTGCAGAGGTAGCGGCCGCAGTCGCTGAGCCAAGGATTGCATCTACATAATTCTTAGGAGTAGCAGAAGTAGCAGTCATGCCTACGGATGAAAGACCAGTAATAACTGGAGTTCCAGCCAAGGTAACATTTTGTAACTCTGCGCCAGTAGCAGTAATTGAACCAGTAAATGTACCGCCGCTAATAGTAGAACCAGTAATGGTTGAACTTGTAATAGCCGCTGAAGTAAATGTACCGCCAGTAAATACTGCGCTAGTTGCAGTAAATGCACCAGTTACAGTACCGCTTGAGTAAACCTTGTTAGTAAGTGTCTGAGCCTTTGTTGTACCAACAACCGCACCATCACCAGCACCAATGCCGTGAACATGTGTTTGATTAGCAGCAACCAGGATGGCTTCGTCAATGTCAAAGCCGCGTGCTGCAATGTGGTTTTCTGACTCTCTAAAGTCACGAGCAGATACACCGTGGCGTACCACTGCACCAGCAGAGTGGGCTACAGCCTGAGTAGCATCTGAACCACGAGTTACTGTAAGAGTTGTGCTTGTACCAGAGGTTACTGTTAAGACTTCTTCTTTAGAGGTATCTGGGTCAACGATTAGCGTGTATGGAAATGATGTCGGGAATCCGCTAATGGATGCGACAATAAATGATGAATAGGACTGTCCCTGCGATTGTGCGGGAATAGATGCCTGGAGCGAGGTTTCTACTGCGGTTGAGGAGTAGTACCGCGCTGGTGAGCCTGGGTCGCCTGCTGCCATTTTCTACCTTATCTCTGATAGTGCGAACGGATTGGATACTGACGGCGTTGGTTATTCGCCACTTCGTTTAAACGCTG
>JACCDP010718198.1_pt1 | contig 25770 bp, 21 predicted proteins | sample 7445841 | NCBI WGS metagenome assembly JACCDP01 (sample SAMN15323441, study PRJNA562643) | freshwater metagenome | isolation source: river surface water | place: USA:Blue River Watershed | collected 2017-08-17 | reverse complement strand
TAGTTAGTGATTTAATTAAAGACGAAAAAGTTTTTTATTTATATTACAACAATACTCTTATTAGTGAAGGAAGAAGCTTGTTGCAGACAAATCCAAGAATAACAGGCGTTTCTAGAATGCTTGGTTTATTACTTTTATTTATTTTTTCTTTGTTTATATGCAAGGAAAAAAAAATATTCACTTATAATTTTTTTTTTTTAACGACTATTTTTATAATAAGTTTTTTAATATATGGAATGCAATCTAAGGGGTCGTATACTTCTGTTTTGCTATTGCTTTTTTATTATTTTTTTTTTTTTAAAGATAAGATAAAAAAAAAAATTACGATAATTTTTGTAGTACTAATACTTCCAATCATATCTTTCGAAACAATTATTAGAGTAAAAAATGAATCTATTAAAATGGATAATGTTAAATCAAGATTTTTATCAAAAAATTCTTTGGAAATAGATGGTAAAACTGTAGAAGATTACACTACAGGTAGAATTGAAATATGGAAAAGAGCTTTAAAAGAAATTAAAGAAAAAAAAATTATTTTGGGATATGGACCACAAGCTGACAGAACCCTTCTAAAATCGAATAATTTTGATCCAAAAATACCTAGACATTTTTATGATTCAAACGCATCAAATGGCTTAATTTACAGTTATTTGTGTGCTGGAATATTTGGATTATTTTTTATTTTAACTGTTTATTCATTAATCATTCGTGAAGTTTATAAATCAATTTTTTTAAAAAAAGCTTTTATTAATAAAAATAGTTACGTAATTTTTTCTATTTTAACATTATCCTTTTTATCTTTAAGAACTACATATGAAAATGGATATGCGTTATTCGGGGTTGATTTTGTCTTCGTCATTATTTGCTATTTTATATTACTAAAATCTAATTTAAAAAAAAATAGCAGAAATTAACCTATGTTTCGAATAAAATTATTAATTTTTTTTTTTTGTAAATAAATTGTTTTTTTGAAATTTTTATCATATTTTGAGTTTAAACTTAATATTTTTTGTATTTTATCCTTAATTAAAAAATAATTTTTATTTTCTTTAATAAAGAAAAAATATTTTTTTAAATTTATATTATAAAATGTATTATTAAAACTTATAATTTTTAAATTACAATTAATTGCTTCAATTACAAATAAGGAAAAAAAATTCTCTTCGCTTGTTAAAGCAATTTTACTTTTTTCCAATAAATCATAAATTTTATTTTTACCCACGTATCCATAATTTATTACATTAATATTATTATAAAAGTCTCCAACAACACATATTTTATAATGCCTTGATAAGAAATTAATAATGCTATTTCTAATTATTGAAGTTTTAGCTGAATGATTTCTGTTATAAAATATTAAATCAAATCTCTTAGGTTTTTTTTTTTTATTTTTTTTTTTATATTTAAGAAAAAAATGAGTAAATACAAAATTGAACAAAGTAAATCTGTATCTTGATTTAGGAATATAATTCCTTAGTAAGTCTGTTGAAAAGATAACTCCCTTAAATTTTCTATAGATAATAAAAACACTTATCCTATAAAATATTGGAAAAATATATTTTCTTAGAAAAGAGCTAAAGTTAGCAACTTCATTGTTATAGATGCCTCCGGTAATTGGACCAATAATTGTTTTTTTTGGTAAGAATAAAAAAATTAAAAAATTCCATAGAGGCAAATAGTTTATATAAACAATATTTTTATCGCGATTTGACCATAAGTAATATATTCCATAAAAAGGTCCAAAATATTTATGCAGAAAACTATTATTATTAATAATTTTTTTTTTAATAAAGTTATAATCATTATAAATAAATGATTGTTCTAAAGTCTTAATTTCAACTAATTTTTTCTTATTTTTTAAAAAAAAATTTTCTAGGAAATGCGTTGCTAAGATACCCTCCCCTGTTTCTGATGATAAATTACTCGCCCAAATTACGGTATTAATTTTTTTCAAGGTAATAATATAAATTTAATTCGATTATATCTAAATGTTAATTCACCAAGCATATAAAAATAAAAACTATAAATAAGCCTATAAACTCTTCTTTTAGTATCAGTTCTCAATCTCCATAAAAATTCCAAGTTTAATTTATCAAGTATTAATGGAACTGGCCTTTCATCTCCTGATGCCATACCTATAGCTCCTCCGATACAAATAATTTTAAAATATTTATTATTTTTAATAATAAACTCTGCCAATTGCTCTTGCTTTGGTGTTGGCAGAGTACAAAAAATCAAGTCTTGGTTAGTAAAATTTTTAGGACAAAACTTGTATATATTTTTAATACTACCATAGGGTAAATTAATATGAATTAATTTAAAGTTAGAAAATTTTTTCAACAAAAAATTTTTTGATTTTTCAGTTAATTTTCCTAAAACATAAATATTCTTAATAGTACTTGGAACTTTTAATTTATTTATTATATTTAAACCGGACACCTTAGGATATTCACTTCCATAAAATCTACTCTTAAATATACCGTCAGGCCAATTCAATAAATGATTATGCAATTTGATCGCTTTTGAATTTAAATAACCTAAAAAAGCTAAATTTAATCCTGAAAGAGAAAAATTTTTATCATAAGGTATATATGATGCACTTTTGATAAGTTTTATTTTTTCTAAAGAATCGTAAGCTTTATTAAAATTTATTACTAAACTTTCCAGGATCAAATTTTTATCAAAATTTTTATTTAAATATGATTTACCTAAATTACCACTATTTACTTTTTTGATAATTTTTGGATGAGATTTCAAGTATAATATTTTTTTAGCAAGATCTTCGGGTCTATTTGGGTCTACACAAGAACCTATGCCGGATTCTTCAATTATTTTTTTAGACTCTCCTTTAATCATTCCTAGAATATATTTATTAGATTTTAAATACGTCTGTAATTTGCCCGGTATAGTAGAAGAAATTGCTGGCCCAGATTTCAAACTAATAAACAATATATCAGCAATTGAATGATAATAACTCATATCATTCAGTGATTTTTTACCCTCTAAAATAAAATTTTTTATATTTTGTTCTTTAATTATTTTTTTTATATTTTCTAACTCTCTACCTGAGCCCACGATAATCCATTTAATATCTTTGTAATTTTTGAGGATTATTGCAGCTTTTATAACTTGATCAAAATTCTGAGCCTCTCCTACGTTGCCAGTAAAAACTATCTTAAAAGATTTATCATGCTCGTATTTTATTTTTTTATTCTTATACTTTTTTACATCTTCTGCCCATGCTGGAAAGTAAATATTATTATTATTATAATTTTTAATTCTTTTTTGAAAAGATTTCGATTGAGATAAAATATAATCAAAGTTCCTGTAAATATATATAGAAATCTTTTTAACTATTTCGTAAAAAAAATTATTTTTTATAATTTTTAATTCCAAAAGAATTTCCGGCCACAAATCTAATACCCAGATAAATGATTTGCAATTTTTTCTTTTAGAAAAAAATATTGCTGGCAATGAAGAGGTTAATGGACTTGTTGCAAAAGAAAAAATTATATCGTATTTTTTATTTTTTAATAAAAAAGAGCCATAAATAATTGATGAAATAACAAAAGAAATATAATTTAAAAAAAGAAAAATTTTCCTTCCATCTCTTCTTAAAAATACTGGAACCCTAAATATTGTAGCTCCATAGTAATTATTAAATTTATTTTTATTTGATTTATATTCGTCAAACAATTTTCCCTCTGGATAATTTGGAATTCCGGTTAAAATATCAACGTGAAAATTTTTACTTCTCAAATACTCAACTACTTCATTAACTCGGAATGTTTCAGGCCAAAAATATTGTGAAATAATTAAAATTCTCAATTTAATTAAAATTAACTAAAGTTTAAACCAAGTTTTTTTATTAATATAGTGTGTATAACTTTGAATAATTTTAACAACCGTTTCTGAAACGTCATTCATTGCATACTCGTCATAAATTTTATCATTATATTCTTCTATTTTTTTATTATTCATAGTTATATCGGCGGCATTTAGAATATCTCTCTCATTAATACCTGACATAATAGACAATCCACGCTCCATCCCTTCTTGTCTTTCATTCGAAGTTCTTACATTAACTGTAGGTATTGATAGTATGGATGTTTCTTCTGTAATGCTACCACTGTCTGATAAAATTATTTTTGCATTTTTCATTAATTTTATATAATCAAAAAAACCAAATGGTTTATAAAAATGTATTTGTTTATCTAACTTCAATTTAAATTTTTTTATTCTTTTTTTAATTCTTGGATGTGACGAAAAAATTACATTTAATTTTAATTTTTTTCTTAATTTGATAATCGATTTAAAAATAGTTTCTAAACTTTTTTTATTATCTACATTTTCTTCTCTATGAATACTTGCCAAAATATAATTATTTTTAGAAATCTTTAATTTTTTTAAAATGTTACTATTTTCAATTTGTTCAGAATAATGATTGTAAACTTCATATAAAGGACTACCTATCTTTATAATTTTATCTTGATGCACACCTTCAAGTTTAAGGTTTGAAGAAGCATATGAACTATAAGTCAAATTGACATCAGAAATATGATCAACTATTTTTCTATTTATTTCTTCTGGGACCGATTCATCAAAACATCTGTTGCCAGCCTCTATGTGAAATATAGGAATTTTTCTTTTTTTTGCACACAAAACAGTTAACGCACTATTAGTATCACCCAAAACTAAAACTGCATCTGGTTTTTCAATTTCTAAAATTTTATCAAAACGTACTAAAGATTTACTAATAAATTCTATGGCATTTTTTGATTTACAGTTTAAATTAAAATCTGGTTTTTTTAATTTTAGTTCTTTAAAAAAAATATTACTCAATTCAAAATTATAATTTTGGCCTGTATGAACTAAAATATGATGAAAATAAAAATCTAACTTTTTTATTATTCTTGATAGTCTAATAATCTCTGGTCTTGTGCCAACTACAGTTAGAATTTTTAATTTCATAATTATACTTTGTAAAAAAATGTATCAGGTTTATTCTTGTCTAGAATTTCATTCGACCACACTAAAATCTTGGTCTCCTTATTTCCGATATTTTCTATATTATGCGCCCAACCTGGGATAGTATTTACTACTAAATTATCATTTTCGTCTGCTAATATAAAGAATCTTTTTTTATTTATAATATTTATAAAATTAAATCTCGCTTTACCAGTAATAACTAAAAATTTTTCAGTTTTGGTATGGTGGTAATGATTGCCTCTAATTTGCTTCGGTAATATTGAAAGAAAAGAGACCTGTCCAAAATCTCGATTTTTTAAAAATTCACTAAAATAACCTCTTTTATCAGAAAATTTTTTTAGTTTATAAGTAAAATCCTTTTTTAAAAAAAAACTTATATACGTACTATAAAGATTTTTAATTAAAGAATTAGAAACATTATTCGGTAAATAAATTTTATCTTTTGTTTTAAAACTTCTAATAACATTTGCTAAATTTAATAACGTTATTGAAAATACGTTTTTAATTTTTACAAAAGAAATTTCTTTTTTATTTGATTTAATCTTTGTTAAAAAATCAGAGACAAGATCATCAATATATAATAATGATATTTTTTTTTTAGGAACGCTAATGATAATCTTTTCTTCTCTGTGAACCTGATGACAAAATGTAGCAACGGCAGAATTATAATAAGGTTTTGACCATTTTCCAAAAACATTGGGTAGTCTGTATATGAGTACGTGAGCCCCAGTTTTTTTTTTATAATTCAACAGTATTTTTTCAGCTTTTAACTTTGATTTTCCATAAGAATTATTTAATTTAACTTGAGTAGATGAGGCATAAATAATTTTAGTTTTTTTATGTTTTTTTTCTAAAAATAAACAAATCTTTTTAGTAAAATTATAATTATTCTCATAAGTATGTCCTCGATAGATTTCTTTATTAACTCCTGCTAAATGAAATACAATGTCTGCTATAGCTAATTTTTTATAAAGATCTTGATCTGATGATTTTTTATTTATTGTTAAAATATTATATTTAAAACTATGTAAAAGGTGTGTTTTTAAATTTTTGGCTATAAAACCATCAGAACCAGTAACTAAAATATTCATTCTAAAATTTAAAAACTAAATATTTATACGCCAATTTTATCCGTAAAAATATCTAAAGTTAAGAGAACTTTTTTGATCTCAGCTACAGACAACTGTTTTGTATTATTAGAGTTGTAGTCTTCTACATTTTTTAAACTATTCTTGCCTTTATTAAAATATAAATCATAATTTAAATCTCTTTGATCGCTATCAATACAAAAATAGTTGCCCATATCTTTGGCATGAAACATTTCTTCTTTAGTTAATAAACTTTCATAAGTTTTTTCACCATGTCTAATGCCTATATAATTTATTTTATGTTTTTTCTTATTAAATATTTCCAAAATAGCTTGCAAAAGGTTTTTAATATTAGTTGCTGGAGTTTTTTGAACAAAAATCTCACCCCCTTTTGCATTTTTCATTGCAAAAATCACTAATTCTATAGCCTTATTCATTGGCATTATAAATCTCGTCATTTTCGGATTTGTGAGAGTAATTGGTTTATTTTTTAGAATTTGATCAATAAATAATGGAACCACTGATCCTCTAGATGCCAAAACATTTCCATATCTTGTTACGCAAATTATTGTCCTATTACCATTCTTTTCTCCCAAATTAAAATTAGAGATTGCGATTTTTTCCATTAATGCCTTGGACATTCCCATTGCATTAATCGGATATACGGCTTTGTCTGTGCTTAAAACTACAACTTTTTTTACATGGTTTTCGATTGCCAATTGAATCACATTATTTGTTCCCAGTACATTTGTTTTAACAGCCTCTAACGGATAAAATTCACATGAAGGAACTTGCTTAAGAGCCGCTGCGTGAAAAATGAAGTCAACGTTTTTGATAGCTTTTTTTATACTTTCAGAATCTCTTACGTCTCCTAATAAAAATTTAATTTTAAAGTTGTTAATTTTTTTTCTTAAATCATCTTGCTTTTTTTCATCTCTACTAAACACTCTAATTTCTTTAAAATTAATCTTGCTTTGTAATATTTTGAAAATGAATGAGCTTCCAAAAGAACCTGTACCTCCTGTAATTAAAATTATTTTATTTTTTAAAAAATTCATAAAACACTAATACCATACAAGTTGTTTATTTTCGTTATTAAATCTATCCAAAACTCCTCTAATAAATGCCAGTATTATAGTAAATTTGAATAAATATTTGTTCTTAAATAACTTTAAACTAAATAAAAAAATACTTAATTTAAATAATACATTAATTAGCCAAAGAAAAAATTGATTTTTTTTAAAAGTTGATATGAATTTTTCTAACTTATAATATCTTGATGATTTGTAAGCTAAAAAATTTATATTCGAAAAAACTTTACAACCTTTATTCCCCAAAAAATAAAACTTATTGAGATAATTTGTATAATTTCTATCTTCTTTATGAGTGACTAAAGGATAGGCAGCTAAAAATTTATAACCATATTTTAAATACCGATAACCAAATTCATAGTCTTCAAATCCATAATTCTGAAATTTTTTATTAAAAAAAGGATAGTTTCCAAAACCTAATTTTAACCCCATATTCATTGTAACAATATTAGAACTATCTAAAAAAAAAAAATTTTTTTTATCAAATATAGATTTAGTAATAAAAAAATGATTTTTTAGTCTAAATTTTAAATAATCGTATTTGATAATATCATTTATATCGTATTTAACTGATCCACAAATAACCACTTTACGATTTAAATTCTTAAATATATTTTTATAATCTCTTAAAAATATCTTAGATGGTAAACAATCATCATCTAAAAATATTAGATTCTTAAACTTTGCATTCTTAATTCCGATATTCCTTTTTAAAGCGTTACTATTTTGTAATATATTTAAATATCTAGTATTTTTTAATTTCAAATATTTAAGGAAATTATTTTTGCTACTATCAACAATGATAATCTCGAATAGGCTATTAAATGAAGTCTGATTATTTAGGATACGTACTATCTCCAGTAAATACTTATTACGTTTATAAGTAGGTATAATTATACTGATACCATTAAACATTTTATTTATATTTTGTTTTTTAATTTGATAGAATTTTTAATAACCTAAAATAACTAATTATTTTTTTTTTGTTAAATAACTTTATCCTTCTTGGTAAAATATTAAAATTTTTTTCATCAAATTCTCTTTTATTAATTATTAACTTATATCCAGCTAAATAAGCTTTCATTAAAATATCTGGATTAAAATTTGAACATTGATTAACAACCAACTGCTGCACATTATTAATTTGATAATGTGCAGCTGTTCTTTTTTGAGAACTATAGCCAATTTTAAAAAAACCTCTAAATCTTGACTCCCATAAACCAATACCCTCTAGTGTAATTGGATTATGGTAAATCATTGGTTTAAGTAATTTTAATAGATCGTCTTTTTTATAAATTGTTCCATCAATGGTAAATCTATACTTCCAAGAAGCAAAAGCGTACTTGTCTTCTGTGCTCCATCTAAATACCTTAGGTTTTGTATTGTTATAATTTACAATCTTTAACCTTGGATGAATTTTATGATCATCCTTAAAATGATTTCCTGTAAAAAACCTATAAAATATTTTTTTTTCTTTAACTAATTTATCAAAAATAAAATCTGGTATAATAGTATTATCAAAAAAAATTTGGTCATCAGTAACCATGGTAATAAAATTATGTGAAGAATTCCTTATAATTTTTTCTAATAGTAATTTAAAATTATTTGATGATTTTATAATTGAAGGCCATCTCAACAGCCATAATACATTTAACGGTCTAAATAAAATTAAAAATATAAAACTAAATATTGATATTTTTTTTCTAACGTGAAATTTAATATTGAATTTTTTCCATTTTTTTTTTAAAATTTTATAAGATAGTTCATGCTCTCTAGTATAGTGGTATATAATATCAATTTTATTGGGAACATTTTTAAAGTTTTTAAAAATAGATTTTAAAACAGAATCAAGAATAATTGCTCGATTATAAGTAAATATTATTAAACTCACTTTTCTCATGTAATAACCATATATTATATATATAAAACTATTTATTATTTATTAATGAAAAAAGTATTAATTACTGGTGCGAATGGGTTTCTTGGATCAAACATAATAAAATTGTTTCTAAAGAAAGATTATAGAATTTTTGCAACAAAAAGAAAAAAATCTAATTTAATTAGATTAAAATCATACCAAAAAAAAATTATTTTTGTAAAGATAAATAGTCTAAATAAATACTTTTCACAAAATAAATTTGATTTAGTTATTCATTGCGCCACAAACTATGGAACAAATGATAAAAAACTATCAGATGTAATATTCCCCAATTTAACATTACCTTTAAAGCTATTAGAGCTTTGTGAAAAGCATTCTGTCAAAAGATTTATTAACACTGATACAATTTTGCCAAAAAACATCTCCGGTTACACTTTGTCAAAATTTCAATTCTATGAATGGATGAAAAAATTTTCAGAAAAAGTAAATTGCATTAACATAAAAATTGAGCACTTTTACGGTCCAGGCGACAATAAAACTAAATTTGTAATTAAAAATTTATTAGACTTAATTAATAAAAAAAAAGTTATCCATCTTACTAAGGGTAGGCAAAAAAGAGATTTTATATACATAGACGATGTTGTCTCTGCTTTTAATAAAATTATTTCATGGAGCAATAAAAAAAATAATGGTTTGTATAATTTTGAAATTGGAACTAAAAAACTTAATTCTATAAAAAATTTTATGCAATTATTAAAGAAACTCTCAAATAATAAAAATACTATTTTAAATTTTGGAAGCCTTCCTTATAGAAAAGGTGAATTAATGACCAGTAAAGTTAACAATAAAAATCTTCTAAAATTAGGATGGCAACCAAAATACTCTCTAACTAAAGGGCTAAAAAAAACTATAAAATACTATTCTTCTAATGTTTCAAAATTTTAAAAAACCCATTATCTAAAATAATTTTGCAATCTTTATCTTTTAAATCGTCATTGTTTTTAAATAAATCAAACTTGATATCTAAATTAATTAATTTTGAAAAAATATATCTTTTGTTAATCTCGTCCATATTGATGTCTTCAATGTATATCTTGCTGCACGAGGTCACCTCCTTTTCTGATACACTCCAATAAATTTTATTTTTTAAATTAATGTTGGTAATAGAAGGAAATGAATCATAACGTCCTATACCATTATTAAAAACGGAATATTTGTAAACTGGAAATAATAAAAGAATCAAAACTAATAAATAGTCTATTTTGAAATAAATATTTTTGTTTTTTATATGCAGCCTGAAAATAATCAAAACAATTAAAAAAAAAGAATAAAAAAAATATAATTTAAATATTTGCCATATTCTAGCGTCTAGGAGGTTTATTAAAAAAATAAATAAAAAACTAAAGATTGCAGAAAAATATAAAAACTTAATTTTAGAATTAGAGCTCTTTAAGATTATTTTAACATTATTGAAGATATTTTTTAACACGCAATAAATTAAATAACTGCATATTAAAAACAAAAAAGTATTCAATAAATTTATGCCAGCACCAGGAGTCAAAAAATAAAATCCTAGCAAAGAAATTGGTATATTAAAAAAAATAAAATAAAATTTGTTATCAATGCTAAAATTAATAATACTTTTAATAGCAATAATTAAAGAATCGTTATTTTTTATAATTTCTTTAATAATTTCTACAAAATCTCTATTTAAAATTATACTATCTCTACCTAAAATAAACGCTCCATAATAACCCCACCAATCAACTTTGATAGTCGACAATCTGTAAGTTTTATAAAAATCTCCGTAGGTCGCTTGGTGATGAGGAAAGGTTAATAAAAAAAATAAAAAAATTGAAGTCAAAATTATTTTGTAATGAGCATAAAATAAAAATGAAATACGTTTTCTGTAATAAAGAATAAAATAAATTGCACTTATAAATAACAGTATTAGAAACTGTTGAGGGTATATTAAAAAGGCAGCAGAAAAATTAATTATAAATAATATTATTTTTTTTTTATTAATATTTTCATCTAGATAAGTTTCGGAGAAGAATTTTATTAAAAATATAAAATAACTAAAAAAAAATAATTGAGACAAAGCATCTATCTCAAAGATATAAAGAGTCCAAAATGAAAAGCAAAAAAATAGAAATAAAATTATTTCATTTAATATTTTTTTTTTATATATGATTTTACAAAATAAATAAAAGATAACCCAGCCAAAGAAACTAAAAAAAATTTAAATATAAATGCTGAAAAAAAAATATCAACAAATTTTGGGAACAAAAAAAAGGACATAAATAATGCGGCAGCAGGTCTTTCATAAAGGTTTTGATCTAAATTTTTAATAACAAAAAATAAATCATTACTCTTAAAAAAATTATAATATTCTAAAAATCTAAATTTTTTTATCAGGACACTATTTGCAACATACCAAGTGTGATCGTAATGATTTCCTCTAAAAACATAAAATTGTTCACCATAATATAATGCTATTAATATTCCGCAAAAAACTGGAATAAATATCAAAAACAACTCAAGTCGAAAAAAAAAATTTAAAATATTTTTCTTAAAATAAAGTATTAAATATAAAAAAGAAAAAATAGAATATATAAAAAAGAGCAATAATATTTCACTTAAACTTATATTTAAAAAAAAATAAAAAAAATTTGATAGAATTAATATTATCGAAATTCCCGTAATAAATTCTAAAAAAAAAATAGATTGATAATTAATAATTCTTAAAAAAGAGAATCCAACTGAAAATATAAAAGAAAATAATATTAATAAATAGAAAGTGTATAATAAAATCTCCACAAATTTATAAATTTATTTTTTTTTCAACAATAGCTAACCTTTGATCTTCTTTTTGAATATAGATTCTTCCTAGATATTCTCCAAAAATACCAAGTATAAAAAAAATTATAGAAAAACTTAATAAATTAATTATCAAAATTGCAGCTATTCCCTCCTGAAAAGTTATCTTCAAAACAAATTTTGCTAAAAGAAAATATATTGAAGAAAAAAAACACAAAAGTGCAAAAATTATGCTAAAAATAATAGAAATTCTAAGAGGTGTAACTGTTCCGCTAATTAGACCATCAATTCCATAGGAAAAATATAATTTATAATTAAACTTACTAACTCCTTTTTTCCTTATATTTCTTGAATATTCTACATAGTCTGACTTAAAACCTAATCTACTAATAAGCCCTGGTAAAAACGAGTCATAAGGATATTTTTTAATTTCATTTATAATAACTTTATCTAAGAACCAAGCTCCTGACTCTATATTGGTTTCATAACCCTTAATAAATTTTTCCAATTTTTTTTGGATCTTTCTAAGAAAATACAAAATTTTACTTTCTACTCTTAATTTTCTTTTTCCGTAAACAATTTTATTGCCTTCCATCCATTTATTTATAAATTCTAAAATTAATTCTGGTGGATCTTGCATATCACAATCAAACATTGCACAAGCATCTGTTTCAACAAACGAAATTGCAGTATAGATGGATTTCATTACGCCGAAATTTTTTGAATAAGCTAATAATGAAATTCTTTTATCTTTCTCGCACAAACCTTCAATTAATTTTAGGCTACCATCTGTGCTTTTATTATCTGCAAATATAATTGCAAAATCATAAATAGGTAATCTTTCAAAAATTTTTATAAAGGAAATATAAAAGTCAATAATGTTATTTTCTTCATTAAAAATTGGACAAATTATTGTAATTTTTTTTTTCATACTGACAGTGTAATCTTTCTATCATTAATGATAATAATTTAATACCAATACTTAAATGAAAAAATACTTAGTTAAATATTCGATAGTAGTTTTTCTAATAATAGGTCTCGTATACACATTTTATAAAAGTGAAATTGTTCATAAACATCAACTATTTGATTACTACATTAAATATTATATTATTTTTATTATAGGTATTTTTTTTTTTATTTTATTTATAAAGAAAATTACTAATAAATTTATTTACGTCATAATTTCATTATTAATTTTATTATACCTTCTGGAATTATTGCTAACAATTTTTGAAATTGGAATAGAAAAAAAATTTAAATCAAGATTTTTAGATAAAAGAGGTAAATTTGAAGTCTATAATGATTTCAAAGGCAGCGCTGTTCCATCTATTCCTGCTTTCAATGTCATCACAAATTATCCCGATATTGATTTATTACCTCTATCTGGCATATCAAATAATAAAACTATTTTCTGCAATGAGTCTGGTTATTGGGCAATGTACAATAGCGATAGATATGGATTTAATAATCCGGATAAAGAATGGGAAGCAATAGTAATAGACTATCTTATGATTGGAGATTCCTTTACCCATGGCGCATGTGTTAATGAAAAAGATACCTTAGGAAATAATCTAAGAATAATTTCTAAGAAAAATTTACTTAATCTCGGAATACAAGGTAATGGGCCAATTTTAGAGTATGCGACACTGAGAGAGTACCTAAAGATCAAAAAAGTAAATAGAGTCGTTTGGATATATTCAGGAAATGATATTTTTGACCTGAGAACAGAAAAAAAAAATATTATCTTAAGCAAATACCTTAATAATAAAGATTTTACTCAGGAGCTAAAATTTAAACAAAATCAAATTGATAAAATTTATTATGATATTATCAAAACAGAGTTAGAAAAATCAAAAAATAATATTAAAAATGAAGAAAATAAAAAGTTATTTGAGTTTCTTAAACTTTATAAAATAAGAAAAAGAACCTTAGATTATTACTCTATAAATAAAAAAACTGAAAAAATATCAAAATATGAATTTGAAGAATTTTATAAAATACTAGAACATGCCCAAAAATTTGTTATGGAAAACAATTCTAAATTTTATTTTGTATATTTAGCTAACAACTTAGTTTACCATGACAAAGGCTTTAATGAAGATTATATTCATCAAGAGGTTATTAAAATTCTAAAAGATTTAAATATTGATTATATAGATATTCATGCAGAATTAATTAAACAACATCCCGACCCAAAATCTCTTTTTCCACATAGAGGACCGTGGCACTATAATGAAAATGGCTACAAACTAATTGCTTCGCACATCTACAAAAGAATTGCGGAAATAGAAAAAAAAAATTAAGAAAGGGTGAGCGTTAATCCAATTATTTATTTAATACGATAAAAGTATTGATGGTTTATCTTATCCTGAAGAACAAGTTCTAGTTTTAAACCCCCATAATCTTTTAAAACCTCCGAAATAGTTCTCGTTCCCCTTTTGTAAATACTATCTGACAAATCAATCCATAAATAACTAACATTATAAAAATTTATTTCTTCTTTAAGTCTCTTGGTTTTATCAAAAATATAATTAGATTTGAATGGATCAAAAATTGGATCAATAACTATATTTCTTTTTGTGGTGCACCATGCATCTTGTGGTGTAAAACCATACATAATAATATCATTTTTACTAGTAATCTTTGAAATTCTATCGCCAAAATTATACATTGGAAGAACGTTGGCATTCCAACCAATATTTTTTTCAATTAAAATGCATGTACCGAGATAAAATATTATAGAAATAATAAATTTATTTACAAAAAAAAAATTTAATTTTTTTATTATTGTAAATTTTTTTTTTAAAATATTATATATTTCAATAAATCCAACAGCCAACATAACTGAAATACAAGATAAAAAAATTATAAAATGTCTATTTGCTAATTTTCCATCCATTCCATAAGCTCCAAGAATAAGCATGAAATATAAAAGTATAGTAAATAATAAAAAGATTTTTCCAATATATTTTAACTTAACTGCTCCATAAATAAATATTGGTATTAATAAAAAAAAAATTGGTAAAATAAATCTTGGTGTAAGAGATATACTAATTCTATATATATTGTATAATCCTGATATAATAATTTTATAAAAATAATTATAAATATCTAATTCTAAAATAAAATTTTTTAAATTCGGAACCTCCCTAAAGAAATGCATTTCTCTCCAATTCTTAACAATCGGTAAAAAATTTAAATTAGAATAATAAACGGTTCCAAAATATTGTTTCGTTACGAAAGCCCAAAAGATAAAAATAGAAAAAAAACCAAATAAAAAAAAAATAATTGAATATAAATTAAAAAAAAATTTGTTTTTTTTGATATTAAAAATAAAGTTTATAATGATAATTAAAATCAAAATTTGCCAACCCCCAAAAGTTATTGAAGCGTAACCTGTAATTAATCCTATCAATAGGAATGATCTAAACTTATTTAAAAATAAAAAATTATAAAAGAATAACTGCATTATTAGTAAATTAAAATTATCTCTCATAAAAATTGTAGAATTTTCTATGTGATGCAAATTAAAAACGATAATAAAAGCGGCTATAAAACCTGCGTTTTGGGAATGAACTTTTTTTCCAATTAAATAAGCTAAAAAAATATTAAATATACTTAATATAAAAATAACAATTCTAGCAGTAAAATAACTGTCATTAAATATTAGGAAAAAAGCAGAAAAAAAGTGAAGTCCAGGTGCATAAATGTCTGTGAGTGCAGGTAAAGATGGATGTAAAAACCAATAAGAAAATATAAAATTTGTTTTTGGCCCAATTCCTTTAGAAATATTGTACGCAATATTATAATGATGACATGGATCGCCGCCTAAATTTGGCAAAAATAAATCTCCTGCCTTAGTTAACAGGAACTGCAATCTTAGGAAAATGGATATGGTTATTAAAAAAATAATAGGTAAATAAAAATTTTTTGACACTAAAAAATTTTTAAATTTATACCTTGTCATTTTTATTTTTGAAAACATAATCACTAATTAAATTTAAAATAACGCATGTAAGTAAAATAAATAAACAAACTTTTGAAATATTATTTAAAAATCCCCCAATAATTCCAAAAAATTCAATTAATCTATTTAATTCTAAAGATAAAAATGTAGTCACTAATATCGAATATTTTAAATACTTATTTCTAAAAAATAATACACTTGGGATAATAAAAAATAAAAACACAAGCCTATAATCAAAATGAGTATTGATAACAAAAGTTGCTAAATAAATTAACGAACCAAATAAAAAAGAGCTTTTGTACCTCGGATTTGTATCCTGTAAGAAATATTTTCTAAAAAGAAAATATACTATTAAAACTATAAATAAGAGCATTAGAAAAATATAAAAATAATTAAAATCTAGGTTTAATTTTTTTAATAAATTAAGCTTTATAGCTAATAATCCATAACTCATATCGCCTGTTTTTGGGGTATTATTGGAAATGCTGAATATATCTCTGTAACTAATAAAAAAATAACTTAATGAAACAATAAGTATAAAAAAATTTGCTTTAAAATTTCTTAATTTATTAAAAATTCCTAAAATGCCAAAAAAAGGAAATAGCTTTAATAAAACAGCTAATAAATAAAGGAATATAATCAAAATATTGTAATTTATATTTAAAACAAAAAATGAAATTATAAATATTATCAAATCAATATTTCCTCTTTCTATTAATAATAAGCTTGAACCGCTAAAAAAAAGATACAAGAAAAAGAAAGAATTAAACTTTTTTATTAAGTAAAAAAATATTCCAATATAAACAAATATTTGGATGCTAAAAAAAGTATAAAGATTTAAATTATTTTTTAACTCTAAAAAACTTGCAACTAAAATCCATAATCTTGGATAATTAAAATACGAACACCTATCTTTTATATTATAAAGATTTTTAGAATCGTAAAAAAAATAATTATAGTCGTCAAATTTTTGTAAACATCTTAAATCACTAAAATTTAAATCTTTATTATTTGGTACTAAAAAAAATTCCCAAAATTCGTTTATTGAAAATTTAAAAAGAAAAATTGCTAAAAAAAAAATTATTAATAAAAATAAATTCTCAGGCTTTAATAAACTTCTATAGTTCATAATTAATCAAATCTATAAAGTTGCAATCAAAAATTTAATTCTTATTTTTCTAGGCTACTTTTTATTGAAAATAATTTACCTTCTTTAAGCTCATAGATTTCATCACATTTTTCTAATGCTGATATTTTGTGAGAAACAACAACTAATGTCAAATCTTTATCCGAAATTACCAAATTCATAATTTTTTCTTCATTATAAGAATCTAATGCGCTAGTTGGCTCATCCATAACCAGAATTTTAGGTTTTTTATATAAAGCTCTTGCTATTGCAACTCTTTGTATTTGGCCACCTGATAAATTTATGCCCTTTTCCCCAATAACTATGTTTTCTATTAAATCACTTCTGTCTTTCAGTTCCTCATCTAAAGATGTTAGGGATATTAACTCTCTTATGAGAGAAAGATTAATGTCATTATCTGATCTACTGAAAGCAATATTTTTTTTTAAAGTGCCATCAATTAAAAAAGTAGATTGAGGAACATAGGAAACAAGATTTTTCCAATATAAGCTACTTAAATCAACTTTCTGACCATCAACAATAATATCTCCTGAAGTTGGACTTAATATGCCTAATAAAATATCTAAAAAAGTTGTTTTTCCTACGCCACTTCTGCCGACTATTCCAATTTTTCTTCCTTTGATCAAATTAAAATTAAATTTATCTAAGATAAAAGAGTTGATGTTTTTTTTATAGGAAAAATAACAATCTTTAAATTCAGCTTTACTATTAAAATTAATTATTTTTTCATTTATAAATTTTTTATTATAATTACTATTTTGAAATTTGTTAAATATTTTATTAACACTATCGATTGATGAAGATGCATATTTAAGATTTTGCATATTCAAAATAATTCTATTCACACTTGGTATTATTTTAAAACCGGCAGCAGCAAAAAGTCCAGTTATTAATAAAATATCAGATTCCTTGTAATTTAAAAAAATTAGAATTAAAACTAAAATTGATATCGCTAAAAATATTATTAACTCGAGAATTGAACGAGGTATATTTTGGAGTGTTAAAAATCTTGACTGAATGTAAGCGAGAGTTTTATTGATATTTTTGAAGTAAGAAAAAAAAAAATCTTCTAAATTATATAATTTTGTAACCTTTAAAAGACCTATGCTATTTTGAACTACTTTTACACTTTCTGCTTCTAAATCTTGTTTATTTTCTCCTAACTTTCTCAAAGTTTTTGCTAATATTTTATATCCAAAAAATATAGATATTAATATTAAAGCAGATATAATTAAAAAACTTTTTATCTCAAAAAACATTAATAAAGCTAATATCGAGATTAAAATTAAGCCCTCTGAAATTAATGATAAACATGGAATCACAAAGTACATTGTTAACAAAGATACTTGGGTAGTAATATTATTAATAAAAACTGAAGATTTTTCTTCTAAATAATCTTCATAATCTAAATCAATATAATTTTGAAAAATTATTTCTTTAATTTTATTTTGACACAAATAAGCAAATTTATAAGTAAATAAAGTTGCCAAATAAATATAAAGACTTTTAAGTAAAAAAAATAATAAAATAAAAGTTAAAACAATTATAATATAATATTTTTGATCAGTGTAGTAAGGAAATGCCCATGAATACTCTTGGATTGCATCTTTCTTTAAAATTAATGATAAAACTGGAATAACTAAACCAACACTCAAAGCCTCGAGTAAAGATTGAAAAAATAAGATTAAAATTACCGAAAAAAATTTAATTCTTTCTTTGAAATTTAAAAAATTAAAAAAAATTAAAAACTTATTAGCAAATATCATGATTTAAATCTTTTTTTCAAAATTAAAATGTAAAATTAATATAAAAATTTCATACTTATCATTCTTTTGCAAAAAACAATATATCCGAAACTTTAAGTATAATGATATAAACTAATAAATGAAAAAAAAAATACTTCGTATTAATTTAAAAGAACAGTATCTAGTACATAAATACAGTATAAATAAAATAATAAAAAAAGTTTTAAATTCTGGAGAATATTTACTTGGAAATGAAACTAGAAATTTTGAGAATAAATTTTCCAAGTATTTAAAATCAAAAAATATTATTACAACAGCAAATGCAACAGATGCTATAACGCTTTGTTTAAAGGCAATAAATATAAAAAAAGATGATGAGGTTATAACTACTCCATTCACAGCATTCGCAACTATAAATGCAATTATCAACGCTGGTGCAAAAATTGTTTTTGCAGATATAAATCCAGATACATGGTTAATTGATGAAGACAAAATAATAAAAAAGATTAACTACAAAACAAAAGTCATAATTCCTGTTCATATTTTTGGAAACGTTTTTGATGTAAAAAAATTACAAAAAAAAATTAAAAATAAAAAAATAATAATTATTGAAGACGCTTCACAAGCGCATGGTTCAAAAATAAACAATAAACACGCTGGTCTCGTCGGCGATTTTGCTGTTTGGAGTTTTTATCCAACAAAAAATCTTGGTGGATATGGCGATGGAGGAGCATTAAGAGCAAAAAAAATAAAATATTACAAAAAAATTTTGCTAATGAGAAATCAAGGAATGATTAATAAAGATAAATCTTTAATCATAGGATCAAATTCAAGAATGGATGAAATTCAATCTGCTATTCTAAATTTTAAATTAAAATTTCTCGATAAATTTAATAAAAAAAGAAAAGACATATTCAATTATTATAAAATGAATCTTCCTAAGAATTTTTTTATTTCTCAAAAGATTAATAATAATGTTAAATCAAATTATCATATCTTACAATTCAAATACTTAGGCAATAGAAGTAAATTAATTAGTTATTTAGATAAGAATCGAATTCAAACAAATGTTTATTATGAAATTCCACATCATTTGCAGTATTCAATCAGGCATCTAAATTATAAAAGGGGTGATTTAAAAAATTGCGAAAAAATATGCAAACAATCAGTGGCCTTGCCTTGTTACCCAGAATTAAATGAAAAAAAAATAAAATATATAATAAAAAAGATTAACCAATTTCATTATAATGGTAAAAATATTAATCGTCGGTAGAAATGAACTGGCAAGAGAAGTTATTAAAAATATAAAAAAAGATTACTATATATGCGCTTATGTTAAGCCAAAAAAAATAAGAGCAAATAGAGGTTTGTCAGCATTTAGTTATTGCAAAAAAAACAATATAAAAGTTTTTAATGAGAATAGTAAAAATTCACTATCAAAAATAATAAAAAAATTTAGACCAAGAATATTAATTTCATGTGGTTATCCAAAGATTATTAATGCAAAAATACTAAGAAGTGTAAAATATCCAATAAATATTCATTTTGGTGCGCTTCCAAAATACAGAGGCTGTCACTCAATACCTATGGCAATTTTAAACAACGAAAAAAAAATAGGAGTTACTTTTCATTTAATGGACGAGGGCATCGATACCGGGCCAATAATAAAACAGTATTTTATAAAAAATAATAAGAAAAATTCTTGTAAAGAACTTTATTTCAAAGCTGTAAATGCAGCTTCAAAAAAAGTTACAACAATAATCAAAAAAATAATTAAAGAAAAAATTAAATTAAAAATTCAAAATGAAAAAAATTCAAGTTACTATTCTATATCTAGTTTGAAGAATAATAAGATTAACTACAATGCAGACATTAATTATATAAGAAATTTTATAAGAGCCAACCACTTTCCGCCTTTTTCTCCTAGCTACAACTATGTAAATGGAAAAAAAATTTTTTTTTTATGGCCATTAAATACGAAAAAAATTACTGACCCTAATGTTAAAATAGGTAATATAAAAATTTATAATAATTGTGCTTACATTCAAACTAAGAATGGAATTATAATACCTAATTTAATAAAATATAAAAAAAAAATAATTTTATTTAAAGATTTTATTAAAAATGAATAAAGTTATTATTTCTACAATCATACCTATATATAATGAAGAACAGTCTTTAAAAAAAAATTTTTATAAAATCTATAAATTTTTATCTAAAAATTTTATATCTTTTGAAATAATATTAATCGAAAGCGGGAGCTCTGATAAATCAAACTCATTATGTAAGCATTATAGTAAATTAAAAAATATAAAATTATTAAAGCAAATTAAAAGGGAGGGGTTTGGATCTGCTATTAAATTAGCAATAAAAAATATCTCAGGTGAATATTTTTGCATTATTCCTATTGACCTTTGTTTCGATTTAAAAACATTAAAGATACTAAATAAAAAAAAATTTGATCTGCTTACAAGTTATAGGATATCCGATAATCGTAGTTTTTTTAGATTAATTCAGAGTAATATTTACAACAACTACATCAAATTTATTTTTGGATTAAACTTTAAATGCGTTAACTCAGTTCCAAAAATATTTAAATCTAAATTTATAAAAAATAAAAAACTATATTCACAAGGATGGACTATTGATGCAGAATTACTTTATCACTATAAAAAAGCATATATTAAGCGTGAAGAAATAAAAGTAAATCTTCTTGAACGAAAATTTGGAAATTCTAAAATAAAATATATTGATATTTTAAAAATTATTTTTAATTCGTTAATTGTAAGACTAAAAATTTTTATTTTTAAAAACTAAATCTTCTTTTAAGTCTCCATTAAAAAAATATTCAGTGGTAAATATTAAAATATTTTTAGTCTTAACCAATAAATTCTTATTCGGAATAATCACTATTTATAATATTTTTAAAAAATAATTTAGAGAATAACTTTATGTAATTTATTATCAATTATAACAAAGCTATGATAACATCATAGATCTATCAAAAAAACTATTATGATAAAAAGTGCGGTTATATTAGCTGGGGGGTTAGGAAAACGATTATATCCACTAACAAAAGCACTGCCAAAGCCATTGCTTCCTATTGGCTCTAAATCAATTCTAGAATCTTTAATAATGTTATTAAAAAAAAATAATATTAAAAAGATATATTTAGCCACTAATTATTTACACGATAAAATAGTGGATAAAGTAGGTAATGGAAAAAAATTTGGAGTAAAAATTATCTATTCCAGAGAAAAGAAAAGGCTAGGAACCTGCGGTCCTTTAAGCTTGCTTAAAAGTGAACTTACAGAACCCTTTTTTTTAATAAATGGTGACATAATAACTAATGCTGATTTAGTTAAAATATCGGAACATAAAAAAGATTCATTACTAACGGTTGTAACAAAAGAAATAAATTTACCTTTTAGATTTGGAAAAATTACTGCAAAAAATGGATATATTACAAAATTAGAGGAAAAACCTACTTATAAACAAGAAATACTTGCGGGGATTTATATCTTTCAACCAGAAGTGCTAACATTTATTCCAAACAATAAATATTTTGGAATGGATGATCTAATAAAAAAATTAATGAAAAAAAAAATTAAAATATCTAAATATTTATTGAATAATTACTGGATAGATGTTGGTCAATTAGATGATTATGAAATCGCAAAACAAAATGCAAAATAAAATTTTAATTCTTGGAGGTGGTGGATTTTTAGGTAAAGAGGCAGTTTCTTTTTTTTTAAAAAAAAAATACAAAGTTTCTGTAATAGATAAAAATGTTAAAAGCTTGAAAAAAATTTATAATAACAATAAGAACAAATTAAATTTATACAGACAAGATATTATTTATTTTAAAAACATTAAAAGAGTCATTGATCGACACAATATAATAATTAACTGCGTTGGCTTAAATGATCATGCTTTGGGTATAAATAAACCTGAGTTAGATGCGAAGTTAAATATCAGTACGATATTGCATATTATAAAATTTTTTAATAACAAAAAAATAATTCACATAGGAACAACGCATCAATACTCTGGATATATGAATAAATTAAGGAGATTCAATGAAACTTTAGCTACAGACGTTCAGGGCATATCTAAAAACGCTGTCGAAAATTATTTAGTTTTTTTTGCGAAAAAATACAAATTTAAATTAATTTGCCTAAGACTTGGAAACGGCTTTGGTGGATTTGAAAATAATTTTTTGAACAAAAAAGGCTTAGTATATGAAATAATTAACAACCTATTAAAAAGTAAAAAATTTATTCTTTATAAAAAAAATATAAAAAAAAACTTTTGTTATATACCAGATGCAATTAAAGCGATAAATTTTTTAATTAATAAAAAAATTAAAACTCCTGCAATATATAATTTTATTCAGTATAATATTACGGTAGATAATTTTGTAAAAAAAATAATTAATATTATGAAATTTGGAAAAGTCACTTATTCTAAAAAAATAATCAATCCAACTAATTTTGACTTCTCACAAATGCATAAGGGAAACTTTTATAAAATTTTTCCAAATATACATGGTGAAAATATTGATATTGCAATAGAAAAAACTCTAAAACTTAATAAAATTATATAATTTGACTAACTTTTATTTGCTTAGATTTAAATTTGTAACCTAAAATCAAAGTTTGTAACAAATATTTAAATCGTTTAATATTTTTTAATAATTTTAATTTTTTGTAAATATCTAGATTAATTAATTCTAAATTTTTTAAAGATAATTTATTCAAAACTGAATCACTTTTTATAATAAAAGAATCTTCATAATCTGAGGAAAACTTCTCAAACATTTTTTGACCAACAATATTATTACCAGTTAAATAAATATGGTAATTTTTGTTATTTTTATATCTTTTTTTTGAAAATTTTTTATAAATAAATTTATAATTATAAATTTTTAATATTTTAGTAATAATATCTTTAATGCTAATTTGTTTGCCTAAAACATTTTTATTAGGAATAACTATGCTATTATTATTTTTCTTTAATAAAGCTTGATAGCATATTGAAACAGCTTCTTCATGAGTAATAAAATATCTTTTAATATTAGATGGAATACCAAAAGAAACTTTTTTTTTAATACATTGCAAAGCATAATCTAATATACTGCCTCTTGAAAAGCTAACATTAGCAAATCTTGCACTACAAACTGATATACTAGTTTTTTTTATAATATTTTTTAACTTTTGCTCCATCATTAATTTAGAAATTCCCATTAGACTTGAAGGATCAGCAGCTTTGTCTGTTGAAATTGAAAAAATTTTTTTTAAATACTTAGTTTTGCAATTAATATTATAAAAATTTTCATAATTAGTAGAAAACATATATTTAATCGAATAAAGATTTTCTTCTGATCTTACATGTTTAATTGCTGCAAAATTTAAATACAAATTTATTTTGTTTTCGATCAAAAAATTATTTAAATTTATTGCGTTAATATCAACGCATATAAAATCAATATTTTTAGTACTATGCTCTTTCACTATTATTCTATTCAGCAAAGCAAGGTCATTTTCATTTTTATCTAATAAAAATAATTTTTTAAATTTAAACTTTAATAAACTTAGAGAAAACTCACTACCAATTGAGCCTGAGGCTCCAGTAACGAGAATATTTTTTTTTAAAAAAAGGTCTCTCAATTCCTTTATATGATAATTTTTTATTTTGAAACGATTGTGGGCAGAAATAATTTTTTTTTCTAGAAAATCTTTATTCAAACCAGAAAATTTATACATAGATACTGTTATATTAAAAGAACTTCATTAAAAATTATACTAAAAAAGCTATATCAAAATGATACAAGGAATTCATGGATATAAACTTTATTAAAAACTTAAGATCCCCTTACTATAACAGCGGTTTAGAAAAAATAATTTATAAAAAAAAAAGAAATAGAATAATCGATGGAATGCTAATATGTAAAAAAAGTAAGCGCTGGTTCAAAATTGAGGACACAATCCTAGACTTAACAAAAATCGATAAACATAATTACGATGATTATTTAAATTTTAAAAAAAAATATAAAATAAACTTTGCTCTTAAGACAGATTTTAATGAAATAAAATTTATTGATCAACAAAAAGAATTTTTTAATAAAAATACTATTAGATATGAAAAAGAAATAATCGATAGTCCATTTAGTAAAATAATAGATCGATTTCTTTTAATAAATTTTGTAAAAAATTTTAAATCTTACAATGTAAAAAATATTCTTAATATTGGTGGCGGATCAGGAAGAGAGGCCTTGGTTATGGCTAAAAATAACTTAAATATCTCTGTAGTTGATGTGTCTGTTGAAATTTTAAAATTAGCAAAAAAAAAATTAATAAAATCAAATTGTTACAAAAATGTAAATTTAATTTGTAATTATGCTGAAAAATTAAATATAAAAGATAACACTTTTGATGGATTTATAATTTATGGAGCGGCACATCATTTCAATAATCCTTCAGCTGGATTTCTTGAAGCTATAAGAGTTACAAAACCAAACGGAATGTTTTTTATTTGGGAACCGAGCATAACAATATTAAGAAAGATTTTTGACTTTTCTATGAAAATTTTTCAGATTTGGAAAGAAGAGGATAATATAAAAATTATTTTCAACAAAAATTATTTTTTAAAATTATTAAAAAAAAATTCAACAAAACTTAAAATAATAAATTTTATTCTTATACCTCCACACATTTATTATGTTGTGCCTAAATTTTTACATTACTGTATAATGAAATTTGATTCAATTTTAAGCAATTTTCCTCTTTTAAAAAATTTAGGAGGCACACTTGTGGTAAGTGGTTATAAAAAATATAAAAACAAATAACTCAAAAGCTATATTTTAATTTATTATATTTTTTGATTTTTCCAATCTTATGTTTCTTATATCAAGAAATTTAACATTGTAATTTGTATCTAAAATTTTTTCAGTGCATAAATCAAGCCAATTGAGCTATTAGTAACGGTAAGCTTAACGTGTTACCACGCTTCCACACCCGTCCTATCAACGTCGTAGTCTAC
>JACCDP010001061.1_pt1 | contig 25778 bp, 35 predicted proteins | sample 7445841 | NCBI WGS metagenome assembly JACCDP01 (sample SAMN15323441, study PRJNA562643) | freshwater metagenome | isolation source: river surface water | place: USA:Blue River Watershed | collected 2017-08-17 | reverse complement strand
CTCGACAAGTCGAGATCCTTTTAAAATCATAAGAGAATAAATCTTGTAGGTTTATATTTCATAAAACCTAGCAAGATCAAAAAAGGGTCCCGATAATTCGGGACCCTTTTAAAATAATTAGAGATCTTCTTGCGTTTTTTATATTCTATAAAAAAACTAGCAAGAACTAAAAAAGGATCTCGACTTGTCGAGATCCTTTTAAAATCATAAGAGAATAAATCTTGTAGGTTTATATTTCATAAAACCTAACAAGATTTAATGTTTCAGTTCAATGTATTCAACACTGTTTGGATTGCCTCGAAATTAGGCAAGTCACCTGGTGTTGGACATATTTCAGCATATTGAACAACCCCTTCTTTGTCAATCACGAAAGCAGAACGCTTTGCCACGCCTTGCATTTCAAATGCTGGGAAAGTTTCATACAATACATCAAATGCTTTTGAAGCAGCTTTATTAAAATCGCTCAATAAAGAAAAATTTAATTTTTGTTCCTCTTTAAATTTACCAAGTGTAAATAAAGAATCAACTGAGATACCTAATACTTCTGCGTTGGCAGTATTATATACTCCAATGTTGTCTCTAATGCTACATAACTCAGTAGTACACACGCCTGTAAATGCTAAAGGGAAAAACAATACAACTACATTCTTTCCTTTGTAGTCTGATAATGAAGTTGCTTTTTTGTCTGTGTCAAATAATGTAAAAGCAGGAGCTGCTTGTCCGATTGAAATGCTCATTTTTATGAATTTTAATGGTTAATTATAGGTTTTTGCAAAAGTAATAAAGGGAACTTGTATTTTTATTTTATCAAGGGTCTTATTGGTGTTAAATTTTCCTTTTTCGACAAACTACTCACCGAATCCATTAATTCCTTAAACAAAATGGGGTGTTTTTCGTAATAATCAATAGTGGCATAAAAATCCTTGGCCGTGATCTTGTTTAATTGAAAAATTTGCTCATACATTTCAATGTTTTTATGCTTCCCTTTTAAAGTGGAGTCAGATAATGAAATCCGGATATAATAGTCATCCGATTTCATCAATTCCCATACCACTTTCTGCATTACGGGAAACTCCACTACTGGCTTTCCTTTGCTTGAAAAATTACAGGCTGCAAAAAATAAGAGGATGAAAAAAAATAAATACCTCATTCTAATTTTTCTTTGTACTTGTTAATATTGGTAATATCAATTGCTGATAATGTCGTAATTAATTGCTTTTTCATTGACTTATCCGCATTCCCAAAAATGCCAATGATCTCCGTAACCTTGCCTTGCATTAAAATAGGAACTGCCATGGTATTTGAGCTTGCTTCAAGTACTTCCTGCATACTCATTAAGGAATTTAAAATTGCTGCTTTGGCAACAGCAGGCTTTTCTACCAACTGATCCAATCCTTCTCTATAATAACTATACAATACACTATGTAATTTATCAAAACCACTTTGCGTAAAATTATCAATTAACAAATACCTGTTTCTTTGTCCATCATAGGATTTCCAACCAGAAATCCCGGAACCCTCGGGAGCATTGTTTACTATGTTTAAAGCTTTATTAAAATAAGGCTTGCCTCCTTGCAATGAATAAGAATCATAATCCAATCCAAGAATAACATAGATATAGTATGCCAATGTTGCCGTTAAGTTGGCAGCCAATGGATCCGATCCCTGTACCCTATTTTCATTAAACTCAATAGGCTGCGACAATTGGTATTTAAATATAAAATTTGCATCGTGCATATTGAGCAAAGGTGTCGTATACGCACTATTATATACAGGCCTGTTGGATACGATACTTAATTTGGCTTCATACACGCCTAATGAAACTATGGATTCGATAGTGATATAAAAATTACAATCAATTTTTTCTTCATTTGAAAAAGCATCAGATGTCCATTTGCGCTGATTTAAAAAATCCTTTAATTGGCTTTGTAATTGAACAAAAGTTTTTGGATCTACTTGATTCTCCACCTTACTTGTTTGTAAGGTAACGGTCGCATTTAATTCCTGTGCAATAGTTGAATATTGCATTAAAACTACAAAACAAAATATGGAAAGGAACCTATACATGATACGCCCTAATTTTTAATAGTATTGAATATCTCTAAAATACAAAAACGTCCCGATAGTTTGCACATTTCGGGACGCTTTAATATTATTATATTTGAATTAACGAAATAAATCCGTTTCTTCATTCTTACGATAATGAATCTTATCATCAATAAACTCAGCAGTTGCTAAAATTGCTGGATTTGGCATACGCTCATATGCCTTTGAAATTTCAATTTGCTCCTTGTTCTCATGAATCTCCTCTAAGCTATCTGTGTGGCTTGCAAACTCTTCTAATTTTGAATGCAATTCCTCTCTGATAGAGATATTGATTTGATTCGCTCTTTTAGAGATGATTGAGATAGACTCATATAAATTGCCAGTTTTAGCTTTTAAAGCTTTTAAACTTTTTGTTTCTACAACAGAGGGAACATTAGCGCCCATATGTCTTCTTAATTTACTCATTTTATATTATTTAAGAAATTATCAGTTTGTGTTTTAATTTTTTTAACCTCAGGTAATAATGGACTATCGCTATACCTATCCACGAAATCGTTATATTCTGCAATTACTTTTTCGAATCTTTCCTTTTGTTTATCAACGAAACTATTTTCAGCAAATTTATAATATGCCTTAATCGTTAATAATTTGTATTGATCTGCATTTTTTGAATCTGGATAACCATCGGACAATAAGCCATAAGAAATGGCTGCTGAACGATATAATGCCAAATTAAAATACAAAGTAGCTGTTTTATAATCCTTCAACTCCAACTTTGCACGAGATGCGTCTATCACTTCTGTTGCTTCCTTCACTTTTGGACTCGTTGGATATCCATTGATAAAAGACTGCATTAATTGAATGGTTCTATTCGTTGTTGTTTGATCTAACTCCGCTTTCGGAGAACGCTTATAATAAGTATACGCTCTCATGTATTCTACTTCCTCCCTTTTTGAACTATTAGGAAAATACTCAACAAAAGTTTTAAATAAATTTTCTGCGTTTTCGTAATCTTTATCAAAGTAATACGAGTTCGCAAATTTTAAATACAACTCCTCATAACGAGCAGTTCCTTTTACAAAAGGTATGACAGATTCAAAGAGCTGTTGTGCATTCCCATACTTTTTTTCTTCAAAGTACTTTTCAGCCATTTTCACTTTAAAGTCCGTATCCTTATTCTTCAAAATTTTCTGAAATTTCGAAGCACAAGAACTCAAACCCAAAACGATACAAAAAAGGACAACTATTCTATTCATACAGGGAGGCAAAATTAACTAATAATCCCCAATTTATGACTAAAAATAATCCAAATTGGAGGCTTTAGCGTTAAGAATTACATAAAAAAAGGCCATCCCGTGTTCCGGGATGGCCCATATCAATAACCTAGGACAGTAAACTATCCTTTATTAGCGTTGTCGTCATCCATTTTCGCTTTGATTTCAGCTAAAGCACCTAAGTCACCCAAAGTAGATTTCTCCACCTTACTTTGAATTGTTTTCACTGCTTTTTTAGTTTTTTCTGTTTCAACTTTTGCTTCTTTCTTAGCTACTTCTTTTTCTTCAACTACAGCTTGCTCCCAAATTCTAGCATGTGATACAACGATGCGCTTTTCATTACGATCGAATTCGATCACCATGAATTTTGCAGTCTCTTCTGCTTGAACTTGTTTGCCATCTTCTTTTGCAAGGTGACGGTTTGGCGCAAATCCTTCTAAGCCATGTGGCAATTGTACAATTGCACCTTTGTCGTCTTTACGAACAATAGTACCATCATGAATTGATCCGATTGCAAAAGTTTCTTCCAATGCATTCCAAGGATCTTCTTCTAATTGCTTATGACCTAATTGTAATTTTCTATTTTCTTTATCAATGTTTAAAATAATGATATCGATTTGCTCCCCTACTTTAACATATTCAGATGGGTGATTGAAACGCTTCAACCAGCTTAAATCGCTGATATGAATCATTCCACCAATACCAGATTCTAATTCAATAAATACACCATAAGGAGTGATGTTCTTAACCAAACCTTTATGTTTACTATTCTCAGGGAATTTATTATCAATTGCATTCCAAGGATCTTGAGACATTTGTTTAATGCTTAAGCTCATCTTGCGTGCATCTTTGTCTAATGTTACCACCTTAGCTTCATGCTCATCTCCTAATTTGAAGAATTCTTTTGCATTGATTGGTGTATTCGCCCAAGTGATTTCAGATACGTGCACTAAACCTTCAACACCTGGTTGAATTTCTAAGAATGCACCGTAATCTTCAATATTCACAACCTTACCTTTCACTACACTACCTTCTGATAAATCAGTTGGTAATACATCCCAAGGGTGTGGTGTTAATTGTTTTAAACCTAAGCTGATACGTTTTTTATCATCATCAAAGTCTAATACAACCACTTGAATTTTCTGATCCAATTTAACCACTTCACTTGGATGAGAAATTCTACCCCAAGAGATATCAGTGATATATAATAAACCATCTAATCCACCTAAGTCCATGAATGCACCAAAGTCAGTGATGTTTTTAACAACACCTTCTAACACCTGGCCTTTCTCTAACTTACTCATGATTTCAGCACGTTGTGCTTCAATATCACTTTCAATTAATGCTTTATGTGATACAACAGCATTCTTAATTGTTTCGTTAATCTTAACAACTTTGAACTCCATTGTTTTTCCTACGAATTGATCATAATCAGTAACTGGTTTCACATCAATTTGAGAACCTGGTAAGAATGTTTCCATACCAAATACATCAACGATCAAACCACCTTTTGTTTTGCTTGTAACTAAACCAGTAACAACTTCACCAGTTTTATGTACTTCCATAATTCTTTCCCAAGCACGATAAATACGGGCTGACTTACGGCTTAAGTGAAGATTACCATCACGGTCTTCTTTTTCTACTACCATTACTTCAACGGTATCTCCCGTTTTAACACCATTGGTGTCACGGAATTCATTCAATGAAACTAATCCGTCACTTTTAAATCCAATGTTTACAACAACATCAGTTTTAGTTAAAGCAACAACTAATCCATTCATAATTTGACCATCAGCAATTTGAACGAAAGTGTTATCATACACTTTGTCATACTTTAGTCTTTCAGCTTCAGCGTAATGACTTACGTTACGTTTGTCAACGCTCCAATCAAAATCATCATGGGCTGTTACAATTTGTTCAGGTGCTTTTGGTGTCGCAGTTGCTTCAACAGCTGTAGCGCCATCAAATTCCTGTGCGTCTGCGTTTAGGTTTTTAATAAAAAATTTCATATAAAACCGGCGTTTTTAAACCGGACGGCAAAGGTAGGAGAAAAGAAGGAAAAAAAGAATGAATTTGACCTAAAAAATGGCCATAGATAAAATATAACTTACTGATAATCAATAGTAAAAAAGAAGGATTTTGGATCTGGTTTTGCCTATTTATTCGTCGGCACTCATATGCGCAGCTGCCAGCCAACCAGAGGTCCAAGCATGTTGAAAATTAAATCCCCCCGTAATGCCATCCACATCCATCATTTCGCCTGCAAAATGTAGCCCAGGTATCAATTTACTTTCCATAGTCATCGCTTCTATTTCAGTTAATTCAATCCCGCCGCAAGTAACAAACTCTTCTTTAAAAGTAGTTTTACCTTTAACCTGCAAATTAGTTCTGGTGAGTAATTGAATGAGCTGTTGTTGATTTGTACTTTTCAAATCGGCCCATTTTGTATTCAATGGAATTCCTGCTTGTTGCAATAAAAATTGCCACAAGCGTTGTGGTAAATTAAAAGGATTTTTTGTGCCTATTTCACGTCGACCTAAATCCATTCTTAAATTAATCCACTCCATTTTTAAAGTGGCTTCATTATATTCAGGTGTCCAATTAATTAAAATTTCACCTTCATAATTATCATTCGCTAATTCGCGCGCGCACCATGCAGATAATTTAATTGCAGCTGGGCCACTAATCCCCCAATGGGTGATTAACAAGGGTCCTTTTTCAATATTTTTTACTCCCTTCCATTGTATGGTTGCATTGTCCACTGCAACACCCATTAATGTTGTTATATTTTTATCGACAATATTAAATGTAAATAAGGAAGGCACTGGATCCACTATGGTATGTCCAAAATTAGTGAGCCATGGTAATTTTTCTGCTTTTAACATGCCGCCTGTTGCCAAACAAACTGCATCCGCTTGCAAGTTGGGCTTGCCTTTTAATTGAATGGTAAATTGTTGTGTATTGGTTGCGTTACTTAAAATATCAATAACCTCGTGTTGGGTTAATACTTGAATTTTATATTGTTGTATTTTTCTTAAAAAACAATCTATAATGGTTTCTGAATTATTTGTGATTGGAAACATCCTACCATCCTTTTCTGTATGCAAATCCACCCCATTTTTTGCAAACCATTCAATCGTATTTTTTGTAGCAAATTGATAAAATGATTTTTTTAAAAAACGTTGGCCTCTTGGATATTTTTTCAATAGCATTTCAATATCGGGACAGGCATGTGTTACATTACAACGACCGCCGCCACTTACTCTTACCTTTGCTAATACCTTTGTTGATTTTTCTAAAATTGTAATCTCCCAATTCGGATGTAGCTCTGCCACATGGATGGCACAAAAAAATCCTGCGGCACCCCCACCAACGATGACTATTTTTTTATTTTCCATGTGATTATAATTTTGGAAACGAGGATGCAAAATAAAAGCGATTCCCAAAAGAAAAGCTTTTATTAATTATTGACAACTAATAATAAGCGCTATTCAAATTTGAATTCTTTTTTTCTGCAGCTTCAATCATACTGAAATCAGAAAGAATCAATGCTTCTTTGTCTTTTACACAAACATCATGTTCAAAGTGAACTGACATTTTACCATCCTGTGTTTTTACTGTCCAGCCGTCCTCCTCTGTAAACACTTTATGGGTGCCCATATTAATCATTGGCTCAATTGCCAATACTAAATTTTCTTTCATCTTTAATCCTGTGCCTCTTTTACCGTAATTAGGTACTTGCGGATCCTCATGTAATGACTTCCCTAATCCATGTCCTACTAATTCACGTACAACGCCATAACCATGTAACTTTTCGGTATGTTCTTGTATTGCAAAACTAATATCACCCACTCGATTATTTACAATTGCTTTTTCAATTCCTTTATACAAGGACTCCTTGGTCACTTTTACTAATTGTAAAATATCAGGAGCTACATCACCTAATATAAAAGTATATGCATGATCCCCATGCCAACCATTTAATACAACCCCTAAATCAATGGATACAATATCTCCTTCCTTCAATGGTGTTTTATTCGGAAAGCCATGTACTACTACATCATTCACTGATGCACATATATTATGCGGATAGCCATGGTAATTGTAAAATGAAAGTGTTGCATTATGATCTTTAACGAACTGCATACAAAACTGATCAACATCCAATGTAGACATACCAGGCTTTAATATAGTAGCTACCTGTGTTAAAGTTTTACTTACCAACAACGCAGCTTCCTGCATTAATTTTACCTGATCCTCTGTTTTTATATGCACCATAGATTGAGCTTGTCTTAAAACGAAACAAACCTGCCTTTAATGGACAGGTTTGTAAAGATAAATATTTTTAAAGTAACCATTAGCCTAAATAGGCGAATTGGTCATTGGATTACGACCTTGAACACGTCCAGAATTCATTAAGCCATCATATTGACGCATTAATAAGTAGGTTTCAATTTGTTGTAAAGTATCTAATACAACACCTACCATGATTAATAATGATGTTCCACCAAAGAAAGTACTGAATCCTTGTGTAACCCCTAATTTTTGAGCAAACCCTGGCAAAATACCCACCAATGCTAAAAATATAGCACCAGGTAAAGTGATTCTATCCATAACTGCTCCAATATAGTCAGTGGTTGGTTGTCCAGGCTTAACACCAGGAATAAATCCATTGTTACGTTTTAAATCTTCAGAAATTTGCTTTGGATTAAAAATCAAAGCTGTATATAAGAAAGTAAAACCAATGACCATTACAGAGTATATTAACATATACCAAGCATTACTATGATCATTGAATATTCTTACAATACCTTGTGCAGAATCTAAATTTGTAAATGAAACCAATGTAGGTAAGAACATAATTGCTTGCGCAAAAATGATTGGCATAACACCAGCACTATTCACTTTTACAGGTAAAAATTGTCTTGCACCTCCTACTTGAGATCCGCCAATAACTTGTTTTGCATAAGTAACCGGGATTTTTCTAACCCCTTGTACTAAGATGATTAACCCCATGATGATCGTAACTAAAATTGCAATTTCAATTAAGAAAATTAACAATCCGCCACCACCTTTTTGGCTTTTAGAACCAAATTCCATAATCAATGATTGTGGTAATCTACCTAAGATACCTACCATGATGATGATTGAAGTTCCATTACCCAAACCCTTATCTTGAATTTTTTCACCTAACCACATTACAAATAAAGTACCTGCAGTTAATGTAATAACAGTAGAGAACCAGAAGAAAGGTTTGTATGCAGGAATCAACGCATCTGCATATCCTGGGCTATTTAAATAAGCAACATACGCACCTGCTTGAAAAGTAGTTACGATGACTGTTAAATAACGTGTCCATTGATTTATTTTATTACGACCGCTTTCTCCTTCCTTTTGTACCTTTTGTAATTGCGGAACTAAAATGGTCATTAATTGCATGAAGATAGAAGCAGAAATGTAAGGCATAATACCTAAAGCCAAAACAGATGCTTGTGAAAAAGCACCACCAGCAAACATATCAAAAATGCCCAATAAGCCATTGTTGCCTCCTGCTTTTTGTGCAGCTTCTATTGCTAAAGGATTAATACCTGGTAAAGTAATTTGCGCACCAATACGATAAGCTAATACAAGCGCAAGCGTAACTAAAATTTTATTTTTAAGTTCGTCAATCGCCCAGATATTTTTAAAGGTGCCTAGTAATTTTTTCATCTTTGTTTAATTATTTCCCTAAAGGAATTTTAAAATCATAAGTTGCTTTTAAAACGCTACTCACAATATACAATAAAAACATTAAATTATTTCAATAGTACCCCCTGCAGCAACAATTGCATCCTGTGCTTTCTTGCTTGCAGCGTTAACTCTGAAATTGATTTTTGTTTTTAATTCCCCATTAGCCAAAACCTTTACTAAATCAGTACGGCTAATTAAACTATTCATGTATAAATTTTCAGGAGTGATTTCTGTGAAACCATATTTCTCAATCAATTGATCCAATTGACCTAAATTAAACACTTTATAATCAATACGATTGATGTTTTTAAATCCACGCTTTGGAACACGGCGTTGGATAGGCATTTGACCACCTTCATGTGCCATTTTGCTTTTGTAACCAGCACGGCTTTGACCACCTTTGTTACCTTTTGTTGATGTACCACCTTTACCAGATGCTTCACCACGACCAATTCTAATTGCTTTGTGAACTGAACCTTCCGCAGGTTTTAAATTGTGTAATTTCATTTTTTTGATTTTGTACTTTCGGGGGATCACCCCTCGCATTTAAATAATTAAGAAATGCTGATTAAGCGATTTCTTCCACTTTTACTAAGTGTAATACTTTATTTACCATACCCAAAATTTGAGGAGTCGCCTCTACTTCTTTAGAAGCATGCATTTTTTTCAAACCTAACGCAATCAAAGTTTGTTTTTGACGCTCAGATCTGTCGATGCCACTTTTTACTTGAGTAATTTTTATCTTTTTCATCATTGAATTATTTATGAGTATTAAATAAAAGTTTTAAGGATATATTATCCGTTAAACACTTTAGATAATTTAATATTTCTTGTTTTTGCTATTTGAATTGGTTCACGTAATAAACCCAAAGCTTTGATAGTTGCTTTAACCACATTGTGTGGGTTTGCAGATCCTAAACTTTTAGCTAATACGTCAGTGATACCAGCGCTTTCTAATACCGCACGCATGCTACCACCCGCAATTACACCCGCTCCGTGTGCAGCTGGTTTGATTAAAACTTTTGCAGCACCATCCTTCGCTAATTGCTCATGAGGAATAGTTCCGTGCATTACAGGTACTTTAACCAAATTCTTTTTTGCATCTTCGATACCTTTTGTAATAGCTTCTTGAACTTCTTTGGCTTTTCCTAATCCTTGACCTACAACGCCATTTTCGTTACCTACTACTACTAAAGCTGAAAAGCTAAAAGTACGGCCACCTTTTGTTGTTTTAACTACACGGTTGATAGAAACTACTTTTTCTTTTAGTTCCACATCACCACCTGCTTTAACCTTATTTACATTTACTTTAGACATGATTTTCTATTAGTATTTTTATCAAATTAAAATTGAAGTCCACCTTCTCTAGCGCCTTCAGCCACCGCTTTGATTCGACCATGATATAAATTACCACCTCTGTCAAATACACAAGTTGTGATTGATAATGCTGCTGCTTTTTTAGCTACTGATTGACCTGCTAATTTAGCTTTGTCAATTTTAGCAACTTTTTGTGCTGCAATATCTGCTTCTCTTGAAGATGATGCTGCTAAAGTAACGCCATTCACGTCGTCAATCAATTGACAGTAAATGTCTGCGTTGCTTCTGAATACAGATAAACGAGGTTTAGCCGCAGTACCTTGTACTTTTTTGCGAATTCTGTATCTGATCTTTTGTCTTTGAGCTAATTTACTCATATTATTTATTTTATGTTTCCCGATGCTGCCGGGATACTTGTTTTTTTAATTACTATTTACCTGCTGCTTTACCTGCTTTTCTTCTTACTACCTCGTCAGAATAACGAACCCCTTTTCCTTTGTATGGTTCTGGTTTACGTAATCCTCTGATTTTTGCAGCTACTTGACCTATTAATTGTTTGTCGCTACCTTCTAAGAAAATTTTAGGATTTTGTCCTTTCTCTGTAGTTGTAGATACTTTTAATTCTTTCGGAACTTCAAAAATAATGTTGTGAGAATATCCTAAAGCAAGGTCTAATATATTACCAGCGTTCACTGCTTTAAAACCCACACCCACTAATTCTAAATCCTTCTTATATCCTTCAGTAACCCCTTTTACTAAATTAGAAATCAATGAACGGTATAAACCATGCATTGCTCTGTGACGAATTTGTTCAGTAGGACGAACTACAGTTAACTCAGTTTCAGTAATCTCAACAGTAATGTCGCGATCAATTTGTTGAGATAATTCACCTTTAGGTCCTTTTACAGTTACCACTGAATCTTTAACAGTAATGGTTACCCCTTTTGGGATACTTATTGGTTTTTTTCCAATTCTTGACATAGTCGTTCTTTTTTTATTTGTTTTACCTAGTTGTTTTCAGCCCCGACTAAAAGGCTTAAATGCATACTAAGCAATGAATTTGTTTTCTTTATTAGGAGATGGCACATAAAACCTCACCACCTACATTGTTTGCTTTTGCTTGCTTATCAGTTAATACACCTTTTGATGTACTTAAGATAGCAATACCTAAACCATTACTTACTCTTTTAATATCAGCTGGTTTTGCATAGTGACGCAAACCCGGACGGCTAATACGATCTAAAGAGCGAATTGCTGGTTGTTTGGTAGCAACATCATACTTCAAGGCAATTTTAATTAAACCTTGTTTGTTATCATCTTCAAATTTGTATTTCAAGATATATCCTTGATCATACAAAATTTCAGTGATGCGCTTTTTCAAGTTGGACGCAGGTATTTCAACGATACGGTGTTGTGCCATTTGGGCATTACGTATTCTTGTTAAGTAGTCTGCTATTGGATCTGTTACCATATTCGTATTTTAATCAGTTCTAAATTTTGTTTTGTTTCAGTATTCAAATGAATGAACTTAAATCAATCTTACTTTTTTAAAAGTATTACCAGCTTGCTTTTTTAACACCTGGTATCAAACCATTCAAAGCCATGTCGCGGAACATAATCCTTGAGATTCCGAAGTAACGGATATATCCTTTAGGACGACCTGTTAATTGACAACGATTTTTTAGGCGGACAGGTGATGCATTTTTAGGTAATTTGTCTAATCCTGCATAATCACCAGCAGCTTTTAAAGCGGCACGTTTTTCTGCAAATTTTTTGACAGTTACCTCACGCTTTTTTTGTCTTGCTTTGACGGATACTCTTGCCATAATTCTATTTTATTAATTAGTTATTTTCTTTTTTGTTGCTTTTAAATGGCATACCTAATTCTTTCAATAATTCGTATGCTTCTTCATTTGATTGTGCAGATGTAACGAAAGTGATATCCAATCCAGTAATTTTATTTACTTTATCAATATCAATTTCTGGGAAAATGATTTGTTCAGTAACACCCAATGTGTAGTTACCGCGGCCATCAAAAGCCTTATCACTAATTCCTTTAAAGTCACGCACACGTGGTAACGCAACAGATACCAAACGATCTAAAAATTCATACATCTTCACACCTCTTAAAGTTACACGAGCGCCAATCGGCATACCCTTACGTAATTTAAAGTTTGAAATGTCTTTTTTAGACATGGTTGGAACTGCTTTTTGACCAGTAATCGTTGTTAACTCATCTAAAGCGATGTCAACTAATTTCTTGTCATTTACTGCGCCATTTACACCACGGTTGATGCAAATTTTTTCCAACTTAGGAGTTTGCATTACAGACTTGTAACCAAACTTTTTAGATAAAGCAGGGATCACTTCTTTAGTGTACTTGTCTGCTAATCTTGGAGTATATTTTACTGTGCTCATTATTTAATTACCTCCCCTGATTTTTTTGAAATTCTTACTAATTTTCCTTCTTCTCTTGAACGCTTCACTTTTGTAGCAGCGCCAGTTTTAGCATCCCATAACATTACATTACTAATGTTGATAGCAGCTTCCACTTTTACGATACCACCTTTTGTATTAGAAGCAGATGGTTTAGTGTGCTTAGTTGCGATGGCTACACCTTCAACTACAACACGACCTTTATCTACAATTACTTCCAACACGGTGCGAGGCTTTTTCAAGTCCTTGTCATCACCAGCAATCACTACTACAGTGTCGCCTTTCTTGATGTTGAATTTGGGTTTGAATCTGTTACTCATAACTTATTTATAATTTATAACACCTCTGGTGCTAATGAAACAATTTTCATGTATCCTTTATCACGCAATTCACGTGCCACTGGCCCAAAAATACGGGTACCTCTTGGCTCGTCTGAAGTGTTTAATAATACAACTGCATTGTCATCAAAACGGATATATGATCCGTCCTTACGACGCAATTTGTTTTTTGTACGTACAATAACTGCTTTAGATACGGTACCTTTTTTGATACCGCCTGCAGGAATTGCATCTTTTACAGTGACAACAATTTTATCACCGATTTTTGCATAGTCTTGCCCGCTGTTACCTAATACTTTGATACAAAGTACTTCCTTGGCGCCACTATTATCAGCTACATTGAGCCTACTTTCTTGCTGAATCATTTTTTTTAGCTTTTAGCTTTTTTCCTTCCTTTTACAAGGTTGGGTGAATACTGTTTATTACTGTTTTCGGGTTTTAGTTTATTTCGCTTTTTCAACGACTTCTACTAATCTCCAACGCTTTGTTTTACTTAATGGACGCGTTTCCATGATTTTAACTACATCGCCAATTGCACACTCTTGTTTCTCATCATGTGCATGGAACTTTGTCGTTTTTTTCACGAACTTTCCATAAATCGGATGCTTTACTTTTCTTTCAACAGCTACAGTGATGGTTTTATCCATTTTGTCGCTAGTAACAACACCAACTCTAATTTTACGTAAATTTCTTTCTACCATTGTTTTCAATTTTTGGTTAGCTTATCTGATTAATTAGATACCTAACTCTTTTTTCTTTAATTCCGTTTTTAAACGGGCAATGTCTTGACGAAGTCCACGAATACTCATTGGATTCTCTAAAGGAGAAATCGTATGAGCGAACTCTAGTTTTTTAAGTCTTAATTGATCTTCATCGATGCGTGCTTTGATGTCAACGATGCTCAAACTTTTTAAGCTTTTATTAAAATCGTATTTTTTGTTTGCCATAGCAAATGCTTTTTTTTGTTTACGCTTAAATTAATTACAAGTCTCTTCTTGTTACGAATTTAGTTCTGATTGGTAATTTTTGAGCTGCTAAACCCATTGCCTCTTTTGCAACTTCAGGTGTAACACCATCAATTTCAAAAATGATACGACCTGGTTCAACTACTGCTGCCCAAAATTCAGGGTTTCCTTTACCTTTACCCATCCTCACCTCTGCAGGCTTACGAGTGATAATTTTATCTGGGAAAACACGAATCCATACATTTCCTTCTCTTTTCATTGCACGTGTCATGGCTTGACGAGCAGACTCTAATTGTCTGTTGGTTAACCAAATTGGATCTAATGATTTTAATGCAAAAGAACCAAATGCAATAGAAGTTCCACGCTTCGCTACTTCGCGAATGCGGCCTTTCTGTTGTTTTCTATGTTTACTTCTTTTTGGCTGTAACATATTGTTATTGTTAATCTCTTTTTTAAATTAATGTCTTTCTATGAATTATCTTTTTCTTGGAGCTCCACCGCCACCACCTGGACGGCGATCATTTCCACGATCAAATCCGCCACGATCTCCACCGCGGTCATCACGACGATCTCCACGATCAGCTCTTTCGCCACCTTCTTTACCGCCGATGAAATTAGGATTCAATTCACGCTTACCTAAAACTTCTCCTTTACAAATCCAAACTTTGATACCAATTTTACCATATACTGTTAATGCAAATACATTCGCATAATCAATATCCATTCTGAAAGTGTGTAATGGAACACGACCTTGTTTGATTTCTTCAGAACGTGCAATCTCAGCACCACCGATACGACCACCTACTTTCACTTTAATTCCTTCTGCACCCATTCTTAAAGTAGAAGCGATTGCCATTTTAATAGCACGCTTATAGTTGATACGGTTTTCAATTTGACGCGCAATTGTATCACCTACAATAGTTGCATCTAATTCTGGACGACGAATTTCTAAGATGTTAATTTGAACATCATCCTTTCCAGTTAATTTTTTTAACTCTTCTTTGATACGATCCACCTCTCCACCGCCTTTACCAATGATGATACCTGGCTTAGAAGTATGAATTGTAATAATTAACTTACCTAATGTGCGTTCGATAACAATACGAGCAATACCTCCCTTATTGATACGTGCCATTAAATATTTACGGATTTTTTGATCTTCGATTAACTTAGTAGCGTAATCTTTTTTATTACCATACCAGTTGCTCTCCCATCCGCGAATGATGCCTAATCTGTTACCTATTGGATTTGCTTTCTGACCCATAATGATGGTTTAGAATATTTAGTTTTTTGAATCTGATTTCGTATCTACAATCAATGTTACATGGTTGCTGCGCTTTCTAACTCTGTAGCCGCGACCTTGTGGTGCTGGACGCATACGCTTTAACGTACGACCTCCATCAACAAAAACCGTTTTTACTACTAAGTTGCTATCAGCTGCGCTTTCGCCGCTGTTTTTTTGTTCCCAGTTATTGATTGCACTTTTCAACAACTTAGCCAAAGGAACCGCATTGTGTTGTGGATGGAATTCCAAAATTGCCAATGCTTTTTCCACTTCCATGCCACGGATAACATCTGCGATCAAACGCATCTTGCGCGGGCCGGTGGGATAATTGTTTAGTTTAGCTACTGCTTCCATTTCTTAATGTGTTTATTACTACTTGTTTATTTCTTTGTTCCAGCGTGACCTCTGAAGTTTCTTGTTGGAGAAAATTCACCCAATTTGTGTCCTACCATAAATTCGGTAACATACACAGGGATAAATTTATTTCCGTTATGAACTGCGAAAGTATGTCCAACAAATTCTGGAGAGATCGTGCTACGACGACTCCAAGTTTTGATTACTGCTTTCTTAGTTTTGCCTCCGTTCATACCCTCTACTTTTACTTCAAGGTTATGATCTATATAAGGACCTTTTTTAATCGAACGACCCATAGTTATGAGTTAATTTGTATAATTAATTATTTTGTCAATTTTTTTCCATCACGACGTTGAATGATCAATTTGTCGCTACCTTTTCCTCTTGTTCTAGTTTTTTCTCCTTTAGCATACTTACCAGTTCTGCTTCTTGGATGTCCACCAGACGCTCTACCTTCACCACCACCCATCGGGTGATCTACAGGGTTCATCGCAACACCTCTTACGCGAGGACGAACACCTTTCCAACGATTTCTACCTGCTTTACCAGCTGTTTCTAAGTTGTGATCGCTATTCGAAACCACACCTACAGTTGCATAACAGTTAATCAATAATTTTCTTAATTCACCAGAAGGCATTTTTAGAACTGCATAGCTTTCTTCCTTATTCGCTAATTGCGCAGAAGTTCCTGCACTACGAACTAGTTTTCCGCCTTGACCTGGTTGCATTTCAATGTTGTGAATCATTGTACCTAATGGCATAAATTTCATTGGTAATGCATTCCCTACTTCAGGAGCAACATTTTCACCAGAAGAAACTTTAGCACCTACTTGTAAACCTTGTGGCGCGATGATATATCTTTTCTCACCATCAGCATATTGCACTAAAGCAATAAACGGTGTACGATTTGGATCATATTCAATAGAAACAACAGTTGCTTCCATTCCAGTTTTATCTCTTTTGAAATCGATAATACGGTAATGTTGTCTGTGTCCACCACCCATGTAACGCATTGCACGACGACCTTGGAAGTTACGTCCTGCTGTTTTTTTCTGTGGCTCTAATAAACTCTTTTCAGGTTTGTTAGTAGTGATTTCCTCATAGGCGTTCCCAATTCTCCATCGGGTTCCTGCGGTAATTGGTTTGTACTTTCTTAATGCCATTTTGTTTCTTTTTTCTTTTTAAAGACTTTGCAGTCTTACGAATTTTTCAGCTTCGCGGGCTATAATTAATATTTTAAATACTTGCGTAAAGATCAATTGATTCCCCTTCCGCAACGGTAACTAATGCTTTTTTGTAACCAGATTTTACACCTGAAATAACACCCGATTTTGTAGAACGTGTTTTATTTTTTCCTGGAACTACTAAAGTGTTAACTTCTAAAACGCTAACGCCGTAGAATTTTTCCACTGCAGTTTTAATTTCTAATTTATTTGCACGACGATTTACTTTGAATGCATATCTTCTCAACTTTTCTTGTTGACCATTTGCTTTCTCTGTTAATATCGGCTTGATTAGTATTTCTGATAATTTCATAATTGTAGTTTTTAAAGTCCTGTAAAGCTTAAGCTACTGCTTCCTCTTCGTTAAAAATTTTAGCAGCACCTTCAGTGATCACTAACACATCTGCATTCATAATATCATACGTGTTGATGTCAGCTAATAATGAACTTGCTACATTTGGAATGTTACGTGTACTCAAATAAATATTATCGTTGTACTCAGGTAAAATCACCAAAGTTTTCTTATTCTCTAAACTTAATCCAGCCATGATTGCTGCAATTGCTGAAGTTTTAGGTGCATCTAGAATGATGTCTTCTAAAACTAAAATTGCTTGATCGATCGCTTTGTGAGATAATGCAGAAATTTTTGCAAGATCTTTTACTTTACGATTTAATTTAAAATCGTAAGAATGCGGTTTTGGTCCAAAGATCGTACCACCACCCTTATATAAAGGGTTACGGATATTACCCTTACGAGCACCACCAGTACCTTTTTGCTTATGTAATTTGCGGCTAGCTCCTTGAACTTCAGCACGCGTTTTAACTTTATGCGTTCCTGAACGGCGCGCAGCTAAATATTGTTTAACGGCTAAATAAATAACGTGGTCATTTGGAGTTGCGCCAAATATTTCAGCAGGTAATTCAACCTGTCTGCCCGTTTTTTTGCCTTTTATATTTAATACTTCTAATTGCATGATTGTCGATTAATGTGTGATTACTTTTGGATTAAAACAATTGAACCGTTGTTACCCGGTACAGAACCACTGATTAAAATATAATTTTTCTCTGGGAATAATTTTAACACTTTCAATCCCTTTGTTTTAACGCGATCAGTACCCATACGGCCTGCCATACGCATTCCTTTGAATACTCTTGCTGGGTAAGATGATCCACCAATAGAACCTGGTGCACGAGAACGATCATGTTGACCATGCGTTGCTTCACCCACACCACTAAATCCATGACGCTTTACAACACCTTGGAAACCTTTACCTTTTGTAGTTCCTACCACTTCTACTGCATCGCCTTCAGCAAAAATGTCAATCGTTACTGATTCACCTAATGCTTTTTCGATAGAATAGTTGCGGAATTCTTTTACAAAACGCTTTGGAGCAGTTTGTGCTTTAGCGAAGTGATTTACTTCTGATTTTGTAGAATGTTTTTCTTTTTTGTCGCCCAATGCTAACTGCACGGCGCTGTAACCATCTGTTTCGGTTGTTTTAACCTGAGTCACAGTACAAGGACCAGCTTCGATAATGGTACAAGCAATTTGCTTACCATCTTCACCAAAGATGCTGGTCATACCAATTTTTTTTCCAATAATACCTTTCATCTGTTTTGCGGTTTATGCCCCGCGCTTGGTTCTGAGGACATCCGATGATGATGCTACACTATTATCTTGCGATTTTAAGTAGCTCGGATTCAATCCCTGTTTGCTGCCGACCTTTTCCTTTGTTTCTCAATAAAGAGAGGGGAAGTACCGGAAGTAAACAAACCTCGAAGGGCCTGTTTATATTTTACTTATTCAACCAGCGCTCCTTTCTCGACTACTGCATAATGGGCAGTGATTGGGAGATGGTATTTATAAATACTTATGCTTTGATTTCCACCTCAACACCTGATGGTAAGTCTAACTTACTTAGGGCGTCTACTGTTTTAGAAGAAGAAGTGTAGATATCCAATAAACGCTTGTGCGTTGCTAATTGGAACTGTTCACGACTTTTTTTATTCGCATGCGGTGAACGTAATACAGTAAAAATGCGTTTGTGTGTAGGTAAAGGAATAGGACCTGTTACTACTGCACCAGTACTGCGTACGGTTTTTACGATTTTCTCAGCAGACTTGTCTACCAAGTTGTGATCGTAAGATTGTAATTTTATTCTAATTCTTTGAGACATAGCTATTTTTCCCATATTATCATGGGGTTGCAAAGGTAATGGGTTGTGCCGTAACATTCAAGAAATATTGCCCTTTTTTTGAAATATTTTTAAAAAAATATACTGCCATTAAAAAAGCCCCAAAAAGGGGCTTTTTTATATTGATTATCAATGATTTAAAGTCTTTGAAAAACTATTCGTCATCTTTCACCTTGCCTTTGTTCTTCGCCATTACCTCTTCAGCAATATTGTTCGGTGCTGGGTTGTAGTGGCTAAACTCCATGGTTGAAGTTGCACGACCAGAACTTAATGAACGTAATTGGGTAACATATCCAAACATTTCGCTCAAAGGTACTTTTGCTTTGATCACTTGTAAGTTACCACGGCTATCCATACCTTCTAACATGCCACGACGACGGTTTAAGTCACCGGTAACATCTCCCATGTATTGGTCAGGTGTAACTACTTCCACTTTCATGATTGGCTCTAATAAAGTTGGCTTCGCTTTTTTACCAGCATTTCTGAAGGCAGCTTTAGCACATAATTCAAATGACATTGAATCAGAATCCACATCGTGGTAGCTACCATCTGTGATACGTACTTTCATGTTATTCACTGGGTAACCAGCTAATACACCTGTTGTCATTGAAGTTTCAAAACCTTTATTGATCGCTGGAATAAATTCTTTTGGAATAGATCCTCCGAAAATATCATTCACAAATTGGAAATGCTTATCCTTATTTTCTGTTAGCCACTCTTCATCCGCTGGTCCAATTTCAAATTCAATATCCGCAAATTTACCACGACCACCTGATTGCTTTTTCAATACTTCACGGTGTTCGATCTTTTTACCAAACGACTCTTTGTAAGCAACCTGAGGATTACCTTGGTTAATTTCAACTTTAAATTCACGACGCATACGATCCACAATAATCTCTAAGTGTAACTCACCCATTCCAGATAAAATTGTTTGACCTGTATCTTCGTCAGTTTTAACACGCAAGGTTGGATCTTCTTCTACCAACTTAGCAATCGCCATACCCATTTTATCAACGTCTGCTTGCGTCTTAGGCTCAACAGCTACAGAGATAACTGGTTCTGGAATAAACATATTCTCTAATACAATTGGATGGTTCTCATCACACAATGTATCTCCTGTTTTGATTTCTTTAAATCCAACTGCTGCTGCGATATCACCTGCTTCGATAAAATCGATTGGGTTTTGTTTGTTCGCAAACATTTTCATGATACGAGAAATACGCTCGTTCTTTCCGCTACGCATATTCTTAACATAAGAACCTGCATCCAAATGACCAGAGTAACATCTGAAGAATGCCAAACGTCCAACGAAAGGATCGGTCATGATTTTAAATGCCAATGCAGCAAATGGTTCTTTTGCATTTGGTTTACGGTAAACTTTTTCTCCAGTATCTGGATTTGTTCCTTCTGTATCATCTACATCCACTGGTGAAGGCAAGTAACGACAAACAGCATCTAATGCAGTTTGCACCCCTTTATTTTTAAAAGAAGATCCGCACATCATTGGAACGATACTTAAATCGATACAAGCTTTACGAATGGCTTCATGTACTTCAGCTTCAGAAATAGAATCTGGATTTTCGAAGAACTTCTCCATTAATTTATCATCGTATTCTGCTACGGCTTCAATTAATTGCGCTCTCCAATAATCAACATCTTCTTTCATATCATCAGGAATAGGATGTTCTACATAAGTCATACCTTCTGTAGCATCATCCCAAATAATTGCTTTCATTCTGATCAAATCCACCACACCAGTGAAATGATCTTCTGCACCAATTGGTAATTGTAATGGCACGGCTTTCGCACCTAACATTTCTCTAACTTGTGTTACCACCATTAAGAAATCAGCACCTGCACGATCCATTTTATTTACAAATCCAATACGTGGAACTTTATAACGATTCGCTTGACGCCAAACTGTTTCAGATTGTGGCTCAACACCATCCACCGCTGAAAACAATGCGATCAAACCATCCAATACACGCATAGAACGCTCTACCTCTACGGTAAAATCCACGTGACCCGGAGTATCAATAATATTAAAATAATAATCTTTAGTGTTTGCATCTTTTTTACCTAATGTAGTAGGAAACTGCCATTGGCAACTTACCGCTGCAGAAGTAATAGTGATACCTCTTTCTTTTTCTTGCTCCATCCAGTCAGTTGTAGCTGCACCATCATGTACTTCACCAATTTTGTGAATCATACCAGTGTAACGCAAGATACGTTCTGTGGTAGTTGTTTTACCTGCGTCAATGTGCGCAGCAATACCAAAGTTCCTTTGTAATTTTAAATCCGCCATATTAGGGTTGTTTATTTTTAAATTTTCGGAAAAACAGCTTCCAAAAAAGCCTATTTTTCCGAGGCGCAAAGTTAATGATATTAGTAATTGAATGAATCAATCTTGGCATATTTTTCCATAAACTAATTTTCGTAGCCAATTTAAGCCATGATTTAGCGCAGGATCCTGGGTTTTGGGCATAAAAAAACCCCAACAATTTGTTGGGGTTAGAATATTGTTTGATCGGAGACCTTACACTTTAAAGTGAGAGAAAGCCTTATTAGCTTCAGCCATACGATGTGTATCTTCTTTCTTTTTGAATGCCCCACCTTCCCCTTTTGTAGCTGCAACAATTTCATTTGCTAATTTGTCAGCCATCGTTTTACCGTTACGCTCACGGCTAAAACGAACCAACCACTTCATGCTTAATGAAATTTTACGATCGCCACGAACCTCTGCTGGAATTTGGAAAGTTGCACCACCAATACGACGGCTACGAACTTCAACCGCAGGTGTTACATTCGCAACAGCTCTCTTCCACATTTCATAACCATCTTCGTTAGTGAATTTTGCAACTTTTTCTAAAGCATCATAAAATATTTTATAAGCAGTAGTTTTTTTGCCATCCAACATAATGTTGTTGATGAAACGAGTAACCAATACATCGTTGAAACGAGGATCTGGTGCTAATGGAATTTTTTTAGGTTGTGCTTTACGCATGTCGAAGTATTAATTAGTTTGTTAGTTGTAATTATTTTTTTGCTTTTTCTTTCTTAGTACCATATTTAGAACGAGACTGCTTACGGTCTTTAACACCTGCAGTATCTAGACTACCACGAACAATATGATAACGCACCCCTGGCAAATCCTTTACACGACCACCACGGATTAAAACGATACTGTGTTCTTGTAAGTTGTGACCCTCACCTGGTATGTATGCGATAACTTCAATCTTGTTTGTCAAACGCACTTTGGCTACTTTACGTAACGCAGAGTTCGGTTTTTTAGGTGTAGTAGTATACACTCTAGTACAAACGCCACGACGCTGAGGACATGCGTCCAAAGCTCTTGATTTACTTTTAGCCCTGATGATCTCACGGCCTTTTCTCACTAATTGCTGAATGGTAGGCATTTATTATGCTGTTTTGTTCAATTTCGGTTTATAAAAAATTCGGACGGCAAAGGTAATGTTCGTTAACCAAATACCAAAATGTTTATTTGCTAATTTTAAAAAAAGACCCCAAATCGCCTTAAAAGGGGCAAAATTAACCCAGGGGTTTAACAAAAGAGGCTGATTTTCAATTCTTTATTTACAATTTAGTCAACCAACCATGATTGTCAGGTATATTTCCCATCCTTAAATCATTCAAACGCTTTTTAAGTGCAGGTGCCACTTTTAAAGCTGCAACATCAAAATCCATTACATAATCTTCATGTGCCAATTTTGATATATAGGAAACTACTGCCGCAGTTCCTACCCCAAATACTTCTTGAAACAATCCTTTTTTATGCGCTTCTATTATTTCTGTAACTGCTAAATTTCTCTCTTCTACTACATAACCCATTTCTCTTAATAAAATGATAACACTATTGCGCGTAACGCCTTTTAATACAGTACCTCTTTCAACACTTGGTGTAATTACTTTTCCATCAATCACAAACATTACATTCATCATACCCACTTCCTCTACAAATTTATGTTCAATAGCATCGGTCCATAAAACTTGATCATACCCTTTTTCTTGCGCTAATGCAACAGGATATAAACTTCCACCATAGTTTCCACCATTCTTCGCAAAACCAACACCACCAGGGGTTGCACGTGTATACTTTTGTTCAATTAAAATTTTCATAGGTTCAGAAAAATAAGGTCCGCTAGGTCCTAATATAATCATGAACTTATAAGTTAGAGAAGGACGCACCCCTAAAAAAGGATCTGTTGCAATCATGAATGGACGAATATATAAGGAAGCTTCTGGTATGTTCGGAATCCAATCTTTTTCTAAAGCAACCAATTGTTTCATGCCATCCATAAATAACCAATCTGGAACCGCAGGCATTTGCATTCTTTCTGCAGAAGTATTAAAACGTATAAAATTTTGATCCGGTCTGAAAATGGCTACTTCCCCTTTTTCGTTTTTGAAAGCTTTGATTCCTTCAAAAATAGTTTGACCGTAATGAAGTGCCGCAGATGATGGATCTAAGGATAAAGGTTGAAATTTTTTAATGACTGCATTTTTCCAAGCGCCATCACTATATTCCGCCTCCAGCATATAATTGGTAAAACTTTTACCAAATGAAAAGTTGTTAGGATCAAATTGTTTTAAATCTTTTGCTGGGATTTCTATAACTGGAATGGATTGCGCGCTCATGTGATACTTTTTAAGAGAATGAATTACAAAGAAACGAAAAAAACAAAAACTTACAAGTGTTATTTTTCCATTTGCCCCAATTCAATTAATTTTCCAACCGAATGAGCAATGAAAAAACCATCTTACCTAATTCCGTATTAGTTTCTTTGTACAAAGATACTTTGGTCCTACCTGAATTAGCCAAAAAAAAACCAGAATTTATTCCAAATCCTTTGGATGCATCTCATGCGCAAGTACCAACAAACAACGCTAACGCAACAGCAGCAGCTATGGAAACGCAAATGAAAACAAGGGATGCGCAAGCAATAACGGTGGATCAAATTGAAGCAAATAATGACAACAACCACATTCCTATCAATGATTCCCGCCAAATCAAATATTTAGGCGAACATTTAAAACAAGTGACCATTATTGTAAAAGATGAATTAGCCGTTTACTTAAATGAAAATGATTTGACTTTGTTGTCGTCCATATTAAGCGCCTGCAAATTAACTTTAGCTGATATCGCTTTAATTAATGTTGCACAACAAAAATTAAGCTTACACGAAATATTAAATGTATTACCATCTAAGTTGGTGATGATATTTGATGTAAGTAGTACAACATTAAAAATAAAACTTCCAACTACTTTATATAAGTCCATTCAATTAGGCGATACTTATTTATTATTTAGCAACGCATTATCACTAATGCAAGGTGGAGACCAATCAGCAAAATTAGAAAAAGGTAAATTATGGGCAATCTTAAAACAGCTTTTTCAATTATAACAAATGACTACTTTAATTTTTGCAACGAATAACGAACATAAGGTTTCAGAGATACAATCCTTACTACCAAAGGATATCAATGTAATCACTTTACAACAAGCTGGGATAAATATTGACATTCCTGAACCCTATGACACTTTGCAGGAAAATGCAAATACAAAAGCAAAAACAATTTTTGAAATCACAAAACAAAATTGTTTCAGTGAAGATACCGGGCTTGAAATTGACGCTCTGAATGGTGCCCCTGGCGTGCACAGCGCAAGATACGCAGGTGCCGATCGAAATTTTAATGCGAATATTGAAAAGGTATTAGCCAATTTAAAAAATAACGAAAATAGAAAAGCGCAGTTTAGAACAGTCATCTGCTTAATATGGAATGAAAAGGAATATTATTTTGAAGGTATTTGTCGTGGTCAAATTGCCGAACAAAATTCAGGTACAGCAGGTTTTGGATATGATCCCATTTTTATACCAGAAGGAGCAACTAAAAGTTTTGCTGAAATGACCATGGATGAAAAAAATACCTATAGTCACCGACAAAAAGCAGTCTCCCAGCTTTTTTCATTTTTACAATCCATCAATAAGGTAAATTAATTTCCGTTTTCCAATGGCGGCGTGGGTGTATTCCAAATGCGCCAACTTTCCTCCGCTTGTATATGCAACATAGCTAAGCCATTTTGCACAGTAGCTCCTTGCGCCAACCCTTTTTTCATAAATAAAGTTTCGGCTGGGTTATAAATTAAATCATACAAATGATGTTGTGCGGTGATTGCTTCATAAGGCAATCTGGGTAGTTCATCTACTTTGGGAAACATACCTACCGGGCTCGTATTAATGATCAATGTATATTGTTTAAGTAGCTCAGTGCTTACTGCCTCATATGAAATGGCATTGCCCGACTCTGATGAATCTGCATTTGCATTAGTGCGTGATACCAATAAATAGTTGATATTTAATTTTTGCAAAACCCATTCCACCGCAACTGCAGCGCCGCCTGTTCCAAGTATTAGCGCATGGGTGTGCTGTGGTTTTAAAAATGGCGCTAATGATTTTTCGAAACCAATCACATCTGTATTATAGCCATACAATTCATTATTGTATTTCCGAATACAATTGCATGCATTTATTTTTTTGACCACAGTTGAAGCATGATGCAAAAAAGGAATGACTAGTTTCTTGTATGGAATGGTAAT
>JACCDP010446795.1_pt1 | contig 25787 bp, 42 predicted proteins | sample 7445841 | NCBI WGS metagenome assembly JACCDP01 (sample SAMN15323441, study PRJNA562643) | freshwater metagenome | isolation source: river surface water | place: USA:Blue River Watershed | collected 2017-08-17 | reverse complement strand
CGTGCTTATTCACACTTTTACGGTGTCATTTACCATCATAGTGAGCACTGATCTACCTCTGAACTACACACAATCTAAAATGGTGGGAGCAGTAGGACTTGCACCTACGAAGGCCGTTAGGCCGGGAGATTTACAGTCTCCTGCAATAGCTGCTATGCGATACTCCCAAAAATAATTCGGTGTTGGGTTACGGGAATGTTTACAGACATCATTACGATCTATAACACGATATCTTGTATAGATCAACCCACTCACTCTCCACGACATTGATACTTGCAATTATCAACTCTTTCTTCAGCATCGTGAGTCTGCTGACACCGAATAAAAATGTTTACTGGATTTCACAACGGTGTTCCACTTACTGGTTACAATCTCGTCAGATTATAATTTTCAATGTCTATCAGTGTCAATACATTAGTTACTACTTCAACAGTTGATTCAGATTCGAACTGAATGACTAATGCATACGCGCATTTGCTTTACCACTTAAGCTACGGTCGTTGCCTTCATCTAATGTATTTGAAATTCTGGCTCCAGAGGTAGGGATCGAACCTACAACATTTCGGTTAACTTTGGCCTTGTGAGATTTGCACTCTCTATTAAATAATGCTTTATGGCCCACAGCCGAACGCTCTACCATTGAGCTACTCTGGAATTAAATTGTCAATAATCCTGCGTGAACTTCACCATGACAATTATGGCACAACAATTCACACTTGTCAACTTCTAGTTTTAGCTTATCAAGACTAATAGATTTTCCGCTAATTTGAAAATCTTTTTGTAAAGGATCTTTATGATGAAATGTCAGATTGCCAAAATAATTTTTGTATCCACACTTTATACATTTGCCACCTTTATACTCTACTAATTTTTGTTTAGTTCTTACTCGCCATGATACAACGGATTTTACTCTTCTGTTTTTTATTTCTTCATCTGTCAACTTATTTTGACCAACGGGTCTAGTTTTTAGATACTTTATCAGTGTTCCTCTACAATATCCATATTTTTTTTGACAGTCTCTTAAAGAATTTCCATCATCATAAAATGATTGAATTTCTTTAAGTTCAGAATCGGTGATTGTTTTAATCCCGGCTAAAATTCTTTTTTGTTTTACAATATCAGATATTACCATATAATTAACATTCTCTGTTAATAAATAGGTAACAAACAATCTAAACGGTTATTTTTATAACAAAATGGCTCCCAAGGAAGGACTCGCACCTTCACAAGAACGTTAACAGCGTTCCGTGCTACTTTGACACTACTCGGGAATTAAAAATTAAATTTGAAAGCGTGGATTCTCTTACCACCACTTAGGGTGCATTGCACTTCCGTTCTGACTTCAACAGACTCTCTTTCAAAAATGGCATGGACGGTGGGTAACGCTCCCACATTTTACAGTTTTGGAGACTGTTGCATTTCTTGTCTGCCACGTCCATATTATGAGAGTTTGATGGATCGCATCAATAACGGTCATCTACCGTCACTCTCGAAAATTGGAGCCGAAGACAGGACTTGAACCTGCAACCTGAACTTTACAAAAGTCCTGCTCTGCCATTGAGCTACTTCGGCATAAAAATCGTTTTACCAAAGGGATTTTTTCACCTCTCGTTGGTAGCCAGATTATTCCTAATCCAACCGGCGTCTCCGCTTTCCCACGGCCCGCCTCTACGGGTTTTGATATAGTTCAAAACTCCAAACACTCATGAAGAACAACCGTATTGCCGTTCCTCATCATGAAAACACTCTACCACCACCACCCCTTTCCGTCAACAAAAAACCGCCACTTTTTTGAAGTGACGGTTGATATTGTTCAGAAAGGATAGAAAAGGTAGCCTGTATACAACATCAGCCGTCATTACGTTCACAATTAGTAAACGTATTCCAGCGTTTGATATCTGTATACAAGTGTCTCATTTTCAAGAATACATATTGTCAATTTTCAAAAACATTCAAAATTTCTCAATTAATTTGAATTTTCCCATTCTTGATCACAAACGTATGTTCACGTCCATCCTTTAATTGCCGACCTTCTTTCAACAAATACGAATAATCATAAAACTCATTGATTGCATCTTGTACATCTTCAGACAAAATAAAGCGGGTATCATTCATATGAAATATAAATATACAATCAACCCACAATCAAAGATCTTTTTTCTTCCAATCAGGATTGTCAGCATATGTCAAATGCTTCCACTCAGGATCTTTAGCATATGTCAACTGATACGCACTAGCCTCACTGTTGATCGTAAAATTGGGTGCCAAATTCAAAACATGAAAGTTCTTCACACACAGCGTCTTGTACTTCTTGATCCACCTCAACGCAAATTCAAACTCCACACTCGTTGTGTTAATGTCATAATCAGTAGAAAACTCACCAATACTCAAAAACTTCTTCACATCATGCACTCCCGGTCTCAAAGAATAATGTGGCCAGTTTTGATACCGTATCCAAGTTCGATGAACATACTCATGTGGCGATAGTGTAGCTTCTTGTAACGCTAAAATCTTATCCTCAAACATTGCCATATTCATTGGCAAATTGGGGTCGTAATACCACTCCCAAAAATTATCAACCCACTTAATGTTGTACTCTTTGGGAAAATGCTTCCAGTTCTGATAGTGACACACATAAGCATACTCTTCATGTTTACTCAATACATCAATAGAATCACTCAACCTAAACGATGTCATGTATTGATAGTCATCTTCCAAATGCAAATAGTAATCACTGTTCATTTCTATCAACCGCCGACGAACAGTGTTCAATACCATGGCATGCCTATAGTTCTTAAACTCTGGCTTAAAACTATACTCACCAAAAAACAAATAGTGAACAGGTATTTTATCAAAGTATTCTCCAAACAACTTCAACATCTGTTGACGATCTTCAAGACTTGACCTGTCATCAAAAAACAATATCTCATCAACAATATTCAAATCCTCACAACACGCACTCAATGCATACAAAGTACGCCTCAACAAATGAAACCGCTTACAAGAAGTAACAACAATCGTAACCTTTTTGCCATTGTACGCCATAAAATATCAATACCTAGAATCCAAAGATTCAGCAAACGTAACACGTATCTCATTCAACAACTCAACATCGGTAGTAATCACTCCCAATCCACACGAATGTGCAAAATTCAACTTGGTCACAGGTACCTCATTGAAAAAATCTTTCACACCAAACCACTCAATACACGTGTCATGCATCAATATCACACCACCATTGTTCAAAAACTTGCCCCATTGAGCATAATCATTCTTCACAGCATCATAAGTGTGCAATCCATCAATATGCAAAATATCAATAGGCAAACTCCACTGCTTCAACGCATCCTCAAACGATAACGCCATCAAATGTACATTGTTCAACTCCAACTCAATCAAATTCTTTTTAACCTCTTTTCGAGTATCACGATAACCAGTGTGAACATCACCAATAAACCAATCTATAGCATATATGTCACCAATGTTAGCCAAAGCAAAACAATAGGTGCTAAAACCATAGTCCACTCCCAATTCTACAATCACCTTGGGTTGCTTACGATACACCAACCACTCAGCAAACTGCATGTGACCATTCCACGTAGTAGGAATAGAATCACGAATATAACTACGCTTTTGTTCCAATGTCATAACCTATATAATTTTTACCCAGTTGATAAAACCATTCATATATATCTACATGAACGAAAAAACCAAGAAGATTACAGAACATAACGAACTAATCGCAACCAGAGTACCGCCAGGTGATAGATGGACTCTAATCTCAGATACCCGCAAAATTATCTACGGAAGCATAACCGACGCTCTTGAAGCATACTTCAATATCAGCCAATTCAAAGGCGAATATCGCCTCGCTCCACTCGAAAGCAAACTATTCGCAATAAAAACCGTAGAGGAAGAAGTCAAACCCGAACCACCAAAACGACTCAACCTCTACGGCGATAGACCCGAATAAACTATCACTTACTCTTTTTCTTGTAGAACTCTTTCCAGGCTTTAGCATACAATACGCTAAGGCCTTTTTTCTCACCATATTGATCAATAAACGCAGCTTTACGATCCTTCACCCATGATTCCATTCCAGGCGGGGTAACTTCATTCAACACATTCTCCATGAACTTTCCACTGCCAACTGCTTCATCCCAAGTCTCATTCACATACATCTTCTCAGGAGAACTGCCACTGCCAGTTGTCATCTGATGCACTTTGCCCAACATTCCTTCCAACTCAGAATCAGTGTTGATCAAATCTTTGTCAGATTGTGATGTCTTTGGATTCTCCACAATGTCATGAACCAAATTATAAATACGCATTGCATTCTTATAAGCAACATCATCATCAGGATCCTTGTCCAATTTTTCCAAAGCAACACGCAATGTGTCCTTGTAATCCTCAAGAATATCAGCAAAATAATCTTCACTTGCATCCATTGGATCAGGTAGTTCATCAGAATAAGCACCAATTTCAGCCAAAACTTCGTCAATGCTCTCTTTAATAAGTTTCTTTAAATCATCACGTTTCATAAATTTTAAGGGTTCGATGGTTGTGTGGAAATATTAACAGCAAGTTCTTTCAACGCATTCTGCAAATTCATATACTCTTCAAGTCTGTCAATCTCAAACTGCGTCTTGCTCTTCAAAGTGGGAATCATCTCCAAAATTTCTTCGGGAGTCTTATTGTCAGTATTACCAATCTGAGTCTCTAACTCCGCAATCTTGGTGTCCAAGACACCAATTCGATGCTTGATGTTTTTAATCTTGCCAGTCAAATTGGGAGCCTGACTCATTATTTGTGCCAAATTTGCATCTTCAGCACCCTTCGCTGCTGCCTTTTCAGCTTCTTTTTCTTTAAACTGAGCAGCTGCCATACGCAACGCTGCATTAAATCCCATAGGAGTACGTCTCACTCGACTCTCCTCCAATGTTTGCCTAATCAACTGCTTCAATTCATTTCGTGTCATATGATTTATAAATATGAAACACTAACCAAAATACCACCTTTTTTACAAATTCACACAAATCAAATAACCATCGCCATCACTAGATACCAACTTTACATTGTCAGTATCACATATCTGCTCCAACGCAAGACAAACATAATCAACATCTCCACCCACACACTTCACCTCAAGTTGATTGTCATCAACAGCATAAACAACACACTCAGTCACGCCATAGTACATCTTCAACGTGCTAATAATTCTATCATTCATGTTCATACGTTAACACATAGACCACAACACGTCAACAATTATATCAACCCGCCAAACCAGCCGTCTTGTAATCCATCTTCACCACTCCACGATCAATCAACAACTTACGGTTAGCCATATGCAACTCCTTCACATTGTTCTTGTTTTCTCCCATATACCGCACAGCATAATTGTTGCTTATCAACAACTCATTCAATACCTCCTTGGTATCAGGATTCACAATTTCTCCCAACAAACGTCCAAACTTCTCACGCCCACTACCATCCGTATCATCACTTATATGTGTACGTATAATCACCTCGTTCTTACACGCAGCAATAAACTTCTTCACATAATCCTTGCTGGCAGTTCCAAACGCCTTTTCCACCTTGTCACTAGTACGACTCTCAGGTGTATCAACACCCAATAGTCTAACTTTTTGAGCGGTAAACATTACGTCAAAACCCAAATCTATATCAATCACAATTGTATCACCATCAACTACCTCAGTGACAGTCGCATTATATTCATATGGCATATTATGTACCATACATATTATAAAATATCCCAATCAATTCAACTTCTTTACAACCCGATATCCACCCAACTCACGCATATACCGATTAAAAGATACCACCATGTTACGACTTTCAACCCTCGCCTCAACCTCCCAAGGTGCATTCATATAATCAGTGTGATCATTAAAAGTCGAATGACTAACTCCCTCAAACTCATAAGTCATGTCAACATCACTCGTACCAAAACAACGCAAACGTCCATCCATGTTCTGCTTCACATGCACCAACTCATGAGCAACACTCTCCACCGCCAAATCACCACTAATACCCTCCCGGTTGCTAATATACACATAATACCTCTTACGACGATTCATAGGCATCTCCACACACGCAACAGTCTCAGTGTCACCATACACATTCTCAACACCCTCGTTCACATTCAACTTGCTGCCATCCACAAATCGCAAAACCACACGCTTACGATCAATGCCCATAGTGTCGCAAAAATAACGAAAAGCCTTGGTAGCACGCATCTTACAAACTTCGTTCATCGTGCATTCACACTAATGCACACCCTATAAAAAGTCAACACCTATGTTCAACTTTCTTCACCGCCATCTTCATACTCCACCAAAAATGTAGGATTCTGCTTCACTATTCCACTCAAACGACTTCCCAAATCACCCTGCTGCTCCTCCAACTTGGTACGCAAATAATCCTTCAAAGATACCAAATGCTTACACAAACTCGGCTTTCTACGAGGATTGGTCTTCACAGGAGGATTTCCATTACACCTATTCAAACTGTTCACACCCATCTCTCCAGCCTGTTGCGCAGCATTCGCATACGCCCATCGATATCTGTAATCCTTACAACTGCAATCCACCTTACACATCACTTCATCCATGCTCTTTTTGTTCTTATACTTACGATAAGCATCCTTGCCAAATGATATACGACCCATATGACTCTTGCCAGTCGTTATATGATCATTGGCACTCTTGTAACTGAAATTCCAATTCTCACTGTCCTCACTCGCAGTGCCAGCCAAACTACGCACCCTCATTCTATTGCCACGATCTCTACGACCTCCATCAGTCTTGGCAAACAATTGACGAAAACTCATAGCCTCCGTCAATACATCACGAACCATTGTTATTAGCTTAATCATACTAAATTTATAAATATACCCACGGTATCCCAAATAATTCAATAATCATAACTTTCAGGTACACATACCATATACTTGTTGTGCTCAAATACAAAACGATACCCATAAGGACTCAATATGCCAGCCAACTCACCATCAATACCAATTTGATCATCAATAATAATCAAATGCTTGCCACCACTCACACTCACTATTCTGTTACACTCCTTGGCCAATATCACATTTTGATTAAACTCACTAGCACTACCCTTCGCCATCAAATCATCATGCCCAGCAGTATGTGGCCCAGCAGGATGTGCATCCAATACTATCACACACCTATCAATACCCTCTATCATACACCCTATAAAATTTTCACTACGCCCACAATACAACTTTACCCTACTATCACCCGCAAACTTCTCCACACAGTAATTGTACCATTTATCACTCAACTCCACACTACGCACCTCCTCATATCCAGCAGATAACGCCCTGCTCACTCCATCACCCGCACTAGTTCCAGTCTCCACCAATATTCTGGAAAATCTCAAACACCTACCAATATCGTATATAGCAAAATTCATATATCATACATATTCATATATACAAAATCCCCCAACAAAAATTTACCCACGCAGTGCGCACACAATTCTACACATCTACCCCAAAAACTATGCCACCAAAACACCCATTGTATATGCGCATATATGAAAACACACTAAAGTTAACGCAAAGCGTATATATGAAACCCCTATAGAATTTTCACAATGTTGCGTGCGCAACTCAGCGCGGGGGGGAGGGGTGTCGAGACCCCCTGTTCAGAAGTAAAAATGGGGACACCCCCCGGTGGGGACTCCCCCGTTTTTGACCTCTAAAACAACGGTCTGGGTGGGGTGGGGTGGGTAGGTAAATAGTCAACAAAATAACCACCACCCCCGGTGGGGTCAACGTAGGAGGTAGGACATACCTTGTAGTTCTAGGTACTCTTGTCTCATACGTTTTTGTTCTTCTTCTTTCCACCAGTTATTACAATAGTCATCACAGAACGAATGACCAAATGACATTATGTAGTTTGTATTGTCACGATAACAAAAGGTACATTTTACCTTGGTGGGTGTTGGTGTTGAAGTGACAGACGGTGTTGGAGAACAGGTAGGAAATACCATGGGTGAACGGTAGGTTGGACCGAGTAAGGTTGTCAATGGATATTTTGGAAAAAATCACCTGTGCATTGGATTGAAGTGTGTGTAGATCGACGTAGGATTCTGCGCGGAAAATGGAAGTGTTTGACTTTAATGAGGGTTTCGAGGATAACCCACAACCTGTCGTATTACTTCACTACTACCTACCACCCCCCTCACACAAGGGAGGAAATTGTTTATCAGAGGGGTCTCTTTTTGGACTTACCTGTACTAGTACGGGAGGACCGTAGTGACATCCCTCTCAATACGGTTGGAGTGTTTTCATCACGAAACCCTCTACGTATTTCCCATTCACGAAACTTTTTATTAAAGTCTTCGTAACCAAAGTTACCACCAATGTGTCCAACGGTTTCTGTAATGTAATTAGTACGTTTGAAAGACGGTTTGTATTGATCCATAACACGATAACGGTAAAGGTAAAAGGGTAGGGAGAATACTAATATGATTCTCATTCATAAATACCACACAGTGTTTATGAATAACGCACTACCCTAAAAGGATAGGGTTTTCTAGGATAACCCCAAACCTTGTACCCAATCAGTCCTATGAAACAACCCTAAACCAACACCGACAAACCTAATTTACGAAACTTGATTGATTTGATACTAGTCATCTTGAGTGTGATAACTGGTTCTTTGAATTGACCCCAATCCTTTTCAGGAATGAATGTCTTCATAATGATAATCTCTTGTTCTGTCAGAGGAACACCATTTAAGAAATACTGAGGATCATAACTCCTATGTGGAAAGAACTGGAGATATTTGACATCCGGGTTCTTCTTTGAATAACACAACGGAATGATCTTACCGTCTTGTGTCTTCTCATGGAGATACCACGTTGAACCGGGAACATAAACAGGGTTCTCAATCCCCTGTTCCATCATTCGACGTTTGGGACGTTCCGAGTGATTAACATTGACCAAACCGTTCCGACGAACCACCTTGATGGTTCCCACGAACGGGTTTCCGGTTTTCCTCATCTCAACCTCAGTCTCGGTTACCAAAGAAATGAACCGGACTTGGGTTCCCAGTTCACGAAGGAACTCGGGGAGGACTTTGACATCGACTGGTAATGAAGTGTTTTCTTTCATACGACAGAGAGACAATGACACGGAACCTCCGAACCGTCAAAACATTTTTCAAAAATCTTTCAGCCAAAGATTCGATTGACACCCCACACCAAACTGATACGATTCCCGAAACAGCGGCGCGGAAAACAAAAGTTGTTGACACAGTTGACGAACTATGATCTTGCGCGGAAAATAGAATGTATTGACAAAAAAGTGGGTTTATGAGAAACCCACCGTTTTTGGTTATTCTTCTCTGACAGAAACCCATTCAAGTTTGGGATCTTGGTTAAGATCAACTATTTGTTCAAACATATTATCATATCTGAGTAGAACTTCCACTGGACCATACACTGGATTGACAACCCTCAAAATAAGATACGGTTCATTGAAGTCATATCTCATCAACAACTCCAAGTGAGAATCATATCCGTCTTCATCACCTTCTGACTTGATAACAATCTTTTTACACTTTTTAATATTACCGTTACAGTTTTTCCATTCGTGGTCTTTGATTTCAACACTTGTGACATTCTCAACGATAGATCCAACTTCATATCCATCAATACTGTAAGATGCGGGGTTAAGGATATCACACATGATTTCTTCAAAAGAACCTTCTTCTGGTCCACCGGGACGTTCGTTCTCTGTTTTGAAGAACCGTTTCATTTCGGACCTTTGGTGTTTGTTGAGGTGTAAAAGGTTGAGGATATCGTTGTTGGGGAGTTCCAATTTTTTGGTATTCATAATCGACATTTACACCATACCAAACCCATTCACCCCGACAAGAACTTTTGCGTAGTTTTTCACAACCCGGCGCGGAAAACAGTGACAGTTGACACTGGTTCTGGCTGAAGGTAAAGTACCCCTCCCTACCATGAGAGTCTGCGCGGAAAATAGAAGTGGTTGACAAAAGTGGAGAGGGGTGGTACATCCACCCCTCCCTGTGGGATTAGATTGTTACCCAGAGAATGTGGTTGACATTTCAGGATACCAAGGAATGTCAGTACCGTCAATCACTCCACATTCGACGGTATCGAACACGTCCAACAGACAGTTTCCCATACCGAAACTCTCTCCGTTGATTTCAACGTCGTACCATTCGGACCACACGTCTTCACTATCGACTTTGACGTAAACACCCACGGTGGTGATCCGAAACTCTCCAACAATTTCAATGTCGGAAATGGTGGGAACAAACCGGGGAACGTCATCGTATTCGTGAACGACAGACTTCTCTTTCTTGGACATCTTCTCGTAGACCAACCGTTGCAGTCCTTCAGGAACGTCCAACAGACGAGTACCGGACATCTTGAGTACCGTTCCTTGGTAGACTCGGTACCAAGGTTTCTCACCGACATGATGATGGATAGTGAATACGACTTTCATGGTGTTGGTAGTGTCAGTGTCACGATCATCGTGACGTACAGACAATGACAGGTTGGTAGACACAATCAACACCTTTTTTCAAAAAAGTTCCACGTGGAACACCACCTCTGCGCGGAAAATGGAAGTTGTTGACAGTGTGGGTACGTTGGTGTAAACCCACCCCTCTCCATAGGGTGACAGTCACCAAAAACAAAAGAGGACTCCTTTTGGAGTCCCCGTGGTTGTCAAGTGAATTGTTAGACCAGTTCGACTAGGTATCCACCGTTCATCACGTCCCGTAGGGAGTTGATGATGGATTCAGTATTACCCCCGGTGATGTACCGATCATTGACAATCAGGTCAAACTCCTGTCCCTTACCAACAATCTGGATGGTGTTGGTTCCTCGGACGAGGGTCTTGAGAAGGGTGATGTTGTCAAACATTTCCTTGTCAGACAACAGACCGTCTGTGAGACCAAGTGTTTCGATGTCATCCTCAGACAGATCAATGTCTGAGATGAACTGGTCATAGACTTCGTAAACGTCGTCTCCTTTCGTTTCCAACTTCATCATCTCGGATTCCACATCCAAGATCATGGTGATGAAGTTGTCGTGATTGTTCTTGAGGTTGTTAATGATGTGTTTGATATCGTTCATACGACCCACACAACATGACAGATCCATGTACACATACAAACCCTTTTTCAAAAATCTTCACCATTCCCACGCGAAAAACAGATACCAACGAAAGGTGTTGACATCCTCCCGTAGATTCGATTGAGACGCGGAAAACGATTGCGGTTGACAAAAGTAGAGGGGGGTGGTACACCCACCCCTCTCTGTGTAGGGTCAGACCAGTTGTTTCAACATCCGTCTGTGTTCTCGTTGGAACTGTTTGGAGTGAAGTTGGTTGGACAACCAACTCACGGTCCTGTGAACCAGTTCGACAGGAACTTGGTCTTTGGTGATGATACCATCCTCCAGAACCAGACACAGGTCTTGTTCAGGTGATGTGTTGTATTCGTTGGTAGTTCTCTTGAACCAGTTGGTCAACGTCTTGGAAACGTCGTTGGTGGTTTTGAGTTGGTCTACCAGTTCAGACGTGTTGTCTGATTCCATCCAGTGATTGAGTGATGTGAATCCCATAATAGTTATTCCATGAAGAGTGAACGAAGTGAGTCACGGAGATTGTTGTAGAACGGAAACAGATCATCGTCATCTAGTAAACAACCGTTGTATTCGATGTTGATAGTAATAATCTTATCGTGGTTGATGTTGATAATTCCACGTCCGGTTTTGAAAGTTGAACCCAACGATTGAATAATATCCGTGATTTCGTTTTCAATTTCTTTACGGATACACGTTTGAATCTCATCTGACAGATTCACCCGACTACCCGATTCATCTATCAAATACACCGTTATAGTGTTGAATCCGAATCCCATGATCAGTTTTCCACCAACAAGTGGAAGAATACAGATATGAGTGGGAGTCTCCTCCCGACAAGTGTGGGTGATGGTAGTAAGGTCAATCTTCACGGGAAACACAGTGACAGGTTCTACCAACGAATCAACAACTATTTTCACACCTCTGCGCGGAAAACGAACACCCCTTGACAACATCCACCGACTGTGATACACCCTCGGAATTTGCGCGGAAAACGAAAGTTGTTGACAAACTGTAGGGTTTATGGTTGACCCTCAACCGTTTTGTTTCACTTTTTACTTGTCAAATGATTCCCAAAGCCACCAACGGACTTGGACAACCATGACTACACCGTCCATCTGGTTCCACTTCACAACCTTCAGTACACATGGCTGGAACCACACTGTCGTCACACACTTCAGTTAAGAAGTCTGTGGTTTCAAAGTACCCATGCATTTCAGCCAGTTTCGCAAGACTGATACGGTACGGGTTCTTCACTCTGTTCACAATAGCATTCAAGTTGCTCATGTCAGGATTCAATCTAGTTGGGTTTTAGAAAAAGTCAATCCACAATCAAAAACTTTTTTCGTCCAATCTCTCCAATCTGGTTCAACGCTTCTGCGTCCCATTCTCCATTGAATTGAAGCGCATCCCATCGAAGTATCTTCGCCACAGCTGCGAGCGTCGTATGCGTCTGCCTGAAGCTGGGCAAACCATATCCAAACAGCATCGTGTCGTCTGTGGCAGACAAGTCCAAGTTGGGATTCTTTGCGGCAGCACAGGCTTTCTGAAATTGAATGAGTGTCATGTCGTGGGCAAGGTTAAGTCTCTTGGCAGAAAAGTCAAACTGTATTTTGAAAAAAGGAGAGGGGTGGGCAGCGCTATTCCTCTAGTCTGGGGGTGGGCACCCACCCCTCTCCCTGTGGAGTGTTAGTTGTAGACACTCTGTAGTTTGTACCGTTTACCATTACGTAGCAACCACTTGGTTCCACGCCATAGGTTGATATTTCGAACGGTTTGGTAAGTTCCTGTGATACCTCGAAACCGTTTACCGTTGCGGAGCACCCCGGTGGCGAGATACCGGTCTCCCGGTAGGGAGTCCCACGTTACGGTACCGTCCTTATTCTTGGTGATAGGATTCATTGGCTTCGATAAGGTTGGGGATTTCATCGAACAGTTCTCGGTAGTCTTGTTTGATCAGGTCGTGAAGTTCATCCATGACGAGGCGACAATAGACTACTGAGCAGCACCGTCAACCTTTTTTGTGACTTTTTTCTTGGGCTTCTTTCCACCAATTTGATTGACAAGTTCGATGACGAACCGCTTGATTTTGGGCTGAAACTCAAAGGTGGCTTCCTTCCACACTTCAAGCTCCATGCTGTAGATCATGTTGTGAGTGCGGTCGAAGTAGGTGGCGTTGACTGCTTGGTCAACGAAAATCAAGCCGTGGTAGCTTGTGTCTGTGTTTTTGTAGAATCCCACCGGCGGACGTGGAGAGCGACTCAAAAGTTCTGCTCCGGTCCAAACATGCTTAGGTGAGGTTTCGCCTTGAATTGCTGTAACTGCGTTCTTCATACGGGCTTTAGATTACCGACGTTGCGTTGAGTGTCAACACACTTTTAGAAAAAATCCTGCTTGCAGCTGCTTGTTGTTGCTTATTCTTTAGAGATGCTTATTGATGCTTGCTGAACTTGCGGCGCTTGTTTGCGCTTGCTGCGCAAATAGGTAGTTTTTAGAAAAAGTCAAGCATTTATTTTATTTCAGAAATATTGGGGCTTTTTAAGCTGACCCCAAGCTTTGATCATCAGAACGGTTGGTTAGACTCAGCAGGAGCTTCAGCAGGCATATCAGCTGGAGTAGCGATACGATACAGCAGTGAAGCCTTACCTCGTTTGTTCTTACGAGTACCAGTTTGGATCATGAGTCCAAGGCGGACTTGATCTTTCACGTAATGGTAGATCGTAGCGTGACAAACGCCAGGGTTGAGGGAGTGGGCATCCTTGAGGGACCACTCTCCATCCGGAGAGGGGAACGTCAGACTACTACGTTCCACACTCCGACCATGGCGGCGGATCTTGGTTGGTGTCTCAGTGATTTCAGTTGTGTCTTGGTTCATGTTAGTAAGAGCCGATACGGTATTCATGGTAGTAGCCACTGTCAAACATTTCGTTGTGGTTCCATTCCTGTTCAACAGGCTTGGGAAACACTTCGTTGCGAATCTGGTCAAGCAGATTCATCTGAGCAGTGTACCTGTTGTTTTGTTCCTCGGTGATGGGAGGCAGTTCTGAGAGAAACTGATTCAGTTCCTCATGGAACTGTGCGTCTTCCAGAGCTTGAATCTCATCATCCGAGAGATCTTCAACGGTCGTATTCGATGTCGTAGGGGTCACATTCGTCATAGTCTTCGTTTTCTTTGGGGTTGTTGCGTTCGATTTCAGTCTTGATTGAATCGACGGTCGAGTCGATGGTCAACTCAATTTCAGCTATTTCCTGTTCAGTGAACTGGGTTTTGTCGTAGGTGACGTTGGAAACGTCGATGTAATCGGTGCCACTGTCGAATCCTACGGACCCCCAGTATTCGTAGGATCCAATTCCATCGTTGCACCATTCATAGTCCACCGAAATGTCCAGCTGGAACGGTTCGGGACGAGTTGACAGTTCAATCTCAATCGTAGTGTTGTAGTTCATACGGGCCTCAATCTATCTGGCTTTGAACCAAAATCAAGCTCCAACAAACACTTTTTCCAACAATTTTTGAGCACCAGTCTTGGTGGGATTCCAGCCCATGAACTGAGTAATGTCTCCGATTCCACGGTGGATACGCCACTCGTTCTTGTCAGACTTGGAATCTTTGGGCTTGTAGATGAAACCAACCTCGGTGTCGTTGATCATCAAGACGTTGAGGTTGGGAAGTGAACTGTTGACTCGGACCCAGCGGTAGCTTGGTTTCATGGAGTGAACGTATCAGAGTTGGCAGAACTGTCAATCCTTGGTTTCGATTTTTATTTCGGAATTGCCGCGGTAAAGCATGATCCACGTGCCCACCATGTTGGTCACCTTGTCAACCACAATCGACACAAATGAAGTCAACAGGAAAAACACGAGCATTATCAGCACCAACACGCTCACGTAGTTTGTAACGCTGTCAAGCATAAACTTGATCATTTCCATCACGTTTAGTACAATCATGGTCCCCAAGGATAACTCAGGGACCATGCACTTGTCAAGCCTCAATCTTCGCCTTGAGCTGTTCCAGCTTCTCAGCAGGAATCAAGCCCATCACCTGTTTGCCATACTTGGGCAGTTTCTTGTGGGCGATGGCGAGTTGTTTGGCAGTCAACGAACGCCCCTTGAGCAGTTGTTGAGCAAAACTGGAGAGAATCACGCTGTCCAGTCCGTTGAATCCCACACCGTTGACGTTAGCAGTCTGACCAGTAATTTGTTCGTCCATCGTCTGATACTCGTAGAGCTTCACGATAGCACGACTGGCCCAAGCGGGATTGGTTTCGAGTTGGTTCTTGATGTAGTCGAGTAGATTCATACAACACAGCCACACTAGATGAAGCATCAGCAATCGTCAACACCTTTTTGGCTTTATTCGAATCGGCAGCAGCGCGGAAAACCAAGACATCTTGACAGATTGTAGCAACTAGTATCTCAGCAGTTCGACGCGGAAAATCAAAGGTGTTGACAGAACGAACAGTTTAGTATCTAGGGTTTTGGATGGATACTAGATCAGCAACTTTGTCAACGGGTATTTTTAACTGCCAAGAAAGGGTGGAATTAAAAAAGGGTTAAAAAAGTTTCAAAAAAGGCTTGAGGTTGGTAGGAACTGGTGGTAACTTGGTTCCATCAGATCGGAATGGTTTCGGTCTGACCCAGAGAAATAAAACATAAAACTAAAGACAGATATGAATACTAACACCAATCCCAAGATCGTTACTGGTTCCTACACTGACCGTAACAACAACGTCCCGACCGCTTTGATGGTCGAGTCCAACATCACCAACAGTCTCAACAACCTTCGTAGGGAGTTGGGTCTTCACAACACTCGTAACGCTTACAGTTGGTGGGCCTATGCTCTCGCTGCTCTCACCTACGTTCCCGCTGCTAGTGTCAAGGATCTTCAGGCCATTCTCTCTGACGCAGACATCAAGGTCAATCTGTTGACCGCTTCCACCCTCCTCAACAACGCGATCGAAGGTCAAGCTCCTTCTCGTATTCAACGTGAGTACACCGGGAAACTTCCCAAGTTGGTCAAGGCCATGAAGTTGAAGTCAACCATGAACTCCAATTCCCTGTTCTTCGACACTGGTCGTCGTCCCCGTATCTTCCGGTTCGTTGATCCGGTTGAGGCTCGTAACAAGATGATCACCATGTATCCCGAGACTGTTCACCTGTTCAACCAGATGGACTACTGTCTGTCCACGGGTCGTCTGGATCATCACCTTCCGTAATCCGACCCCTCTCTACACGGTTGGGGGTGATCCGAGAAAACCCCACAAAAAACTTTCACTTTTTTCAAAATCAAGGCTGGACAACACCCCTCCCACACACTAGAGTCTCCCCGTAACAAAAAACGATTATGCCAAACCATACCGCAAACAACTTCACCGTAACCGGACCCGTGGCTGATGTGAAACGGTTCCTCAAACAAGCTGCAGGTTCCGACAAGGAACTGTCGTTCAACAGTCTGCTACCCCTCCCTACCGTACTGAAGAGTGTCACTGCTCCTGTCCGTATCCAGACCCAAGCTGAGATTGATGCAACGTGGGCTGAGTGGAACAAACGTAAGGATGAAGGTAAGCTCGAAAAGTGGGAGTTGGAGCAGGGTCGTCCTATGGGTCTGGGAGTCACTCAGGAAACCTACGACACCCTGATGAAGGAACACGGTGTGTCCAACTGGTACGACTGGTCCGTACTGAACTGGGGAACCAAGTGGGACTGTTACGATGTTCGTGAGTGGAACATTGCAGTTGCAGACGAAGAGATGTCTGCTACGATCTACTACGAGACTGCATGGAGTCCGGCTACTCAACTGTGGCTGACTGTCTCCCAACAGTACCCCACTCTCACCTTCTTCCATGAGTTTGCTGATGAAGGTGGTGGGTTCCTTGGTGATGAAACGATCCACAACGGTACGGTGATCGAAGAGAACGAGTACGAGTGGGACGAAGATGACGGTATCACCCTCCGAGAGGGACTGGGACGGTACTGGCCGGAAGACGAGGAAGTGACTGAAGTCAAGGAATAAGTCAAGAAAAAAACCTTGGGGTTAGGTCAAAAAGCCCCTTGACTTTCTCTAAAACCCTGATACGTTGGACCCGACATGACACCTTGGAAACACGCTGAATCCACCGCCCGTAAGTGGGGTGGTTCACCCTCCGACTACGTTCATATCCATGACTGGTTCGATGAAACCAAGCAATTCACCGGAGACTGGACCCATCGTGCCCTCCGACACCACAGTGCAGGTATTCAATGGGCCATCGACAAGTTTGGCCATGTGGTTGTCAACAGCAAAGGGCATTCGATTCCTGTCAAGATGATTGCTGAACAACACGTTGAGGAGGACTGTGGATTCATTCCTACTCCCAAGGACTACCTGAAACTTTTGACTCAAAATCCTGAAAGATGGATGTTGACAGTTGGCAAGACTTCCCGTACCGTAGAACTGACAGTTAAAGAATAAACAAACATGAACATGAATGCTGAACCGATCAAGAAGAGCCTCTACGACAAGCTGAAGGCTCAAGGCGTCAACCGTGTCAAGCTCTGCTTTAGCGGAGGAAGTGACGAAGGTTTTCTGGATGTGTTTCTCTATCCAGAGTTTGACTACAAGGATGAGGCGGCTCGTAACCTCGTTAAGGAGGTTGAGAATTGGGCGTGGGATGTGTATTCCTACAGTGGGGCAGGAGAGGGCAATGACTACGGTGATAACATCACCTACGACCTTGTGGAAAACACGGTTGAGACTGAGGAGTGGTACATGGAACGTACCTACGGTGATAGTTCTGAGGGTGAGTTGGTGGTGGAAGATGAGGAATAACAGTTGACAAAAGGTTTGCGGTGATCCTACTGAAAACCGCTTGACTTTCTCTAAAACTCTGATACTCTGGTTATCGACATGAAGACTTACAAGATTCCCGTGGTTTGGCAGATGATGGGCACCGTCGAAGTTCAAGCAGAATCTTTGGATGATGCTGTAGAAAAAGTTCTTGACACCAGTGTTCCTCTTCCCGAGGACGGTGAGTACATCGAAGGTTCGTTTGAAGTGGATGAATCCGTCTATTCACTCCAAGAGGATGAGTCATTGTCAGACTATTACACCGTGGGTAGTCATGTCAATGTCACATTTAACACAAACGACCGTTTCAGTGGAGTTATCAAGGGACACAACAATGGTTTCATCGTTGTTGAAGATGAAGATGGTGCAACATGGGAAGTTGAACCACACATGGTGAGTTTTCGTTCTGATGTCAATATGACACATTAAACGCTTGACTTTCGTGGGCCATTAGCTCAATTGGTTAGAGCAGGGAACTCATAATTCCTTGGTTGTCGGTTCAAGTCCGGCATGGCCCACCAAACTTTTCTGTTGACTTTCTCTAAAATCCCCGTTAGGTTGTACCCGCAAGATGAACAATACAACTCTCACCTTCAACCGTATCGAAGACCCCGGTCACTCTTGGTTGGAAGTTCCTGTCAAGATGGTTCGTGACATTGCAGGAGTCTTTGATCAAATTACAGACTATTCTCCTATCGCAAAGGGAAACTGGTATCTTGAAGAAGACTGTGACCTCTACACCTTCTACAAGGCTATGACCGACAAAGGTTACACGATCAAGTGGAATACTGTTCGTGTCAACGACTTTGACGATTACTACCGTTCAATCAAACGATCCTACTAATCAGTAAAAAGTAAAGTGCCACAACTCCATTTGGTAAAAACTAAATGGAGTTTTTTGTTTGACTATTCTCCACCAATCTGATAGACTTAGTGGGTAATACAAATTATGAAGAATATCTCTGAACCATTTACAGGCAATATCGACGATCTACTCAACCACTGTGCATCCATTGATGACAATCAACTCGACGAGTCCATTGAACTGGAGAACGCAATCGAACACGTTATGAAGGAAGTGGAATGCACCCGAGAAGAAGCATTGGAGTTGATCGAACAGATTCACTTGATGGAGGTTCAGCAGACTGTGGATGACATGGTTGCCAAGGGTTTGATGGAGGTTATCGGACACAACGAAGATGGAGAACCGTTGTATGGACTCACTGAACGCGGAAAACAACTGCGTGACCAAATGGACAACTAACACGCGGAAAACCTAAGAATGCCAAGAACTGTTGACAAAATGGTTCTTGGCATTTAATCTACATTGATGCATAAAAAAGACAGCATATTGATATGCTGTCGTGGTATCGTATACTCAATAGGATTTATTGAAGGTGGTTGTACAAGTTAATTTTTACCGAAGACCTATTAGTATAGATGAACTCCACAAGCTGTCATATCAATATGCTGAAATAGATTACCGACCCTTTAACAACTGATTGCCAAGTCCAATAGCCTTACCATTACTAACTGTCGTATTGGTCTTGCTATTGTAGGTAGCAACCGTTCGATTGTTACTGTCATTCAACCGTGTCACAGATCCTTGAGTTTGGACGCTATACACGGTGCGATTATTCATGTCTTTGATGTAAGTCTTGCTCATCGTGGGTAAACTATACGATACATCAGCATCAAAGTCAACGTTTTTTCTTCTTTTTCTTCTCGAGCAACTGTTGCAACTCCAAGAACTGTTTGACCTTCTCTGGCTCTAATAGTTCTGCTTTTCTGGCTAATTGTACGTTGATTGGTTGACTTGCGTTTTCAAATACCTTGCTGGTCAACAATGGAACGTATCGTTTGCCATACTTGACATCTTTGAGTTTGCATACCAACGTCACTATGCTGAACATAGGACGTGGGTAATCACCATTACTGAAATCCTCTGAGAAGTAGTCTACACCGTCTTCGGACATTAGACTGATCAACTCACAGGTTGGGTTGAGTTCTTTCATGCCAAACACTGCCTCAACGGCCTGCGTGGCTGCCTCCATATAGGGAGAGGGGCAGTCAGTATCATTGATTGCCACCTTCACCTTCCAGTTTCCGCTGTCAACAAGATAGTCTGTCATATCAGTATATAAATACTGATGTGTCAGTCCAACATGTGTGCTAACGGATGATATTCGATAGGATTACATGTATAGTCCTTGGACTGTACATTCATTGGTTCCATGATATATAACCGGTTTTCATGTTTACCAATACAATGACTGATATCACCTCGTTCAAACAACAGAGTCTTCAACAGACTCTTGGTTTGATCAGCGGTAACCTCATGTATCTCAGGTTTGGGAGCACCATCACGATGATGAACCTGACGACGTTTAATGGCAATAATCTTACGAGTCATGATAGTTAGTTCCAGATAGTCACGTCTCCAACCAGATCACCATCGTTCAACAGGTCCAAATTGTCAAGCTTTGACTGAACACGTTCACAACAACTTTCTTCAATGGTACCCGAAGCAAACATGATCTTTTGAATACACGGTGTCTTACCATTAGCACGATGAATACGACCAAGTGCCTGTATCAGATTGATAGCACTATAGGATGGACTGATAATACTACACCGAGGATATTGACCATTCAGATCATGTAGACCAATACCAGCATTACCAGCGGCCAAATTCACAATCATGATCCTCTTACGATCATTCTTGAAGTCATCGATCTGACTTTGACGTTTCTTGACACTCTGACCACCAACGATAAACCCAACCTTATCTCCGTAACGTTCCAGTCGTTTGGTCAATGCGTCAACAGTTTCATTGAAGTTCACAAACACAACAGGACTCATACCTTCCCGGTACAATTCCTCAATTTCATCCACCATAGTGGGAACTTTCAGTACTTCTGCCAAACGTCGTGCCTTGACAATCTCAGCAAACTTGTGAGCGGAATAATCCTTGGAATCCTCATCCAACTTAGCAATCTCAGCCTGCATTTGATCATACACAGCATTGATCTTATCAGTATTGGATCCCATGTCAAAACACTGAGCAAACACCCGATTGTCAGGAAACATAGACTTCATCTGAAGACGGGTCAATCGACTAGCAACACCCATCACGTCAAACAGATCATGATGAATAGATCTCATTCCCAATTGACTCTTGGTACTCTCCATGTCAAACACAAGTCCAAACTGAGACTGTGAGAAATCACCCTTATCAGACAACCACTCTCTAAACTTATCACCACTGTGAAGATTGGTAGCATATCCAAAAGCACGCATCTCAGTAGGCATTGTAGCAGCAGTAGCACTCATCAACAATACCTTGTAGTTCTGTTTCTTGAATGCAATCAACAAACTGCTGGTAATACTACTATCACCCTTACACTTGTGAGCTTCATCCAAGATCACCAAAGTGTGTTTTGGCAATTTGACCGTAATACCACTGTCATCAGAGAATGCCTTAGCACTGGTATACTTGTTACGGTCAAACTCCAGAATATGGTTACAACTGGTACCCCGGATCAATTGTTCGTAATTGACCACAAAGTGAATGGGTTTATTGCCATCATAACGAACTGCCTTACCCTTGTTGGGTGTAACAGCATTGATACCCACACTAGCAAGTACTCGTTGCCACTCGGTGATAACACCCTTGGGACATACAACCAAGACGGGAACATTCAACTTCTTGGCAATATAAGTTGCCACATAAGTCTTACCACATCCGGTTTCGCTAAGGTCAGCCGCTACACCATTGATGTACAAACTATCAATCAGGGTGTTGGCATGAGGAATCTGAGGTTCCAATAGAGTCATATTTCACTAAAGAGACTACACCAGCGGTTAAAGAAAGTCAACGGTCTTTTGAAGAAATTTTGAGGGTTTTAACGGATCACCCACAACCGTTTCATCAGTTAATAGCGTACAATGCACGTGGTCATGATCACCAATACATTGTCAAACATTACCAAACACTACATTTGGAAAAAACGATAAGTGATAACATAAAAACAAATGCTGTCACGATGTTCCACTAATTAACTGTAAAGTCAAGCCCATTCTGAAAAACTGTTGGTCTCACCCTTCCAAGGATAAGCCGAACTGTAGCTGTTCAACTTAAAATACGGTTCATTGTCTGTCAAGACCAAAATACGTTTGGCAATAGCTTTACTACCCACCACCGAAGTATCAGGTACACAAGTACCATTCATCGGTCCAGTATACGTCTTGTTACACCCAATCTGGGCCAATACAGCCGTTTTCGACTTGACTTGCATCACCTGATAGTAATCCACGTTGGTCTGGTCATATCCCCATTGAGACACATAAATGTCACCCACCTTCACAACAGGCAGCGGTTTCTCCACCTTGGTAACCATACAATCTCTCACCTGAATGGTACGATATCCATCCTCCCGCTTCAAGGTGGAACAACTCAACGTACCATCACGCTTGGCCCGATACACCCTCAATTCAGTTCCAGCAGCCATAACATGGCCGTAAACAATCTGGTCCTCGTTCAACCGAACAATGTCGTTCTTGCGAATCTTCATGTTGTTAATATCCTAGTTTGGGTTTTAGAAAAAGTCAAGCCTCCACTTCCAATTTCTTCAGCAATTTGTTGACCCGTTTCTTCCAAAAGTCAACACCATCCACACTCTTGCTCCATTGATCCAAAACAAAGCGGTTCTCCAATTCCAACGTCTCCCTCACAAATACCGTGTCAATATCTCCCATTCCAGTCCTACGATCCAGTAAACACGCCACCATATGAGCCAACGTCTCCAACCCACTACGACCCCAATCATACTCGTTGTCACACACAGGTCTCAACACAAATTCATAGTTCCACGCCACACCATCATTCACCAACGTAGCAATCTCAACCACCACGCTCCTACGGTAAACCTCAGTCATTTCCATCATGGCAATATCCTAATTCAGGTTTTAGAACAAGTCAAACAGTTTTTGGCTCTTTTCTACGCCGGTTCCACATGATGTCATTCAACGCACTCCACGCTCCACCCTCCGTTTGATTGTAAAGCGGGTGCTCCTCAACCTCCTTTTCCAACTGGTTCATATACTCAACATCCACCTTGTTCCACCCCACAAAACCACATTGCCAATACTCCCCATTCACAGCCACAATATCATTCACACACATACTACGACACCTACTATTCAAAAATACCTCACCCTCAGCTCCACTACCACGGTTAAATTGACCAAACACCACCTCCAACAAACTCTCACCTTCCAACTCAGTCGTCATCACATAACTCATCACCCGCTCACCCGGATAAATTACCCATATCAGTTTCTTCATCGTGCAACCAATCTACACCACACCTCGCCAAACCTCAAGCCTTTTTCTAAACTTTCTCACCCACTACCCCACGCGGAAAACCAACCATATATGCGCATATACGACGCGGAAAACCAAAACTCTTGACAAACTCACCCAACCATGATCTCCACGCGGAAAACACCCCGCAAACAAAAGCGTTGACACTTCACTCTTTTCAATGTACCATAAGTTGCCACCCACCCTGCGCAAATTCAATCCCCATAAAGCTATCACTCCTAGTCTTTCATAGTTTCAACGCCATGTCAACAGCAATTTCGTAGCCAGATCCAACACCCATGGCGTTCGACTCACAGCCATCAAAGTTTGTCAAGCGCTTTTATTTTCCGCGTCGTAGGTCATTAGTTTACCTTACGCTCCCCATTAGTTTGCGTTATCACACCGTTTGTCAAGCTTTTTCGTTGTCAAGTAGTTTCTCACCCAAAGCGTCGTTAAACATATGCGCATATATGACCGCGTTTGTAGTGACAACAACACAGTGCGTCACAACGACGATTGATGTTGACACCACACTAGTTGTTTGCGTAACGCATTTGACGCACAGTGAATCGTAACGTGTCAAGCATATTCTATTAGAAAAAAGCATATCCAATTCGTGTATTGACAAAACAACGCTTGTGTAGTAAAGTGAATCGGGAACCGTATATGCGCTAATCTGTTGGGCAAATTGCTTACAACGCTAACTTGCGCTCTAATATGCGTTAACATTGATATTCTTATTCCATATATGCGCATATACAAATGTTTGTTATAAAAAGATGGATATAGTAGTATATGAATATGAATACGTGTGAATTTTTTATAAAGATTGTGTGTACAGAGTGTTTAAAAGCGTTAAAAATGTGTGTTTGTGGTGGTTATTGGTGAGGGTGTTTGTGTATATGTTTGTATATGCGCATATATGGTTTGATAGTGTTGAATAATTGGTGTGATGGTGTAGTGACTATGGTTGTTGCGGTTGTGGCGGTGAAGTAGATGGGCGAAAGAGTGTGGGGGGTGGGCAGCGCTAATCCTCTCTATGGAGAGGGAGGGTGGTTGTGAAAAGATGGGGGGTGGGCAGCGCTAATGGACTCTCTATGGGGAGGGAGGCGTTTGCGGTTGACTTGGGAGTGTGGGGTGTGGTAGAGTTTGTGTATGAAATATGATAATGAGATGGTGAATGTGATATTGAGAAAGTATCCGATTACCAATGGTAGGTGGTTGAATAGTGAAGGTATGGGAGGTAGTAGTTTGGGTGAGTATGTGATGGCTATATACAATATGTCTAACAAGGTTAACGGCAGTGGAGTTATTAAGGATATGAAGGAGGGTGTTAACTTGGTGGAGATGGTGAATGGTATTGGATTGAAGTATAGGGTAAAGGAGAGGGAGTATAATGATGTGTATAGGTATTTTGTGCGTAGTGTGGAGTATAAAAACTTAATGAGTGTGGATGGTGGTAGGGATTATTATGTTACTGGTACAGGTGACAAACCTGAGTTGATTACGGATCCGTGGCATAGGAGGTTTATGAAGTATATGGGAATAGTGAATGAGCAACTGGCTGAGAATTATAATGTGGATGTGTATGATGATATGCGAGTTATGGTGAAGGATAAGATCAATGGTGGTATGATGGATAGGTTAGTATGTAGTGTAGAGACTACGAGTGTTATGGGGCATACAATATATTGTGTGCATGTGTATTATTATTGACATTATACTGATATTAGAAATGATTGTATGGGTACCTCGCGTGTATTTGGGGGTGGGCAGCGATAATACTCTCTATGGGGAGGGTATGGCAATATATGCGCATATATGAGGAGGGGCAATGATATGGACACTGAATTGAATAGGATAGTGATCAAGTATCCGATTATGAATGATAGTTGGCTATTGGTGAGCAATGTGCAGTCGTTATTTTATGCGGTGCATAACATTACGAAGGTGGATATTAATAATGGGTATGAGTTGTATAGTAGGGTGAGGGAGTATAAGGGGGTGTGTGAGTATTTTTATCGTACTAGGGTTGATAGAGATACCGTCGGGGTTTTCAACTATGATCCATGGAACCGGCCATTTGCGGTGTATGGAGTTGATAGGGTTAAAAACAATGTTCGATATGAGTGTATTAAGATTGATGGTTGGGAAGGTGGCAATGATGTGTGGGTGATGACGACCACTGTGGAAGGTATTGTGGTGTATTGTTTGGATGTGTTTGAGAATATTGATTTGAATTTATGACTTTTAAAGAAATTGTGGATAAGTACCCCGTAACAAATGGTAAGTGGGTATATTATGAGTCTGGGGATAGTAATATATTGTTTACTACGACATTGTATGAATATATAAAACATATAGTTAAGAAGGATGCTGATTCTGGTTATTTGTTTCATTGGATGTTTGATAAGG
>JACCDP010310788.1_pt1 | contig 25787 bp, 21 predicted proteins | sample 7445841 | NCBI WGS metagenome assembly JACCDP01 (sample SAMN15323441, study PRJNA562643) | freshwater metagenome | isolation source: river surface water | place: USA:Blue River Watershed | collected 2017-08-17 | reverse complement strand
TGGTAGCTGAACCAAAAAGGAATTGCAAATACCAGTACAAATAGCGGTCTGTTCCAAACACCGATAAAGTGTTTTGGTTCTGCAAACGCATTTCGCACATTAAAGTATCTTCCAACACAATCGTCATCCCATGGATACAAACTATTAAAATGCCATATACAAGACAACACAAAATACACTACCAAAACGGATACTACCAACAGTTGCTTCTTCCTACTACTGAATTCTAATTCCATAATATATTCTACTCTTATTTATGAACTTTTTACTTTAAGCAATATTTACCTGGTATAGTTGATTGCAGGGAACCTGATTTTCTGGGGATTTAATACGAACTATCAAGAAACCGGGGATTCTGCATGACAAAAATGAAATTGTTAAAATACGGCAAATTCATTCCTGTAAAAAACCAAACGGCTAAAATAAATAAATTACAGGTAACCTCTATAGCATTAGAAATTTAATACTAATCACTATTTTCTTTCACTCAACAATCATGCTGTTACGGCTACAGTTCACCTCAGATCCAAAACCTCCAATACTTAGAAATCAAAACTGAGTCGATTCCGGTAAAATGGAATTGCAATTAATTTTTTACACAAGAGAGCTTAAGGTGCTTTGGGACTATATATTTATCTACCCTTCAGGCCTTCATAAAATATGGCAGTGTAACATGTACAGGATCAGACGTAAACTATTAATAGTCCTCTCAAGATCATTCAATACTTAATTTTATTTGCTTCAATAAATTATTGCTTTCCCTTATCCTCAATAAATACACCCCTGTTTTTAGCTCAGGAAGATGAATGTTTCTTTGGGTTCCTGACTCCAGCAATAAGGTGAATTCCTCTATTTTTCTCCCTAAGATGTCCAAAACTTCCACGCTTCCATTAATATTTAGAGAGGAATAGTTTCTGATGCTGATATATTCCTTTGCCGGGTTAGGAAATACATCTAACTGCATATTCATCTGTGTTTGCTCATGAATGCCAATTACTCCGGTAATTACATCGTATTCATGTTGTGCAATCACTGCACCTTGCTGAAGCTCCTTTAAATTATCTCCAACCAACAGCGCATAAGCAATACGTATGCTATCTCCCCCTGCAATAAGAAATGGTCCGGAACTCATCACGTTCGCCACATCTCCTCCTGCCCCTGTAGTATTCGCCATGGGCACAAGTCTGTTTGTAGATAAACAAGTGTATTTTTCTTCTTTGGTAAAGTCTGCATAAATGTCTACCCCACCGGCACCACCATTTACATTATCTATTGCATAAAAAACGGGAGGAGCACTGGTGCTCAACAGTTTTATACCAGCATAATATCCTCCCTGCATGGTACTCCAGGAGTAGCCCATTCTTAACAAAGAATCATAAGCTGATTTATTTTGATCGAAGGTAATTTCATCGATATCCCAGTCTGCAAAAATGCCGCCGTATACATTATTAATATCAGTAGTAGTATTGTTTTTTATCGTATACTGAGTCATCACAAATTTATCCATAAACGGCTGGCTCGATGCAAAAGACCGTTGAATTACTGTAACCCCAACGGGTTCTTTAGCCAGTGAATCATCAAACTTTCCAAATAACTGGTACATTGCACCTACTGTTGGGTTAATTTCTCTTACAGCCATTTTAGAACTAAAGTCCATTTCCTGAGCAATACCGTTTCTTATACAATCAGATACCCTTATAGGTGATGCCCCAATCATAAATCCTCCTTCAAAAAGGAGTGGAATATTTTTATACCTAAAGCCCAAGCCTTCTGTTTGTCCTTCGTTATAACCAATTCGCCCACGGCTGGTAATTGTTGTATGCACCTGGTTTACTGTCACATTTATATAGTCTACATTAATGGTAAGTGTAAAGTAGCTTTCCTTTTTGTAGCCATTGTCTGTTAGTGTTACTTTAAACGTTACCTCAACATTTTTTATAGGGCATTGTTTAATGACAAATTTAAACGGGTCTACCAGGTTATTGTTTTTTCCCATTGTAAACATAGGACCTAGTGTTGTGGTACTATCAATAACTTCCATATATTCCCGGTAATTTATCGGAACCAACTCTGCTTTTGCATTGGTAAGAGGAGCTAAGTAATTAATAAATTCACCAACCATATACAATGTATCACCAGAAACAAACACACTATCATTTTTATCTGCAATATGAATATCATCCATTTCTAATGATTTAAAGCTTGAAGGATTGACTGTAACGGCCTTAAACAAATTTACTCTTCCTGTTCCCAGTTTATTTTCGTACTGGATTGGAACAGGAATAGTATCTGTTGTTGCCTTAAGTATTTCTCCAACCTGCATTCCGGTTAAAAAAGGGTATTTGGATTTAATAACTGCTGCAACCCCAGCTGCACAGGGCGAAGCCATAGATGTTCCGTCTGATACCAGGTAAGCATTCCCTATCCAGGTAGAATTTATATTTTTTCCCGGAGCACAAACATCTACCTCGTAAGAATAATTTGAAAAATCTGTTACGATATCATTTTCATCTGTTGCCGCAACACTAATCACATGTTTGTAAAATGCCGGATAAAATTCCTCTGAATTACCATTATTGCCAGCACCGGCCACCACCAAACAATTTTTGTTAATGGTAGCATAGTCTATAATATCCTGACCATAATTCCCTCCTCCGCTTCCGCCCCAGGAACAATTAATAATTTGTGCCCCATGATCTGCTGCATACACAATGCCCTCGTAGGCCGCAGTAAGTGTTCCGGTAATGTCTTCTGTTATTTTTACCGGCAGGTACCTGCATTTAAAACCAACACCTGCAATACCTTTGCCGTTATCGGTAGAGGCAGCTGCAATTCCGGTTACATGCACACCATGGGGGTTAGTTACAAAACGCGGGTCGTTATCCTCCATCCCTAAATCCCATCCCTTAAAATTATCTATATACCCATCATTATCGTCGTCCACTCCATTGAGAGGGTCTGCCCGATTAAGGTAAACATTGAATTGCAAATCTTCATGATTAGGTTCCGTACCCGTATCTATTATTCCTATTACCACACTTGTGTCTCCTTTATATGTATCCCAGGCCTTGTACGCATTTATTCTTGCCAGGTAGTATTGCCCTAATGGGTTCGACTGGGGATCATTGGGCTGATAGATTAATTGTGGTAAATAGTGGGGCTCAACATACTCAAAGCAATTCAGGGAAAGCAGTTTACTTACTGCTATTTGCACCGGAACCGGGTTGCTGTAACGTAATTCATATATTACCGATAAGTTGATGTATTTCATACCCCCTGCATTAACGCCGGGTAGCGCCTGGTGATTAGGGAATTTCTGTTTAAAGGAAACAATATTAAGTTCGTTTAAAATTGCTGCTGCCTGCGGAATTTGATAAAGATTAAGATTTGAACCATTACTCCAATTGCTGTTTAGTTTAAGAATAATTGTGCCTGGCACAAAGTCCTTTCCTTCCACTAACTCTGGACTTGATTGCGCATGTTTCTTTACACTTTTTACTTTTGTTTTTTGTGCAGAAGCAATCCCTGTATAAAACAAGAGAAGCAAAAACAAGACGATACTTTTTATTTTAAACATAGAGCTATTTTCTATTAAATGTTAACTCAATCTTGTATTGAATAATTGTTTTCAAATTGTTTCCGTAAGTTAAAAAAATCATCAAAAATGATAAACTACTGCTTTAAAATTGAGTAAATAATCAATTAGGAGGGATTAAATGGATTTGATTAAAAACGAAACCCACAAGCAATGTTAATAAAAATAATTTTATTGTGCAATTCTTTTGCAGCCCCATTTTACAGTTAAAGCCCTCGTTGGCGAATGGCCTCATATAAAACAATGCCCGTTGCAACGGAAACATTAAAGGAAGCTATAGTTCCTTTCATGGGGATTTTAGCCGAAAAATCGCTTCTTTTCAGGTATTCTCCGGAAATACCACTTTCCTCAGAACCCATGATAATGGTAGTAGGTAATTTAAAATTGATGTCCGAAATTAATTTATCTGTTTTTTCGTGACAGGCTATAATCTGCAAACCACTTTCCTTCAGGTAATCCAGGGTGTTTTTCAGGTTATCTTCCCTGCATACGGGTATTTTATGTAAAGCCCCGGCACTGGTTTTAATGGCATCGGCATTAATTTGTGCCGCGCCGCGGGAAGGAACAATGATCATGTGCGCTCCAAAACACTCTGCACTACGCGCTATAGCACCAAAATTCCTGACATCCGTGATTTTATCCAGCATCACTATCATAGGAACCTCCCCTTTTTCAAATACCTGAGGTAATATCTCTTCTGTTTTGTAGTAGGTAATTCCAGACAGGTATGCCATCAGGCCCTGATGGTTTTTATTTCCCAGCCTCCTGAATTTTTCAACCGGAACAAACTGATAGGGTATATCCTTACCTTTTAAGGCTTGTTTCAATTCTCCGAATAATTCATTGCTAAGACCCTTTTGTATAAGTATCTTGTCAATTTCTTTCTCCGACTGGATGGCCTCAATAACGGCCCGAATTCCAAATATAAGCTGGGATGATTCTTCGTTCACAAATTAATTTTCAATTAAATAGGCGGTTCCTGTAAATATCTGCAACATGGGCGAAGATACATTGGCAAAAGGTAAATCGCAAAAAGTAATCTCTAATTTACCGGAAGCATTATTTCTTACATAAATGCCACCCTGTGAAGCAGTATAATTGTTGGTATTATCAATGCTTACATATATGTCTTCAGTTGAATAGTAGCCATCTTCAGGTTTTTTATTGGTTGGAAATTCGATGGTTAATGAATGGTTATTTCCCTTCGCCTTTACTACATAATTCCCAAAGAGGTTCAATTCACCAGTTGTTGTATAATTTTGAGCTTGTATCAGGCTTGAAAAACTAGCGGTATTTGGAGCAGCAGTGCAAGGAATGGGTTTTAAGCCAACCGAAATAGAAACAGTTGCAGAAGCAGAATCACAACGCTTTTCATTATATACCACCACTTTATATGTCCCGGATTGGTTTACCCGCACCTGATTCAACTGCTTCATGAGCCCCATACTTGATTCTCCCTTTGGGCTGTACCACACGTAAGTAAATCCGTTTTTAGGTTTCGCAATTTTAAAGGTTATCTGATCCGTTTCTTTGTAATTCAAATCCATCTTTTCTATTTCAGGATCTTCAACTGCATCGCAAAACATAGCTTTTTCACATGAACAAAAGAGCAAAGCTATAACACTATATACCAAAATACCTATGTGTATTTTGAGGTTCATGGGTAATTATTTTTGATTGTAAAATGCTTAGTGTTCTGTTTAAAATTTTATTTGTATACCATATGGGCAAAATAACCCTTCAAATACACCACACACCACTTCTCCCTTTCCATTTTCCCACAAAACTTCATCTATTTAAACCGTTTCAGAAAGTATTGTCTTATTTTCAACTTACTGTTATTGCTTTCCCAAAACTGTATTACTCTTTACATCGTCTTAGTTATGAAACTCGGAATAACCTTATCTTTCTTTGGTTCCCGCAATACAGGAATTTAGCTCCTGCAAGTTTCAGAGAAGAAGGTCGATGCTCCATAATTCACACAAAAAGAGATTCTTACGAATAACAGGTAAGAACCCCAAGGCAAACCCTATGCCCAAATTCCGCTCCTTGGAGCGGGGTATTAAACCTTCCGATGCACCTTCGGTGGTCGGGATTGTTCCCAGCCCGCCGCACGTGTACCGCCCTCAGGCAGGCGGAGACTAATTCCATTTACGCGGAAAGTCTCATGAATAAAATTACTCAATATTTCTCTTTTCCTGTAATTTTACTACTGCATAATTTCAGAAATATTACCTAAACTATAACGGCTACTTTTTTTACCGTAATATATTACTTAAATTCAATTTATTATAAAAAATCGAAGAGGCTATAAAAGCCTCTTAAATTTAACATAACTGAATATATACTGCATTTCTATTTCGGTTGAACAACTTCCAATGTTATTTCCAACGGAATTTCTTGTCCAAGTCCCATTTCTTCTCCAATGGCAAAATCTTTTCTTGTAATAATCGATTTCCCTTCAAAACCGGCAACAACAATTTTTTTACCATCCCAATCCTGTTCCGTCATTCCCTGATAGTTAAATTCAATGTCCACTTCTTTGGAAAATCCTTTAACAGTAAGTGTTCCGTGAGCAAGGTAGCTAAATCCATTTTCAGGGTGTTCCCTTTTCTTAATTTCGTTGGCTACAAATACTGCATTTTTAAATTTCGTTACATCAAAGAATTCTGGTTTTTCCTTTAAATGTGCATCGCGGTATGTGTTTTGGGTATTGATGCTATTCATGTCAAACTGAATAAATATTTTGGGTCCGGTTTCATTTTGAAAATTAACGTAACCACTATCTATGTTAATAGAACCTCTTGTGTTACTGATCAGGTGTTTAACACTAAAGTTTAGGGAGCTGTGAGCGCCATCTACCTTGAACATACCTTTTAATTCGCCAATATCTTTCCCCAAAACAGCCATTACACTATCACATTGCTCTTGTGTTTTGCATACTACTTCTTTACCTGAAACAGTACATACAAATTTTTCCTCTTTAGAGTGGCCAGATTCCCCTTTGTTTCCGTTAACAGCAATGTATGGCGCAATAACAAGTGATACTATACTCATTAATTTAATCAGGATATTCATGGAAGGACCTGAAGTGTCTTTAAAAGGGTCTCCTACAGTATCACCAGTAACCGATGCCTTATGTGGTTCTGATTTTTTATAAAAAGTTTCTCCATTAATTACTACCCCTTTTTCGAATGATTTTTTTGCATTATCCCAGGCACCACCGGCATTATTCTGGAATATTCCTAATAATACTCCGGACACAGTAACACCCGCTAACAAGCCGCCTAATACTTCTGGCCCTAGGGTAAAACCAACAATTACCGGTGTAATTAAAGCAATAGCACCAGGCATCATCATTTCCCTGATTGATGCTTTGGTAGAAATAGCCACACACTTCTCATATTCTGGTTTAGCTTTATACTCCATAATTCCTGGTATTTCGCGGAACTGACGGCGTACTTCCTGAACCATGTCCATGGCCGCTCTACCTACAGCAGCAATAGCCAGTGCTGAGAATATAAACGGAATCATGGCTCCGATAAACAAACCTGCGAGTACGTCTGCTTTGTATATATCAATAGAAGAAATACCGGCAATACCCACAAAGGCTGCAAATAAGGCCAATGCTGTTAAAGCTGCGGAGGCAATTGCAAATCCTTTACCTGTCGCCGCTGTTGTGTTACCCACCGCATCCAGGTTATCTGTTCTTTCCCGAACTTCCGGAGGAAGCTGACTCATTTCGGCTATACCACCTGCATTATCTGCAATAGGCCCAAAAGCATCAATAGCCAGCTGCATAGCAGTGGTGGCCATCATACCAGCGGCAGCAATTGCCACTCCGTAAAGACCTGCAAATCTATACGACATTAAAATTCCCGCTGCCAAAACAAGGATTGGAATAACCGTTGATTTCATACCAACGGAGATGCCTCCAATAATATTTGTGGCGTGACCTGTGGCTGATTGCTGAATAATTGAATTAACGGGCCCTTTACCCATTGCTGTATAATACTCTGTAACAATACTCATGATAGCCCCAACCACTAATCCAACCATAATAGCCGCAAATACTCCCATTCTGGTAAAACCATCGCCGCGAGTCGGATCTACCCAGCTCATGTTTTCTGGCAACATTTTTATAACCAATAAGTAAGAAGCAATAGCTGTTAAAATGATAGAAGACCAGTTGCCCATGTTCAGTGCATTTTGCACGTTCGATTTTTCGCCCGAAATACGCACAAATAAAGTCCCGATGATGGAGAAAACAATTCCAAGTCCGGCAATAACCATTGGCAGTAATACCGGAGAAAATCCATTCAATCCATCTTCAAAAGTTCCATTTACTTTATTAACTACCACCTCCTGGCCTAACACCATGGTGGCTAAAATTGTTGCCACATAAGACCCGAAGAGGTCGGCACCCATACCTGCCACATCGCCTACATTATCTCCCACATTATCCGCAATAGTTGCAGGGTTTCTAACATCGTCTTCCGGAATTCCCGCTTCCACTTTACCTACCAGGTCCGCTCCAACGTCGGCTGCTTTGGTATAAATACCTCCACCCACACGGGCAAAAAGCGCTATTGATTCTGCTCCTAATGAAAAACCAGTTAAAACTTCAATGGCTGTTTTCATCTCATCGCTGTTCACCTCAACTACGTTAAATAGCTTTAAAAACACAATAAACAAACCACCTAATCCGAATACAGCTAAACCAGCAACACCTAGACCCATTACCGTACCTCCGGTAAAAGATACTTTTAATGCCTGCGCCAGGCTGGTACGGGCAGCCTGAGTGGTACGCACGTTAGCTTTAGTGGCCACTTTCATACCGATATACCCGGCAGCAGCTGAAAATACGGCTCCTATAATAAAGGCTATAGATATAATCCAACTGGAATGAATAGCCCTGCCATGTACTTCATGAATTGTTCCGGAATAAGCCAATAAAGCCGCAGCAATTACAACAAATATTCCGAGTATTCGCCATTCTGCTTTCAGAAAAGCCATTGCTCCGTTAGCGATGTAACCTGCCAGCTCTTTCATTTTTTCATCACCTGCATCCTGTTTGCTTACCCAGGCCGATTTAACAGCCATAACCAACAAACCAAAAAGCCCTAATAAAGGCACCACATAAATAATTGCGTCATTCATACGTAAAAAATTTTTATTAAGCTCTAAATCAAATGATTGTATTACAAGCTCTTGGATTTAGGGCTGCAAACATAATTATTAAAAGTTAATTTTCAAAATACAGGATAGACCTAAAATTTTCCCTTACATTTCATGCCCTGGTCTTAAGCGATGAAGCTTTGCGTGGATTTTATACTTATTTTTGCAGCAAAGCGGCTTTCTTCTTGTCAATAACTGTACATAATATTCATAAAATTTACGGGGCTCAAAAAGCACTGAATGATGTTTCCTTTGACGTAAAATCGGGGGAAGTTGTTGGATTTTTAGGCCCTAACGGTGCGGGCAAATCCACCATGATGAAAATTATTACCTGTTTCTTACCTCAAACTTCAGGAAAAGTGACTGTTTGTGGCTTTGATGTGGAAACTCAATCACTGGAAGTTAGAAAGGTGGTTGGTTATTTACCCGAACACAATCCCCTTTACCTGGAAATGTATGTAAAAGAATACCTGGAGTTTATAGCAGGTATACACCAGATTAAAAATATACGGCAACGGGTAAGGGATATGATTGAAGCTACGGGCCTTAGCATTGAACAAAATAAAAAAATAGCCGCACTTAGTAAAGGCTACCGCCAGCGGGTTGGGCTTGCCCAGGCACTGATACATGATCCGGAAGTACTGATACTGGATGAACCCACTACCGGCTTAGATCCAAATCAAATTGAAGAAATTCGTTCCCTTATTAAAGAAGTAGGTAAGAAAAAAACGGTTATGCTCAGCACCCATATTATGCAGGAGGTGGAAGCCATTTGCGACCGGGTAATAATTATTAATCAGGGCACTATTGTAGCGAATGACAGTACAAAAAAACTACAAAATACCAGCACCCTGCAGCAGGTTATTTTTGTTGAATTTGATGGAAGTATTGATCCAGCCCTGCTAAAAAAAATAAAAGGTGTAAAGGATATAAAAAACCTCGATGAATACAAATGGCATATCTTAACAGAGTCGGATAAGGATCTCCGCAAAGAGATTTTTGATTTTGCCGTACACCATCAATTGAGTGTTTTGTCTCTGCAAAAAACGGAACAAAAATTAGAAGATATATTTAAGCATTTTACTAAAAATAAGTCTGCCTAAATAAGACTTTATTCACTGTCTATACAAGCCATTGAAACCCTTATGAAATGCGTCTGTCATCCATGTTGAGACGTTAACATAAAATCCTGTCATATTTGATTTTTCATGAAATAGTTTCCTATATTTGTTATGCATTGCTGTTTATTAGTAATATTAAGACTTTCGACCGGTTTAATTTATTAGCATCAAACTACACAAAAATGATTATTCCAAAATTAATGCCTTTTGCACTTTGTTGTTTCCTGTTGGTTTCCTGCAGCAATCAGGAAGTATCGGGTTCTGACGATGGCTTTAGTGGTATTGATTCTAATGAAATCAACAATGCCCAAAAATTAAGTGCACAAAATATTTTTAACTCTGTCCCCTCTCCCCAGGAATTTACTGAAATCATTAGCCGTATTCACTTAGAATACAACGGAAGCCTGCTCAATAATCCTGACAATTACACCAAATATTCCACTGATGATTTTAAAGCCCTTAATTTAGGGGTTTATGGTACAGATCTTACCTATACCAGTGTTTTTGAACAAACACAAGAAAGTATGGTGTTTTTAAAAAGAGTGAATCAGGCCTGCAAAAGCCTTGGTATAAGTGGTGTTTTCGACGAAAGAACATTCGACCGCATAGAAGCTAATCGTCAGAACAAAGACTCTCTCTTAAAAATTATTTCGAATTCCTTCTGGAATGCTGACAAATTTTTAAAGGAGAACAAAAGAGGGAGTACTTCTTCGCTGATGGTTGCCGGAGGTTGGGTAGAAGGTGTTTACCTTGCCTTGAGAGCTGTTAAAATGTCGAAAGATCATGAAATAGCTAAACGAATTATAGAACAAAAAAACACCCTCCATGAGGTTATTTATTTACTGGAAAATGTAAAAATTGAACCGCAAGCCATGTTTATTTTAGAACAACTGCGTGGCCTCGCTAATACATTCGATAAAGCGCCTCCTGTAGCTTCCGGTGAAAAAGAAGAATATAATAAAGAAGTAGATTCTTTCATTACTTCTCTTGACGATCAGGTTACCGACCTTAGAAATAAAATTACACTGCAGGCAGCTGCATAGATCTATTTTTTTTGCATCAGCATTAATCCATCCCTTATAGGCAATAACATATTAGAAACCCTTGGGTCTTGCTGTACCATCTTATTGAACTCATGAATGGCCCTCGTGTCAACATCCATATCATCCTCCTTCATTAATACTTTACCACTCCACAGTACATTATCGGCAATAATCCATCCACCTTGCTTCACTTTGTTAATTACCAAATCATAGTATACGCTGTAATTTCTTTTATCTGCATCAATAAATACCAAATCCCACTCTTCCTTCAACTCCGGAATTAGTTTAAGTGCATCCCCGGTCATCAACTCCACCTTATCCCCCAAGCCTGCTTCATTGACATATTTTTGAGCCATTTGGTAAGTCTCTGGATTTATGTCAATGCTAATGAACTTGCCTCCTTCTTCCAGTCCTGAAGCCAAACATATTGCCGAATACCCGGTATATGTCCCGATTTCCAGAATTCTCTTTGGCTTAATCAGCGCAGCTATCATCATTAAAAAATTCCCCTGCAAGGGTCCGCTTAACATGCGGGGAGACATTACCTTTATGTGTGTTTCCCTGTTTAACTGCTGCAATACCGTAGTTTCCGGATTAGAAACGGCAATACAATAAGCGTCTATCTCCTTTTGAAATTCTGTCATGAAATACTGTTAAGGTAACTATAAAGGCAGTTCAATTATGACCACTGGTTAAATAGCATCGTAATCAATCACCAGTTTTTCAGTTAAAGGGTGAGCCTGGCAGGTGAGAATGTACCCTTCTGCTACTTCACTTTCTGTTAGCGCAAAATTCGCATCCATTCTCGCTTTACCTTCCATTACCTTTGCGCGGCAAGTGCAACACACTGCTCCCTTACAGCTGAAAGGGGCATCAACACCAGCATCTATGGCGGCTTCAAGAATGGACATGCCATTTCCGGCTAAATCAAATTCGGTAGATACCCCATATTGCAGCACGGTAACTTTACTTTTCACCGAAGCCCCGATTTCTTTTGTTTCACTGCCGCCTTCTATAACAGAAGAGAAATATTCAATATGAATATTTTGTTTTGGAATTTGTTGTTGTTCTAACGCCGTTTTTACATTTTCCATCATTGGCCCCGGGCCACATATAAAAACTTCTGTCGCTGCTTTTTTGTCAATATATTTCTCTGCAAGGGTTTTAACCTTTTCCACTGTAACCATCCCCTTCAAATAATTTTCGGTAGCTTCCTTTGGCTCATCATAAACATAAACTATCTTAAGTGCAGAAGCATATTGTTCCTGCAGTTTTTCCAGTTCTTTTTTAAATATTACACTGTCTTCATTTTTGTTCGCATAAATTAATGTAATGGTGCTTTGCTTCTCTATATATACCACACTTTTTAATATACTCATTATGGGTGTAATTCCGCTTCCACCAGCAAACAATACATATTGCTTCTTATTTGAACCGGATAAAGGAGTATAGAAATTTCCCATGGGAGTCATTACTTCCAGTTCGTCTCCTATTTTCAGGTTTCTGTTCAGAAATACGGATGCCCTTCCACCTGCAACTTCCTTTACGGCAACCCTTAGTTCCTTTTCATAAAACGGGCTTGTACACAGTGAATATGATCTTCTGATTTCTTCGTTGTTAAGTTTCAATTTTAGTGTAATGTACTGTCCCTGCTTAAATTGATACTCCGCCAATAATTGTAGTGGAATGTCGAATGAAATTGAAACCGCCTCTGCCGTTTCCCTTCTGATATCCTTTACTTTAAGTGGATAAAATTTAGCCATTGTAAAAAATTTAAAGCACGAAAATACCAATTAAATAACGTAGCTACAAACATTTCATCCATAATTGAACCCGCTTTAAGCTTTGCTGCCACCACCAATCAGTTACGAAAAAAGATGCTTAGATTATTACAAAACCTTATGCTCCTAACAAAACACTCCAGGCTTCCGGCACTTTTTTTTGCGCCAACAGTTCTTTAGCCCTAAGGTGTTTTTCTTCTTCTGTCAGGTTATTGGCCATTTTAGTTGAAGAATTTAACTGATCATCTTTCAATTGGTTAGACACAGGTAGTTGTTCAACACTCCCTAACTGCCCTAAATCATTACCTGTTAAAATTTTACTATTTCTGATGTGTTCAGGTATTGCATCAACACCTATCCCTATGGTAGTTATTGGTTTCTCTATTTCAAACAAGGCATTTCCATGTGCCCTGCAATACCAATTCCCGCCCATACGGGCTACCAGGTCAATTTTTGTTTGATCAATTTGCTTATTTTCATCGAGCACCTCTTCCCTTATATGTATCATCAACACCTCACAAATTACCATATTCCCCCCTCCACCCCCTGTTCCCAGTTCAATTACTTCCTTTACTTTACACTCCAGCTGTACCGGCGACTCAGCAACCCTAAACGGACGGATTTTCGTTGCCGCTAATTTTGTGAAACCCGCCTTTATAAACTCGTCCACACCAGAAGGATAAGGGCTGCTTGCCAAAGACATTTGATGCACCATATCATAATTGACTATATTAATTACTACCTCAGGTATATTCTTAATATTGTTATATGTATCCTTTGTTGTTCCCGTTCTGCCGCTGCGTGCAGGTGAAAATACTGCAATAGGCGGATTAGCCGAAAACACATTAAAAAAACTAAACGGAGCAAGATTAGCCACTCCATTTGTATCTATTGTGCTGGCAAATGCAATTGGCCTTGGGCCCACAGCGCCTAATAAGCAGGCATGTATTTGCTGGGTGTTAAGTTCCTTAAGATCCAGTGATAGCATATAAAAAAATTTACTGGCAAAGATAACAAACAAATGAGGCTGCTAACCAGTTGCCTGCAACTCAAGCATTGTTATTTTAAATTCTTCCACCTGAATTGTTTTAGCTGGGCTAAATATGTTTTTACCAAAGAGTTGCGTTTATTATTATGTTTCCCTTTATGTTTTAATCCCAGCCTGTTGCTGATAGCGTATCTTTTGTTTTTTCCTCTTAAAAACTATAGTATCTTTACTTCGTTTTTAAATATTTGCCCGCATGCAACAGAAACTAACATTGGATGAGATTGATAATTCTATTATTCAGGAATTACTTCAGGACGCAGAAAAGCCGTTTATTCAGATAGCCAAGACGCTTAATATTTCCAACTCATTAGTTCACCAACGGGTTGCGCGACTAAAGCTATCAGGCATTATAGAAAAAACTGAAGTGAAGTTAAGTGAGAAAAACTTAGGGTATGAAACCTGTGCTTTCAGCGGTATTGTATTAAATGAAGATCCTGAATCTGAGAAAGTAATTGAGTTACTAAAAGGCATCCCGGAAATAGTTGAATGTTATTATATCTCTGGCAAATTTACCCTTTACGTAAAAATTGTGGCCCGTAACAATGACCACTTGCGTGAAATTCTATACGAAAAAATTAATTCCATTAAGTCAATTGTTCGTACAGAAACCATTATTAATTTCGGAACGGCATTCAAACGTAATCCCCCGCTTCCGGAATGTAATGAATAATACCCCTCCGCATTTGTTATGTTATCCCTTTTTTATACAGGGATAAGAAGATTGAACTTGCAATTAAAAATTGTTTTTCTCCGTTTGCCTTAATTCGGACAAGAAGAATTGCGGTATTCTTTTTTAATATCCGGATTATCTAATACCTGAAAACTCATGAATGGGTCTCCAAAGAGTTTACAATATTTTTCCGGATTTTTCTTTTTTGCTTTTAACAAGGCATCTGAGAAATTATGCGAAAAGAACTTCTCAGGTACGTGTGAAGCAATGGAGATATAGGCATACAATAGTTTTTCATCCGGATCAGGGGCATTAATAAATGGATCCAAAGCCCGTATGGCGTAATTAAAATCTTTGGCGTGAGCGAAGGAATATGCAAGTTTTAAAGCATTTTGCCAGGTACCCGATTTAAAATCATAAAAGCTTTTTATTTTCTCTATACAAGCCTCAATTCTTGGCTCTGCGCCTTCAACAGAATCTAAAGCATCCATAACTTTAAACTGCCATTCAATGTTTAAGGCATCTATGTTTTTCTTCGGTAAATCTGTCTTGTAAAGCGCATCTATCTTTGTTTGCATTTCTGCTACTGCCCCGGCATCTCCAATGCTGCTGTCTAACTTTATTTTGCAATACAACAGGTTAAAATTAACTATTGGTAATGGATTCAGGCTTTGTAATTTTTTTATTTCTGCATAGTGTTCTTCATGAATTACCTTATGCTGATCTATATAATCATAGTAGATTTTATTCATGTGCATCCCCACATTTTTAGCATCATCCGGAATTTGCATATTGTCCCAAATCGAATGGGTGTATTTTCCGGAAGCGGTACAGGCATGTATATAATCCATGATTTTATATGCCTGATAAAAATTCTCCGCTTTCACGGCTTTATTAAATTGAATTTCTGAAAACTTCTGTTCTTTATCTCCTGAAATATCGTAGGTAACATCCATCACAATTTCTGCAAAACGTTGTTTCGCCAACTCCGGCTCCAGCTCTTCCAGTAAACTATGGCTCGTGTTAATGGTTCTCACTGCTTCACGCTTTGTCATTTTTGCCAGGTGATCGTATTTCCCGTCTTCCATCGACAACTGAAATAAAGCCCAGGAATCATTGGTTACAATCTGCGGTTTTATTACATTCGCCTGCCTTCCCTGAAGCACCTTTACCACGCTCTCCGCTCTTCTTCTTTGCAGGCGGGCATTGGCCACAGAGTCTCCTTCAATAGATGAATATGCGTATATGTACAAGCCATCAATAAAAAAATCAGGTTCCTGCAAAGCAGTGATAAACGGTTGTATGTCTTCGGGTTTAAATTCTGATTTGTTTTTTTCAAATGGAATCGTAAAATTCAGAATAGAGCTTTCCGACCTTGGCTCAAATGGTGGCACCCTGGCTTGAACACTCTCTGGCATAGGCATCAGTTCCAGCGCTGTGTTTGATTCCTGATAACCATTATCATTATATGAACGTAATATGGTTTTACACACATAACCGTCCTGAATTACCAGTAAATTAAGCTCATACGGGCCTGTAATTTTTTTTGGGAATTTTCCCAATTCAACCAGCAATTTATTAATTTTTTGTTTTTTCTTCCCCTTTGGATCAGGCTTAATAAGGTTAGAACCAAACAATTTATCCGTAAAAACCGGCTTTATCATGTACCCCTTACTCTGCAGGTTATTATCCATGATGTTGTAGTCAGATTTGCTGTATTGCTCCTTTTGAATAATGTCAATAGCCAGTGCATCAGTAGGTTTCTTAATTAACTTCTTCAGGTTTTTGAGGTTATTGTAACGCAAATAAACTTTTCCGTTTTCTACATACACTCCTTGCTGCAGGCTATGATAATCCTTGAATTTATCGCAAGTTTTACACTTCCTCGGATCAGGTCCCATAAATTTCTTTGACTTTTTATTATAGGGAACAGCCATCTCTTTCCTCTTCTTAGCACCGAGGTTAAAGGTTTGGTAATTTCCCAACACCAGCGAAACAAATAAACGCTTATGCCCTTCATCGGTAGTTGTTCGTAAACCGCTATATACATTAGCCGGATTAAGTAATACCACTTTTTCTTTCTTTCCCCCTGTCCATTTAGGAATAATCTGCTTAATAGCTTCAGGATAATGTAACTCGTTTTTACCCTTTCCGAAAGGAATTGAGATCACTAATTCTTCGCCTTTCGTAGTGCCTCCGGCCTTTTTGAGGTGCTTTGGTGTTGTTTCGGACAAGTGTGGAACATCTGTCTTACCTTCCATTGCCATTTCTCTTGCACTCATTTCTGCCGCATTTACCAACACCGTTTCGTCGGTATAAAATGAATCAAGTCCATGCTTATCTCTGAATTTGTTCAGTTCATGTAATAATATCTGCTCAAATTTTCTAAAATTAAAATGCCCGACCGAATCCACCAGTTCATGTTTACCTTTTTGGGCGGAAACAAAAGATGTTTGAAAAAATAAAATTATTAGTGTACAGAAAATCTGCTTTCTTATCATACCAGTTTTTTGAGGAAAACAAGTATAGAAAATAAATAGGAGTTTTGTATTACCCAATTAAAATTTTTAAAATCACTGTCTTAAAAAAGCCATAATTTAAGAACTTTATCCTTCGTTAACCGGCCTCTTCTTATTCGCTTATTAATGATTATATTCGTGGCACTTTGTACGTTTATGAGAAAAATTTTAGTTGCCAACCGTGGTGAAATAGCCCTTAGGGTAATGAGGAGTGCCCGTGAAATGGGAATAAAAACTGTAGCCGTTTTTTCTGAAGCCGATCGCAATGCCCCATTTGTGCGTTATGCCGATGAGGCTGTGTGTATTGGGCCTCCGCCGAGCAATAAGAGTTATTTGAACGGAGATAAAATTATTGAGGTATGTAAGCAACTCCAAGTGGATGGCATTCATCCGGGTTATGGCTTCCTCTCTGAAAATGCTGATTTTGCAAGAAAAGTAAAAGCAGCAGGAATTATTTTTATAGGGCCCAGCGCTGAAGCTATGGACATGATGGGAGACAAGCTCTCTGCCAAAGCAGCCGCGAAAAAATTTAATGTTCCAATGGTTCCGGGTAGTGAAGGTGCCATTGCCAACCTGGAAGAAGCCATACGCGTTGCCAAAGCAACCGGTTTCCCCTTGCTTATCAAGGCTTCTGCCGGCGGTGGAGGAAAAGGAATGCGCATGGTAGAAAAAATTGAAGAAGTTGAAGAACAGATGCAATTAGCCATGAGCGAAGCCCTTTCTGCCTTTGGAGATGATGCGGTGTTCATAGAAAAATTTGTTTCAGGCCCCCGACACATAGAAATACAGCTATTAGCAGATAATCATGGTAATACGGTTTATCTTTTTGAGCGGGAATGCTCTATACAACGCCGGCATCAAAAAGTAATTGAGGAGGCCCCCTCGTCTGTACTTACTCCCGAATTGAGAAAAAAAATGGGAGAGTGTGCTGTAAATGTAGCCAAAGCCTGTGCCTATAGTGGCGCCGGAACGGTAGAGTTTCTTCTGGATGACAAAATGAATTTCTACTTTTTGGAAATGAATACCCGATTACAAGTAGAACATCCTGTTACTGAAATGATTACCGGGTTAGATCTGGTAAAAGAGCAAATTAAAATTGCCCGTAATGAGGTGCTTTCCTTTAAACAGGAAGATTTGAAAATAAACGGACACTCCCTCGAAATAAGGGTCTATGCCGAAGATCCCGCAAATAATTTCCTGCCCGATATTGGAAGGCTGCAAACCTACGCTATCCCTAAAGGTACCGGCGTTAGGGTTGATGATGGATTTGAAGAAGGTATGGATATACCCATCTACTATGACCCCATGATTGCCAAGCTGATTACCCATGGAAAAGACAGGAATGAGGCCATCAGCAGAATGCTTAGAGCCATTCATGAATATAAAATTACTGGAGTTGAAACTACTTTGGCCTTTTGCACGTATGTATTGCAACACCCTGCCTTTGTTAGTGGTAAATTTGATACTAATTTCATTAAACACCATTACCAGCCAGAGGTGTTACTAATTGAAAATGAACAAGAAGCAGAAATTGCCGCCTTGTTTTCGGCTTATTTAAGTCAGCAGAAAAAAACCGCTGCCGCCTCCAGTTCGTCGGAAACAAGTGTTAAAAAATCCAAATGGAAAGAAAATAGATTAAATTAGGGCATAGTTTTTGGGTTACCGTTACTTGTTCAACGTATTAATTGATAAACGCTGTATGAGAAATTGTTTGTTGATATTATCAGTAATGTTTATTTCAAACCTGGCATTAGCCCAATCGGATGAAAATATTACCGTACCAACAGAAAATCCTTTACCAGGAATCAGGGTTTCGGGCATTGTTGTTGGTACCGATACCTTTGCTTATGTTTCCTTACCCACCTGCTTGATTGAAAGTGAAATGCCTTTCGAAACCAAGAAAAAATATGCCGAGTGGACCCGCTTAAAATACAATGTTAAAAAGGTTTACCCATACGCCATCATAGCCTCTGCCCGTTTGAAAGAATATGAGAAAGAGTTGGAAAAAATCCCTACCGAAAGCTTAAGAAAAGCTTATATGAAGGAGGCGGAGAAAAAACTTCAAGCCGAATTTGCTGCAGAATTAAAAGAACTCACCGTAAACCAGGGTAAAATACTTATTAAACTTATTGACCGTGAAACGGGTCATACCTCTTATGAATTGGTAAAAGAATTAAGAGGAAGTTTTTCTGCTTTTATGTGGCAAAGCCTGGCCAGCCTTTTCGGATCCAGCCTTAAATCACAATACGACCCTGCTGGTGAAGATAAACTGATTGAAACAGCCATACGACAAATTGAAGCCGGACAATTTTAACCCCATACCCTTATCCAAAATTTTTCTTTATCCCTTCCAATTCCTCGAGCAATGGCTCTGGATCGTCGTAGGTAACTAATTTAAGGCGAGTATTTTTAAAATGGTCAATTCCTTTAAAGTAATTGGTGTAATGCCGGCGCATTTCTACGATGCCCAGTTTCTGTCCCTTCCACTCCATTGATTTCAACAGGTGTGTTTTACATACTTCAACACGTTGATCAATGGTAGGTGCAGGTAATTTATTACCAGTGGCCATATAATATTTAACCTCATTAAAAAACCAGGGGTTACCAATGGCTGCACGCCCAATCATTATACCATCTACACCATACCTGTTTTTCATTTCCAATGCTTTTTCCGGACTGTCCACATCTCCATTTCCGAAAATCGGAATTTTTATGCGTGGATTATCTTTTACCCTTGCAATAAGTGCCCAGTCGGCCTCTCCCTTATACATTTGCGCACGGGTACGGCCATGAATACTCAAAGCCTTCACCCCCACATCCTGCATGCGTTCCGCCACTTCCAATATATTAATTGATTTTTCATCCCAACCTAAACGTGTTTTTACGGTAACCGGAAGGGAAGTAGACTTAACTACTGCTTTAGTGAGCTTCTCCATCAGCAGAATATCCTTCAATACCCCTGCCCCGGCGCCTTTACACACCACTTTTTTTACCGGACAGCCAAAATTAATATCCAATATATCCGGCTTGGTGGCGTCCACAATTCTAGCCGACATGGCCATCGCCTCCTCGTCTCCACCAAAAATTTGAATTCCAATGGGCCGTTCGTAATCAAAAATATCCAGCTTTTGCCTGCTCTTGATGGCATCCCGTATCAGACCCTCACTCGAAATAAATTCGGTGTACATTAAATCTGCCCCATTTTGTTTACATACATACCTGAACGGAGGATCACTCACATCTTCCATTGGGGCTAATAACAACGGAAACTCAGCAATTTCTATTTCACCTATTTTTACCATATTTTTGCGGGCTAAAGGTACAAAAATGACTCAAGCTTTTCGCCATAAAATACCCCTTCCTTTTCAGCTAGTCCTGGCATTAGGCTGGTATTTCCTCTTGTTCATTATATCTTCTGCAGAAAACGACACCTCTGCCCTTGATCAGTTACTGGATGATGCCGGCACTATTAATTTCCTTAAAATTTCTCAGGCTCTTGCCGTTTTTTTTGTATTTATACTCCCTGTGCTTTTGTTTGCCCTCTTTGCAAGGGAAGAAAAGCTGGGCTTTCTAAAGCTAAATAAAAATCCCGGCTTTCATTCCTGGTTAATTGCGTTGTTTATTTGTTTGGCTTCTCTTCCGGCTGTTAGCCTCTTGCAAAGCTGGAATGCCGGAATGCATTTTCCGGAAAGTTTTTCTGGCATAGAAACCTGGATGAAAGCCAAAGAAGATGCCGCTTCTGCAATAACCAAAGCCTTTTTGGAAGATAGATCTATAGCTAGTTTACTATTAAATTTATTTGTTATCGCCATCATGGCCGCTTTAAGTGAGGAGCTGTTTTTCAGGGGACTTATTCAACGCCTGTTCATGGAAAACAAGATTAATCTGCATGTGGCTGTTTGGATTACCGCAGCCTTGTTTAGCGCTTTCCATTTGCAGTTTTTCGGGTTCTTACCCAGGCTTTACCTGGGAGCCTTATTGGGCTATTTATATGCTTATTCTAATAACCTGTGGGTTCCATTTATTGCCCACTTTATGAATAATGCTTTTGCCGTTTTGGTTTCCTTTATCTGGGGATTTGATCCTGAAGAGGCAATGCCGGATACTTACTCACAACACCTGCTAATTCCCATAGGAATCTTCAGCATAGTAATAGGTGTATTCATGATTTACTTTCTAAAGCGCCGTTCGTATCAGGAGAAAAAATCAATTACTGTTTTAGACGAGGATAAAAACGCTGATCTGATAGATTAGTCTCGTAAGGAAGTTCATAACCCTTCCATATATCCTGAGTTTAATGGTACGAAAGTGCTTAAATGAAAAAACCACCCGGAACCGAGTGGCCTTTCTAACTAACTATACAAACAAATATTAGTGATGCTCTTCAGCAGGTGCAGCAGCAGGAGCTGTAGCAGTAGCGCTTGAATCAGCAGGTTTAATAGAATCTGTTGCAGGAGCTGCAAGAGCAGTAGCAGCAGCATTAATTGAATCTAACTTAGCTTGTTCAGCTTTTGCTTTTTCTTCAGCAGAAGGACCTCCACAAGAAACTAAAGCTACGCCAGCAGCGATAGCAACGATTGAAAATACTTTTTTCATTTTAGAGAATTTTAATTTGGTTATTTGATCGTTTATTCCCCTAGTTTGAATTTAGTAACCCATCTTATTTAGTTTTTTTTCAAAATAATTTGTAACATTATGTTTTTCAATGAATTAATTTTAAATTAATTCTTTTCTTATCACTGATTTCAGAAATCTTTCACAAGTTTTATTGAATATGGGTTACTTTTGCCCAAAAGAGGAATTAACTTTTGATTGCCGTATGACAAAAAAACAATTCACCGATAGTGAATTTATTGAGGGTATTAAAAACAATGAAGAATTGGTGTTATCGGCATTGTACCGGCGCTTTTATCCTTTAATCCGGAAGTATGTATTAACTAACAGCGGTACAGAGGAAGAAGCGCAGGACATTTACCAGGAAAGTATTATCGTTCTTTTCCAAAATGTGCAGCGCCCAGGTTTTGTTTTAAGTTGCGCCCTTCAAACTTACCTGTATTCTGTAGCAAGAAGAAAGTGGCTAAAACAATTATCGCGGGGCACACATGTACATAAATTAAATGAAGAACAAGAGTTTATTGATGTTTCCACCGACCTTAGTTTGTATGAAGAAAAGGAAATTCAATTAACCAAAATGCAGGAAAGCCTGGAGGAAATGGGAGAGCCCTGCAAAACACTTATTCTTGATTTTTATGTTCAGCAGTTAAGTATGGAAGATATAGCTGATAAATTTGGCTATACCAATTCTGACAACGCTAAAAATCAAAAATACAAATGCCTACAGCGTTTAAAAAAATTGTTTTTTAACGAATAAGCACTATTCAACCAACATGAGAAATATAGATTTGTTTGACGATTATTTGAAAGGGAATTTAAGCCGGGAACAACAGAAAGAATTTGATCTTCGTTTGGTTCAGGATACCGATTTTTCAGATCAGTTTAGTAAACACCAGCGATTTGTTGCCCTCCTGAAAGAGCAACAACAACAATCACAACTGAAAAATAAATTAAAAACCCTTCATCAGGAGCACTTCCCTGCCAATAATGTTTTCTACCTCGCTGGTAAAAATAATTTCTTCAAAAAATACATTCAGCCTGTTAGTGTAGCAGCTTCTATTGCCATTATAGCGGTTATTTCCACTATAGCTATTCTGAGTTTTGGTGGCTACCTCATCAACAATCAAAATGAAACCATTACCGTATTAAATAAAAAAGTGGAGCGCTTAGAAAATACAGACAAGCTTATTATCAACAAATTTGCTGCTTCCGGAAGGAAAAAAAACTTTGCTCCGGCTAATTTTGAAGGTACAGGCTTTGCCCTAAACAACAAGGGTTACCTTATTACCAGCCTGCACATAGTTAAAGGTGCTGATTCTATCTTTATTGAAAACAACAGCATTGAGCGCGCTCCGGCAAAAATTATCCATACCGATGCCCGCCTTGATTTAGCTATTTTAAAATTAGACAGCGCAACATTATTTGCTGGGAAAGATATTCCGTGGGTGCTTAAGAGTAAAGAAGCTGATTTGGGTGAGAAAATATTTACACTGGGCTATCCCAGTTCAAATATTGTATATGGGGAAGGCTCTATTTCTTCTTCTACTGGTTCCGGCGATACTACCATGTATCAGATTTCTATTCCGGTTAACCCTGGAAACAGCGGAGGCCCTTTGCTGGATGAGCAGGGAAATATTATAGGACTTGTACGCGGTAAAAATTCAAAAGCGGAAGGGACAGGTTTTGCTGTAAAAGCCGCATTTATTACCGATTTAATTCAAGGCATAGCTGATCCGAAAATAAAAAGCGAGCTTACACTTCCTAAAAAAAATATGGTAAAGTTTCTTAAGCGCAGTGAGCAAATTAAGCGAATTGAGCCCTTTGTGTTTAATGTGAAAATATACAAAGCCAATTAATTTTTTTCTTACCGGCTAATGATTAAATTTAATCTGGTAAGTCTCCGGCCACATTTTCCCGGTAACGTAAATTTTATCATCTACTGGGTTATATGCAATTCCATTTAACTCCATAGCTCCTCTGTATTTTTCTTTTGCCTTATAACTAAGATTAGATAAATCCAGTATACCTACAATTTTACCGTCTTTAGGATTAATCTTAACAATATAATTTTTAGTCCATACATTGGCGTAAATAAATCCTTTTATATATTCCAGCTCATTCAGGTAATCTTCAGCGTAACCATTATTAGTAACATTTAGTGTCTTTACTGGTTTTAACGTTTCGGGGTCGAGGTAGGTGAGTATATTGGTGCCGTCGCTCATAATCAGGTAAGTACTGTCTGTTGTTAGTCCCCAGCCTTCAGCATTTTGGTAACTAAAATGCCCCACCTGTTTCAGGCTTTTCAAATCATAAATAAACCCTACCTGATTTTTATAGGTCAGTTGATAAATTTTATTTTTGAATATAACCATGCCTTCGCCAAAATAGGTCTTCCTGTCCAGTACAACCTTTTGAAGGGTTCTACCTGTGTTCAAATCAACTGCAGCTAACCTGGATTCGGCCAGGGGCAGTTCTTCCGGCGCTCCGGTGCTTTCATACAATTGATTATTATGAAATAAATAGCCTTCCGTAAAGGCCAGGGTATCGTGCGGGTTTGCGGCCATTACTTCATACGAAATGGCGGGTACTTCCGGCTCCTGCGTGGTTTCGGTTTGCTCGTTTGAATTCGTTTCTTTTTTGGGATCTTCGCATGAAAAAAAGAAAAGACCTCCGATAATCAGTACAATGTATTTTATTTGCTTCATGTATTAGTTATCCTGTTTAACATTATTCGTGATAAAAACAAAATCCTCCACACTCAGTTGCTCCGCTCTTTTGTTGAAAATTTCGTGTTGTATAAATTCGTTTCCCGTAAAAAAAGGCTTAAGCGGGTTTCGCATCATTTTTCTTCTCTGGTTAAAGGCGGTCTTCACTACTTTAAAAAACAACTCTTCATTACAATTTAATTTCTCCACCTTATTTCTTGTAAAACGAACAACGGCCGACTTTACCTTAGGCGGAGGATCAAAAACCTGTTCATTTACCGTAAATAAATACTCAATATCAAAGTAAGCCTGAAGCAACACACTGAGAATGCCATATTTTTTTGATCCCGGTTTTTCAGCCATTCTTTCTGCCACCTCCTTCTGAAACATCCCCACCACTATATTTACTTTGCTTCTTAACTCCAATACCCTAAACATAATTTGTGAAGAGATATTATAGGGAAAATTACCGATGAGGTTAAACTCGGCTTTAAATAATTTATTACAATCAACTTCCAGAAAGTCTGCATAGATAATTTTATGCGCCTCATTGGGATAATTTTTCTTCAGGTAGTCTACAGACTCCATGTCTATATCCAAGGCATAAAAATCCAGTTTCTTTTCCTCGAAGAGGTATTTGGTGAGCACGCCCATTCCAGGGCCAATCTCCAATAAAGGTAAAGAACTATTTTGCGAAAGCATGCTTTCTGCGATTTTTTTTGCAATGCTTTCATCTTTTAAAAAATGTTGCCCCAGGTGTTTTTTTGCTTTTACCTGTTGCATTATACAATTTTTAATAAGGTTCTGAAGGCTGCGAACTTTCCTTCATATTTATCTTTATGCTCTTTTTGCAATTTAGGGGCGAATTGCTGCTGGTATTTATGGTAATCTTCCATTTCCAGAAATTTATATTGCATAGAGTAAGTGTGCCCCTCGTCATTTCCCAATACCTTCACCATTTGGTTATCAATAAAGCATCCTGTTTTCATTACATCCGGCATGTGTACTTCTTTCATCCAGCTGTACCACTCTGTGTTTATTGAATCGTCGATGTTAACGGTAACGTTATAAATATACATTTGAAATTATTTTAATTTACAGCATCGCCACGCAGCATCCTGAATCTTTTTCTAACCTCAACGGTATAAACGCTTCCCGGATACCTGGTGAGGAAATTCTGATACATGGTTTTTGCTTTTTCTGTTTCACCTAAATTATTTTCGTAAAGATCTGCCATTTTAAATAAGGCATCATCGCCATATATTTCATCGCCATAGTTATCTGCCACACGCTGAAATGCTTCTATTGCTTCTTTGTATTTTCCCAGCTTCAAAAATATTTGCCCTTTTTTAAAATAAATATCATCTGCGAGGCTATGATCTTCAAATAAAATATTAATAGAATCAAGCCGTTGAAAAGCCTCGGTGTTTTTGTTTTGTAAAATCAGTAAATCGGCTGATGAAAACATTTTCAGGGGAAGCTCATTCGTATCTATATTAATAGCATCGCCTAT
>JACCDP010681593.1_pt1 | contig 25811 bp, 32 predicted proteins | sample 7445841 | NCBI WGS metagenome assembly JACCDP01 (sample SAMN15323441, study PRJNA562643) | freshwater metagenome | isolation source: river surface water | place: USA:Blue River Watershed | collected 2017-08-17 | reverse complement strand
CCCACATTCCGCACCCCCCGGTGTCACAATCGGTTTTTTCTGATTTTTATCCCCATTTAATGTTGTATTTTGTACCAAAACCCAGAAATATTGGTAGGCGATCGCTAAAACCAAATCTCCAAACGACCAATTTTCGTTGTGTGACAGTTTAGGGTGCGGAAGGTAGGGTGTAACACTCACTACCGATGCTTACAACCCGCATTCCGCACCTACGGTGTACACACAAGTCCTATCTATATATCTTCGTTTTGTGCCTATTTCACCCCCTAAATCTCCCAAGTTTGGGGGAGTTTCAAATTCTTGTTCCCCCAGAATTGGGGGTTATGGGGCGGTTCTTATACCTCATAATACCGGGCAGCGCTGTAAAAACAATATAGGGTGAGCATTGCCCACCCTAAAATATTATTCCATCACCTGTGCAGACTTCTGTTTATCCAACTTAAGCATCAATACGCCCAAAGGAGGTAAACACAAATCTAAGGAATAAGAACGATTGTGTAAAGACCAATCATCAGTCCACTTACCACCTAAATTGCCCATATTACTACCGCCATACTGACGGGCATCACTATTGAACAACTCAGTATAAAAGCCCTTTTCTGGCACACCGATACGATAGTGAGAATGGGGTTGAGGAGTAAAGTTACAAACCACGACAATAAACTGATCAGAATCCTTATCACGACGGACAAAGGAAACTACACTATGGCGGTTATCAGTGCAGTCAATCCATTCAAAACCCGCTTGATCAAAATCTTGAGTATATAAAGCTGGTTCAGAACGATAAATATAATTAAGAGACTGGAAAAAGTCTTTTAACCGTTGATGTGGTTCATACTGTAATAGATGCCACTCCAAATCAGACCAAACGTTCCATTCACTCCATTGTCCAAATTCCATGCTCATAAACATGGTTTTCTTGCCAGGGTGAGCGAACATATAGGTAAACAAGCAGCGCACATTAGCTAACTTCTGCCATTCATCACCCGGCATTTTGCCGATCATATTACTCTTACCATGGACAATTTCATCATGGGAGAGAGCTAACATGAAGTTTTCGCTGTGGTTATACCACATACTGAAGGTGATATTGTTTTGATGGAATTGGCGAAACCAGGGGTCCATGCTGAAGTAGTCCAGCATATCGTGCATCCAGCCCATATTCCACTTTAAGTTAAAGCCCAGTCCGCCTGTATAGGTAGGCCAAGATACCATAGGCCAAGATGTGGATTCTTCCGCAATGGAAAGCGCGCCGGGAAAATAGCTAAATAACAAACTATTAACTTGACGTAAAAAATCGGCTGCTTCTAAATTTTCTCGACCACCGTATTCGTTAGCTACCCATTCCCCTGGTTTGCGGCAGTAGTCAAGATAAATCATGGAAGCGACTGCATCAACACGGATGCCGTCAATGTGGTATTTATCAAACCAGAACAGGGCATTAGCTACCAAGAAATTACGGACTTCATGGCGATTGTAGTTAAATACTAAAGTCCCCCATTCCTTATGTTCACCTTTCCGGGGGTCAGCGTGTTCATACAAGTGACTACCATCGAAGAAGGCTAAACCATGACCATCTTTAGGGAAGTGACCGGGAACCCAATCTACTATTACCCCAATACCGTTTTTATGGCATTCATCCACAAAGTACATGAAGTCTTCGGGTGTACCAAAGCGAGATGTAGGGGCATAGTAACCTGTTACCTGATAACCCCAAGAACCATCAAAGGGATGTTCCGCAATTGGTAAGAGTTCTAAATGGGTATATCCTAATTTCTTAACGTAGGGAATGAGTTTATCTGCTAGTTCCCGGTAAGTTAGAAAGCGTGCGCCGGTTTTCAGTTCGGAAACGACAACGACAGCTTCCGTTTCTCCATTGGGTAATTTGGCAGGTTCGGCACTAGCAGCGTGTAACCAAGAGCCTAAATGAACTTCGTAAACGGAGACAGGTTGGGTGAGGGGATCAGTGTGCCGCCGTTTTTCCATCCAGTCTTCGTCATTCCAGGTGTAGGAATTTAAGTCGGTGACAATAGATGCGGTTTTTGGCCGTGGTTCTTGCTGGAAACCGTAGGGATCTGATTTTTCGTAAATATGTCCTTCAAAATTTTTGATTTCGTATTTGTAATGTTCACCTACACCGATTTCAGGAATAAATAATTCCCAAACTCCTGTATGTCCTTTCCGCATCTGGTGTTTGCGTCCATCCCACAGGTTAAAATCTCCCAATAAGGAAACGTTTCTGGCATTGGGGGCCCAAACGGCAAAATAAACCCCTTTAACACCATCTACTTCTGTGGGGTGCGCTCCTAATTTCTCGTAAATGCGGTGATGGTTACCTTCACTAAATAAATGTAGATCAAATTCGGTTAGGTGGGCAGAACGGAAGGCATAAGGATCATAAATTACTCTTTCATGCTCCCCTTCTTCGATGCGTAACTGATAGTTTTTGCTCTGGGCAGTTTCAATTGTACATTCAAAAAAGTGGGGATTATGTACTGTATCCATAGGATATTCTTTGCGTTCCTCTGGAACTACTACATAAGCAGCACTAGCATTTGGTAGGTAGGCTCGCACAGCCCAGACAGTTTTACCATTTTGCTCTATGAGATGAGAACCCAGGATTTCAAACGGATCGTGATGTTGATTCCAAACGATGCGATTAACCTGTTCAGGGGCGACCGTGGTTATGGACATGAAGCTACCTATGTGATATATGGTGATTAACTAAATCAACTTTTGTAATATCTATTTATATTCTTTACATTTATTTGCATTTTTATCGCCACCGTTATCCTACATCAAAATGTGTACAGATTTTTCTCAGTGGTCAGTTGTCAGTGGTACAAATGTTGTTAAATATTTAAAAAGGGGAAAAGTTGTAATAATACTTTCCGTAGTTGGAGTAAAAATATTTGGTCTCGGATTTTAGGGTTCAGGCGTGGTGGGGGATTGGTTTGCATCTGTGTTTGCAATTGGGCATATTCGGCGGCGGTTAGCTTTTTGCCGTCTATAGGCGATCGCGCTTCTAAAATAATTTCAGTTCGCAATATCTCCTCTGGGATATCATCTATTGGTGGTAATGCTATCACTGCTTTGCCAATAGAACCCCCCAAACTTACTAAAATGCTGGTAGTAACGCCTAAAATAATCAGCAATGCACCAGAAGGCAGGAGGCAGGAGGCAGGAGGCAGGAGGTGAAATCCTTTTGTTGTTTGAGTTTTGGTTTTCTGTTTGTACCTCATTGACTTGCAATCTGCTGTATGTATGTGATTAATTTTACTAAGAGTTTTGACTGCTATATTTTTAATTTTTAATGGCTAATTTTTAATTTCTAGAGTCCTGGTGGTAATGGTTCAGCACATAGCTGATGAATATTAATAATTCGTTCAAAAATCTGGGGATATTCCTGACGATATTCAGGAATCAGTGCTAAAGGACTCAATAAAGCGGCGGCAGTGATATCAGCGATACTCAAGCGATCGCCAACTAAATAATCTCTTTTTTGCCAATAGGTAGATAATACTGACAAAGCATTGCCAAGCCTTGTCTGCGCCAATCTTACGGTAGTATCATTAATACCATATTGTTTCCTCACCACCTGAATTACCATTTGGCTAAATGGTGAGGTATCAATTGCTTTACCTTCACCAGCACGAAATTGATAATAGACAAATCTCGTAGCTGTTCCGATACTTTCATCTAACCAATCTTCTAACATCATGGCTTGATTTTGCTGTTCTGGATTGGGTAAAAATAAAGCAGGTTCAGGTTGATAACTTTCCAGAAAGTGAAAAATTTGGCTTGAGTCACCTATAGCTTGGGGTTGTCCCGCAATTTGTGGTAAAAGCACAGGTAATGTGCTTAACCCAGTTAAAGGCTTGACTCTGAGAATATGCAGCCCCGGAGTGAGATTTTCTATCTGATAACTAATACCCTTATAACCCAATGCCAATCTGGCTTTCCGACAATAATGGGATGTACTAAATTGCAGTAACAACATAGATTACCATGACTTAGGCCATTGACAAAAACAACAAAAAGAACTTGGACTGGGCAAGAATTGGATCTAGCCCAGTAGTAGAACTTGATGAATTTTCCTGTTTTTAACCCAACTGAACATCATGAGGTGGTTGCATCTTGATACCTGATCTACAAATTTTCTCCACTTTTGGTAGATTTTTGTATTACATGGTTTTTAAAGACCCGGATTTACACAAATGTCACATTAAATATCTTCTGTAATCTTAGCCATACTCTACAAGTCTTGTCACTAAACAGGTTTTTGATTTCTGACTAGCCTAGCCTACTAAATATGGCAGTTGTGTAAGTCCTAAAGATGCTCACCACAGATGAAGAGAGATGTTTATTAACCCATCTAGGGGGTTGATGTGGGGGCTGCGGTAGGAGATGCTGTTTCCGCAGGGGTTTTAGTTGCTTCAGGAGATTCTGTTGCCGCAGGTGTAGGAGCACCTGTATCTGCTGGTTCACCACCTGTGGTTGCTGCGGGAGATGTGGTTGCTGCGGGAGATGTGGTTGCTGCGGGTTCGCCACCACCTTCACAAGCACCTAACATAGTCGCCAAACTTAACATTAAAGCTAAACCAAAAACTTTTGTCTTCATAACTCCTCTTTCACCAATTGTGGCCGTAAAATTTTTTGCCTGTTGAATAAGATACCTTATTTCTTCATTTTTTTAACGATTTTTTGATTATATATTTTGACTCATTTCTTTTTGTAACACTTATGTATTTTATATGTAGTATAAAGATGTGATGATTTCACCTTTTTAAAGGTTACAATGGCTTCAATTCTTGATTTAGATATGTAACTTGAGAAAATATCTCATCATCATGGAAGATACGGTATTTACCATCAGTTAAATTATGGTTGTTGAACGCAAATCAGCAGTTTCCACCAAAAAAAGTTGGTTTCGACCCAACTCTCCTTTATTATTCAATCGGCGGCGTTCTCGGAATTGGCCTAGAAAAACCCAAAGTTCCTCCCAACCGGATGGGGAAGTAATACTAAATACATCAACCAATCATCGCTATAGTTGGATAAATTTTTTCGCCGGTAGGAGAAATAACAGAATCACCCGCACTGCAACCTCAAACACGGCGAAAACTCCCAGCACTTATTCCTATGGGGAATCGAGTCAAAGTATACCGATGATGGGTAATACTGGTAATCTGCCTATGTGGTTGCTAAATCTGTATAAAATTAATCGGTATTCGTCAGTTTTTACCTTTTTATTAGTAGTAGCAGCATTAATGGTTTATAGCTGGACTGTATATTCCCAAGAGCTTTGGAGTGAGTCTTACCGCAAGTTACAAAGTTTACAACGTCGTGAACGACAGCTAAATACTGCTAATGCTACACTGACTAGCAAAATGGCACAGGAAGCAGAAACACCGGAGACAGGACTGGTATCTCCAAAGGTTAAGGGGACAATTTTCCTGCCACCTGCATCATCTGATCACAATTCCAGTTCTTCATTTTCTGAGTCCCACCCCCAAACTTCACAGGAGTCCCCAGTACCATTGGGATATTAGGGGAGCAGCAGTTCGGCTTATTTCGACCCTTCGAGTGGCTCAGGGCATCGCTAGATCAGTACAAGTCGCTCACCGACCGGGAGGAGAGGAGAATGTTTTTTCCCAACTACCAATTACTAATTACTAATCAGTAATTCCTTCTCATGGCGAAGTCATCAAGTAAAACAAGATTCGGAAATTTACGCAATTTGGAATTTAGGCGAGAACGCAAGTTTTCTAGAACCATACAACCGGGAAATCTTGAGCCGAAAATCACAGCAGAACTAGGAAACATTAAATTACGCCTGTTAATAGTATGGGGCGTGTTGATGATTGTGATGGTGGGATTAGGATGTAAATTATATCAGCTACAAATTCTGGATGGAAAAAAGCTGGCTCAGAGGGCGCGAAATCAGCAAATGGTGAATTTACGTCCTTATATCCCACGTCGTCCGATGATAGATCGGGCTGATAATACTTTGGCTATTGATCGTCCTGTCTATAACTTATATACGCATCCGAAATTATTTGATGAATCTCCAGAGGAAATAGCAAAAAAAATAGGGCCAATTCTTGGTAAAGAACAGGCTGATTTGGTGAAAACTTTCCAAAGTAAAAGAAGTGGTATTTTATTGGCTGGTGGGATATCAGAAGAAATTGCTGATAAGCTGATCTCACTACGATTAAATGGTTTGGAATTTGTCCAAAAATACTCTCGCTTTTATCCCCAAGGTGATTTGGTGGCGGATGTGGTGGGTTATGTCAATCTTGACCGTCGTGGCCAAGCTGGTGTGGAATATAGTCAAGAAAAGTTATTAGAACGTTTTGGACCAACCGTAAGGATGAGTCGTTCGGGTAATGGGTCTTTGATGCCAGATTATGCACCCCAAGGATTTCTTAATTCTGATGATCTTAAACTGCAATTGACCATTGATAACCGTGTGCAAAGAATCGCTCGTGGGGCTTTAAAAGAGCAGATGACCAAATTTAGTGCTAAACGTGGCGCTGTAATTGTTATGGATGCGGTTGATGGTTCTTTGTTGGCCTTGGTGTCTCAACCTACCTATAACCCCAATAAATATGGTAAATCTGATATTTCTTTGTTTAAAAATTGGGCTGTAGCTGATTTGTATGAGCCGGGATCAACTTTTAAACCGATAAATGTGGCGATCGCTCTGGAAAATGGCGTAATTCAACCAGAGGATACATTTGAAGATCCTGGTTCTATTAAAATCGGTACAAATGCTATCAAAAATGCCGAAAGAACTGGTTATAGACGACTAACTATTTCAGAAATTTTACAAACTTCCAGTAACATTGGCATGGTGAGAATCATTCAACGATTAAAACCATCCCTATACCACAACTGGTTACAGCGTTTAGGATTAGGACAAAAATTAGAAACAGATTTGCCTTTTGCTGTTATGGGTCAATTAAAAAGCCAAAAACAATTTATTTCTTCAACCATTGAACCAGCTACCGCATCTTTTGGCCAAGGTTTTTCCCTGACTCCATTACAACTGGTACAACTCCACGGGGCATTAGCTAATGGTGGTAAATTAGTTACTCCTCATGTAGTGCGAGGACTCGTTGATAGTCAAGGAGGTATGCACTATTCAGTTACTTCCCCTGAACCTCTACAAATTTTCTCCACCACAACCACTCAAAAGGTAGTCCAAATGATGGAAACAGTCGTAAGTCAAGGGACTGGAAAAGCATCGAGAATTTCAGGATATCGAATTGGTGGCAAAACAGGAACAGCCCAAAAAGCTAGTCCTAATGGTGGATATATTAAAGGTGCAAGAATTACCAGTTTTGTCGCTATTTTTCCCGTTGAATCTCCTCGTTATGTAGTGTTTGCAGTTGTAGATGAACCAAAAGGAGAAAATGCCTATGGTTCTACTGTTGCTGCACCAATTGTTAAGACTGTAATTGAAGGACTAATTCCTATTGAAAAAATTCCACCTAGTGATCTTGAGGCAAAGGATAAAGATGGAAAATAACTGACAATCTCCAATTATAGGTCAACCTCGCTATGCCAGCGTGTTTAACCATTAATATTTCTTGGCTTTTATTTAACTTGAGTTTTGTCTTGATGGATAAAAGCATTACTCGACCTCTTATTTCTCCCTGTCCTCTGTGGTATGTCTTCGGCACGCTTTGCGAAGGATACTCCATATTCCGTGAGTTGTGGATTTGTAACCGCATTACACCTAGATATACATACTTGTAAAGTATTTTTAACAAAATGTTAAATTTTTATGTAATAAAAAATTTAAATAAATCTATTTAGAAAATTCGCAAAATAACTTATTGAATTATTGATATATTGTGGGGTAAGCTACAAAATCTGTGATGTGCAACTTCTTCTCCCTTGCTCATCCCATGACTAAATCTGTCTGAGATCCAAATTGCCTTCATGATCAATCTTTACCCGTTTGAGGTCAAGACATCAGGAAAAAAAGAGAATAGCCGCAAAGCAGCTTGATAACTGGAATGTAGCTTTTAGTCCAAACTTCCCAGATGGCTCACAAAGCAAGTTTAGTCAGGTATGGAAACTCAAGATGAAAAGATTTTGTATTCCTGGGACGAAAAATAACAGCGTCTAATACAGTACGTCTGAAAATATGGTAGAAAATTGGTTGCGGCAATGATTACTGCAACCTGACTTGTGCAGAATTAATACTGCCAGCATAGAGCCGTATCGCCCCTAAATATAAGGAAAACTTATAATTTCATTAAGAATCAAGAAAGAGTAAGAATGAGAAAAAGTTGCACATAACGTGATTTGATAGTAAAAAGAAAGACTTCTTGGAAGAAAAATATGTCTTACGCGCAAACTAAGACTCAGGCTAAGTCTGGGTATCAAGCTGGGGTTAAAGATTACAGACTAACTTATTACACACCTGATTACACACCTAAAGATACAGATTTATTAGCAGCTTTCCGGATGACCCCCCAACCTGGAGTTCCTCCTGAAGAAGCTGGTGCGGCTGTAGCTGCTGAGTCTTCTACTGGTACATGGACAACAGTATGGACAGACTTGCTCACCGACCTAGACCGCTACAAAGGTCGTTGTTATGACATCGAACCAGTTCCTGGTGAAGACAACCAATACATCTGTTACGTTGCTTATCCTTTGGACTTGTTTGAAGAAGGTTCTATCACCAACGTATTAACCTCCATCGTAGGTAACGTATTTGGTTTCAAAGCTTTACGGGCTTTGCGTTTGGAAGACATTCGTTTCCCTGTAGCTTACATCAAGACCTTCCAAGGACCTCCTCACGGTATCCAAGTTGAGCGCGACAAATTGAACAAGTATGGTCGTCCTCTGTTGGGTTGTACAATCAAGCCTAAATTAGGTCTTTCCGCTAAGAACTACGGACGTGCAGTTTACGAATGTTTACGTGGTGGTTTGGACTTCACCAAAGACGACGAAAACATCAACTCTGCTCCTTTCCAAAGATGGCGCGATCGCTTCTTGTTCGTAGCTGAAGCTATCAACAAAGCACAAGCAGAAACCGGCGAAATCAAAGGTCACTACCTCAACGTTACCGCCCCCACCTGCGAAGAAATGATCAAACGGGCTGAGTACGCTAAAGAACTCAAAATGCCCATTATCATGCACGACTACCTAACCGCAGGTTTCACTGCTAACACCACCTTAGCTCGTTGGTGTCGTGATAACGGTATTCTTTTACACATTCACCGTGCGATGCACGCTGTAATTGACCGTCAAAAGAATCACGGTATTCACTTCCGCGTATTAGCTAAAGCCCTCCGCTTGTCTGGTGGTGATCATATTCACACCGGTACAGTTGTTGGTAAATTAGAAGGTGAACGCGGTATCACCATGGGCTTCGTTGACCTATTGCGTGAAAACTACGTTGAGCAAGACAAGTCTCGCGGTATTTACTTTACCCAAGACTGGGCTTCCTTACCTGGTGTAATGGCAGTTGCTTCCGGTGGTATCCACGTATGGCACATGCCCGCGTTGGTGGAAATCTTCGGTGATGACTCCGTGTTACAATTTGGTGGTGGTACTTTAGGACACCCCTGGGGTAATGCTCCTGGTGCTACAGCTAACCGCGTAGCTTTAGAAGCTTGTATCCAAGCTCGTAACGAAGGACGTAACATGGCTCGTGAAGGTAACGATATTATCCGCGAAGCTGCTAAGTGGTCTCCTGAGTTGGCTGTTGCTTGCGAACTATGGAAAGAAATTAAGTTCGAGTTTGAAGCAATGGATACCGTCTGATGATTTAAGATTTGCGATTTTGGATTCATAAACAATCCAAAATCTAATAATCTAAAGGGCTGGGTCAATCATGGATTTAAAGCAAATTGCGAAAGACACAGCCAAAACTCTCCAAAGCTACCTGACTTATCAGGCTCTGAGGACTGTATTGGCACAGCTAGGCGAAACAAATCCTCCTCTAGCACATTGGTTGCAAAACTTCTCGGTTGGAAAAATCCAAGACGGAGAGGCTTATATTGAGGAACTGTTTCTAGAAAAGTCAGATTTGGCTTTGCGGATTATGACTGTCAGGAAACACATAGCTGCGGAAGTGGCAGAGTTTTTACCAGAAATGGTCATAACTGGGATTCAGCAAGCCAATATGGAACAGCATCGCCAGCATCTCGAACGCATCACGCAACTAAATTTATCAGGTCCCAGCCCAAAAACTGAAAGACAAACAATTTCTGATCCTAATTTAGATAATTTATCTAATTAGTCATTCAATTTTGGATTTACGATTTTGGATTTTGGATTGATTCAATCTCCATCCTAAAGTGTAGAAGCTCGAAAATTTTAGATTTGGGATTTACGATTTTTCCGTTCTTCAGGACGGGGACTTGTAGCGAATTTTTTTAATCTAAAATCTAAAGTCTAAAATTCCTGGTCAGTCAACCAAGTAATAAAAAATCTCCCCCACTTATCAAAAGCTATGCAAACTTTACCTAAAGAGCGTCGTTACGAAACCCTTTCCTACCTTCCCCCTTTATCTGACGCGCAAATTGCCAAGCAAGTTCAGTATATTTTGAACCAAGGTTACATCCCCGCAATTGAGTTCAACGAAACTTCTGAACCTACAGAACTTTACTGGACAATGTGGAAGTTACCTTTGTTCGGCGCTAAATCTACTCAAGAAGTATTAGGCGAAGTACAAGGTTGCCGTTCTCAGTATGGTAACTGCTACATCCGTGTTGTTGGTTTTGACAACGTTAAGCAGTGTCAAGTTCTTAGCTTCATCGTTCACAAACCCAGCAGATACTAAAATCTGATTTGGTTTAATTAAGCTTATTGATACCCTGGTGAGAGATAGAGTTTTCTATCTCTCTTTTTTAGTTTTTGGTACGGAATATAATTGTCGGTTGAGTAGCATATACAAAAGGCTGAAGGTGGTAATTATGCAACAAATTACTCTTGAGGAAGCTTACTATAATCGCGCAGTTGCTAATGATTTTTTGGGAAATTTTCATGAAGCATTGAAAGACTGTAATGAATCCTTGCAAATTAATTCTAATAATACCAAAACTTTAATTGCTAGGGGTATAGTTTACTCTGCTTTAGGAGCAATAGAAGATGCTATTAATAATTACAATAGAGCCTTAAAAATTAATCCAAATAGTTATCATGCTTACTTTAATCGGGGAGTAGCTTATTCGATGAGAGGAGATGAAAATAAGGCTATATCTGATTATAGTAGAGCATTGCAGATTAATTTTTATAAGGCCGATGCTTATTATAATAGAGGAAATTCTCGCTATGCATTAGGAGATAAACATGGGGCAATAGCCGATTATAATATAGCACTGGAAATTAATCCTGATAAAGCTGATGCTTACTATAATAGGGGCGAAATTGGTTATGAATTCTGTTTTAGACAGTCCCCAACAAATTTTACTCGAAAGAGAAGGACGGAAAGTATATCAATCAAAACTTGAATTTGGTAACGGAAAAATATTTTTACTGCGTGTTATTCTTGCAGATGATGTTGAACCCAAAGTTGTGATTACGGTTTACAGAACTAGCAAAATTGAGAAATATTGGAGCAAATGATGAAAATTACTTATGACCCAGAAGTTGACGTTTTAAGAATTATCTTCAGTAATGTGCAAATAGAAGAAAGCGATGAAGAAAAACCAGGAATCATTTTAGATTATGACGAAGCTGGAAATATTATAGGAATTGAAATTATGGATGCGTCTAAACGTATAGATAATCCCTGTTCAGTTGAGTATTCTGTTAGTAATTAATAACAATTATACTGAATTTGCTCAAATTGTGGAAAATTGGCAAGTTTGATTAAATTGCTTTTGGAAGAGTTGAAGGAGTATATGAAATGAAGCAATTAATTGATATTCAGGCTATAGTGGAAAATATACCTATAATAAGTGCCGATAGAATTTTTGATGCTTATCTCATACAGCGTTTATGGTGAAGACTAAGGTAAAATAATGTACAGTTTTGGAGAATGCAGCTCACATTGTTACAGGTGACAAAAAACATTTGTTACCTTTAGTTAGTTATCAACGTATTGCAATTTTAAATGCAACAGATTTCCTCACTTTAATATTACCTGAATAATTAACTTAATAAAATTAATCATAATTAGTTTCCTATCTCTTAAATATCATATCCCATGATATAATCATCCATGACAAACCCATTACCAAAATCTATTATCTTACTCTCAATAATCTCAAAACCAAATCTAGTATAAGCTTTAATCGCTTTTTCATTCCTTTTATTGACATTGAGAACTATTTGTTTAAACTTCATTTCTCGCGCTTTTTGGCATACATTAAATAACATCTTTTGACCATAACCCAAACCATGCAAAGATGGCAATAAATAACATTTATGTAATTTTAAATAACTAATGTTCTCCATTATTTCTGACCCATAAGATACATAACCAACTAATTTAGAATTACGTAAAACTTTATCATAAAATATTCCTTTGTTATAAATTTCATCTTTAATTACTGCTATTCTATACATTTTATCTAGCATATATTCGATTTGTTCATGGCTCAGAATTGTCGGATAATGGGTAAACCAAATTTCTCGACTAACTTTTCTCAATTCTTCTAAATCAGCATCTAGTAACTTGGTAATGGTAATTAATGAATCCTTCATAGCAACAATTACAAGCATATTTCCAGTATAATTTAGCATTTAATTGACTATTGTTACCAAAAAAATCTATGATAATTTTAATAAATCATCACCAGGGATAATTCTGTCAGTAACCCAGCCCTAAAGGGACTGAGCTTGCAAGAGTAGTCAAGCAATCCCTACTAGACCACCCTGAGCCTAGTCTCATGGTAGCCGTTATTTGAGTCAGGTTAAAACCGCACGAGCGGTCACTGAGCTTGTCAATAGCGAAGCATGGCGTAAGCCATAGTGTCGTTTACCTCTCAGGTCTAAAGACACGCTCGTTTCCCACTTACTGAGATGCCTTATGAGTTATTATATTGCTCCTAGCTTTCTTGACAAACTTGCTGTTCATATCACCAAAAACTTTTTAAACATTCCTGGTATTCGAGTTCCCCTAATTCTAGGTATTCATGGCCGCAAAGGAGAGGGAAAATCCTTTCAATGTGAGTTAGTTTTTGAAAAAATGGGTATTGAAGTCACTTTAATATCTGGAGGAGAATTGGAAAGTCCAGACGCGGGAGATCCAGCACGGTTGATACGTCTGCGTTATCGGGAAACCGCAGAATTAATCAAAGTGCGGGGGAAAATGTGCGTACTGATGATTAATGATTTAGATGCAGGTGCGGGACGTTTTGACGAAGGAACTCAATATACAGTAAATACCCAGTTGGTAAATGCTACATTGATGAATATTGCTGATAATCCCACAGACGTGCAGTTACCGGGAAGTTATGATTCTAATCCTTTATGTCGTGTTCCGATTATTGTCACCGGAAATGATTTTTCTACTCTCTATGCACCATTAATTCGTGATGGGAGAATGGAGAAATTTTACTGGGAACCAAACCGGGATGATAAGGTAGGAATTGTGGGGGGAATTTTTGCTGAAGATGGACTTTCACAACGGGAAATTGAACAATTAGTTGATACTTTTCCCCAGCAATCAATTGACTTTTTTAGTGCTTTGCGATCGCGGATTTATGATGAACAAATCCGTAATTTTGTCCATCAAATTGGTTTTGAGAATGTTTCTTTGCGAGTTGTTAATAGTTTAGAAGGACCCCCAGTATTCACTAAACCAGATTTCACCTTATCTCATTTAATTGAGTCTGGCAAATTTATGGTTGGTGAACAAAAACGGGTAGAAACTTCTCATTTAGTTGATGAATATAATCGTTTAAACCGTGGAAAAGGTTCTCAAGACGCTTCACCTGTTGCGGAAGTTCCAGTTAGTCAAGCTACAATTAATCAACCTACTCATTTAAGTTTAGAAACCCAAGCACAAGTGAGGCAAATTTTATCTCAAGGTTGTAAAATTGGGGTTGAACACGTTGATGAAAGACGTTTCCGTACAGGTTCTTGGCAAAGTTGTGGTAATCTAAATATTAATAGTGAATCCGATGCTATTTCTAGCTTAGAATCTTGTTTAGCTGAATACAATGGTGAATATGTGCGGTTAGTGGGAATTGACCCCGAAGTAAAAAGACGGGTGGTGGAAACAATTATTCAACGTCCTCATGGTAAATAATTGTATCTATACTCTAAACGGCTGGCGTTACTGATTTGATGTATGAAACTAAACCCTTGTAGAGACGTTCCGGTGGAACGTCTCTATGGCAATTGAATTTTATACTAAACTGGAGTTAAAAATAGTTTAGCTTCTGCTTGTCTTCTGCGTTTTAATCCTGCTTCCACGCTAGTACCAGGACTTCTGTATTTCAAGAAAGTTGCTTCAATTTCACCCCAACTTTCCTCTTTTAAAACTCTGGTCATAGATTCAAAACCAGAAGAACCATAGAAATAGGGACCTAAGTTATAAGCAAAGCTTAATATAGCCCCTTGTTGATTAGCATTTAACCTGCCCCAACAAGGAATTTTGTTCATGAGAGGCAGATAATGATTCTCTAGCTGAGTCATTAATAAATCTTCTGCTTCTTGTTTGGTGATTCTATCGCCTAGTTTCCAGTTGCTACCATCTCTTTTTTTAGTACAACCGAAACCAATGGTGATAGGTAAATTACCACTCTGGGGATCTGGATAAGCGTCTAAATAGCAACCTTCAAATTCTTTGATGAGAGGAATTGCCGGAAGTGGAAGTTTGCCGGTTACACCACCAAAACCTTTTGCAGAACCTCCAGAACCTGTAGATGATGGTGCGCTGCTTGTTATTTGTCCCAGAGCATTATTTAAAGCTGTCTGAGTTCCTGGACCGACTACGCCATCTGCTCCCAAACCTTTTTGACTTTGAAACTTTTTCACGGCGTTAGCAGTACCATCGCCAAAAATACCATCTGGTGTGCCTACATCTATTCCTAGTGCTTCTAGGATTTCTTGTAGTTGTTTAACTTTTGGTCCTTTTGAATCTTTTCTGAGGGTTTCACCATCGAGATTTAGTTTGCTAGGCATAATGCTATCCTGGTAATTTAGATTGAATTCAATTGGCTAACAGAGAAATCAGCAAATGCTCAATTTGCTATTTATCTATAGGCAGTAGAAAATTATTTCCATACAAAAATGAATTCTTTCTCATGAATTTTAAGAAAGAATTAATTGTGTATGAGTTTTTGAGGCTACTTATGTGTTTTCAGTAACAGTGTCATTATTGCACTGATGGCTACTTAATTCAACTGAATTTGAAAAACTTAACAAATAACTGATAAATGCTTATGGTCTTCATAATATCTTTATATTTTCTATAACAGTATGCACTTGAATGATATACAGCAATTAAGTTGCAAAAGCTGTAGGGACGGGGTTTCCCTGCCCTCGATTGTATTGCATCCTACGATCTAAACAAAATCTAAAGATTCAGGATACAGACCGTAAAAAAGAAAATTCTGACTTAACATTCCACCGTTCACCATCATGGAGAAGTAAGGTTAAATGACTGGCTGTGTATTCACAATAAAACTGACGCTGGACAAATTCTGGCCAAGCGGTGTGAAAATTCTGCTGTGTTAAATCCCGAAATGCGACTGTGAGATGGGGAATAAAGGGGCGAGTTTTTTCAACTTGATTAATAATTCCCAAATTTGTTTCTGTATATTTGATTAAATCAGTTTGTAAAGCTGAAAGTGCTTGACTTTTAACCACATTAATATATATAACATGGGGCGGAAAAGCTGCAAACCCATCTAATGTAATTGGTAATAATTGTTGGTGACTAGCGAATGTTTGCAGAGATGTTTCTAAACTGGATACAGAAATATCTGGACATTCAAAGGGCGGCTGTAAAGTAATATGGGGTGGCGATTTTTGGGCCCTATAGCTGGCATATTTATCAGCAAAATATTTTTTAATCCCGTTTGCATATTCTTGAGTTTCTTGTGGTGGTAAAATAGCAATAAAAAAGCGACTCATTTAATTTTCCTTGTCAAAATCAAGATATGCGGTTACTGAGCGAAATCGAAGTACACGATTAGAGAACGGTCAAAACCAAGATATCCGCTTACTGAGCGAAGTCGAAGTAGAGGATGGATGGTATTTTATCATTTTTTATGGGAACGTTTAGATGGATTTTCCCTAAGTTTCCAGATCCCCGACTTCTTTGATAGATTTATTCTTTCCGAATACAATTAATCAAAGAAGTCGGGGATCTTATCATCCTCACCTGAATCCTTGCGATTTTCCTATAATTTAATTTGCACCACGGACTTGATAAAAATCAATATAATATTGTCTGTTCTCAGCTTTCCCCATTACTAGAGTTTTAGAAGGGTTGCAAGCCTGAAAAAACCTTGTTATGTCTAGCTCCATGGTAAATTGCCTGAAAATAATCACTATCTCAGTAATTATACAGAAAATGATAAAATTAAGCCAGAAAATGAAAGATTACAAATCTATAATCCCATTTGCCTATGCCTTGGTTTGTCAAAATCGAAACCGGTAAAGTAGATAAAGCCATCTTTGATCAATATGTACCCGATCATAAAGCTTATGTACAGGCATTAATTGATAAAGGACACCAAGCCAAAACTGGTTATTGGGCGCAAAAAGGTGGTGGTATGATGTTATTTGAAGCATCATCAATGGATGAAGCACAGGCGATAGTGTTGGCTGATCCCTTGATAGATAACGGTTGTGTAACTTATCAACTTTTTGAATGGCGAATTGTTGTGGAATAGTACACAAATTTTGAAATTTAGTGTTATGATAGGGGGAGACCTGGATCTATGCAACTTCAACGCCCAAATCTTGTCAGGACCGGAAGGTAGCAGCAATAAGGGATGCTTGTGGTAGGCGTAGTCTCCGGGTCGCCTTATTTGTAGGAGCTTTCAGAAGCAATGCCTGGTTTTGGTGATATTGTACAAAAGGCTTTTTATCTTGGTGTTGGTTTAGCCTCTTACGCCGGTGAGAGGGCTGGGGGGAAATTAGCTGAACTGCGATCGCAAGTCCAAAAACTAGCAGATGAAATGGTAGCCAAAGGCGAGATGAACACAGAAGAAGCTCGCCGCTTCGTCGAAGATATGATGAAGCAAGCGCAACAGCAGCCAACATCTGGGCAAAGCCCTCAGAAAACCGACTCTCGTGAACCTCGTCGCATCGAAATTCTAGACGTTGAAGAAGAACCAACGGTGAAAGAAGAAAATATTAATAATGTAGATCAGCTACGCAACCAAGTATTAGAACTACGGGAAGAGTTAAAACGGTTACAAAACAACCCTTAAACACCAGCCATAATTCTTGAATTTGGATGTGATTAACACTTCATCCTCAAAAAATGGTGTTATATTCATAGTTGTTTGATGTGCATTATCTACCGCGTATTCTCATGCTTCCAGCCAGACGGAGTTAAGCATCATGTTTTCAGCCAGAAAGGATATTAAGTAAGTGTATGGAACAGTGGCAAAAAGACTTAATAGACATGATTGAAACCGTCGCTGATGAAGTAGAACAGTTCTTCCTGGGAATGAATGACATGATAGATACTTTTTTTGAGTTCACGGAAGAAATCACCGAAGAAATACAAAGCACATTTGTTGCTGATGTAGATGCCTTTGCTAACTTGCAGGAACAGTTTTTCCAAGACATAGCAGAACCAATTTTGGAAATATTCTGGGAACTAGAAGACATCACCGAAGATATAGATCCTGGTTTTCCATACACAGTAGAAGCTACATTAGAAAAAAATGCCGCTTGTATTGGTTGTAGCAACTATCATGGCCAAGTTTATGGCGGTAATTTGTTAGTTTGTGCTATGCACCCCCATGGGTGGGATGATGAACATTGTCCAGACTGGGAACAGGGAATAGAGTAAGTTAGCTTTCAAGTTGGGGATAATTGTTAAAAACTGTTAAGTTAATAATTGTGAATCTCTGCATTTTTTTACCAGTTTATGAATAACTTTGCATCGGAAACTGCATCCCCAACCAGCCCAGAAATGAAATATGGTGAACGCGAGATAGCGGAAGGACAATTAATTACCTTTCCTAACCCCCGCATCGGCCGACGTTACGATATTAGTATTACCCTACCGGAATTTACTTGTAAATGTCCTTTTTCTGGTTATCCAGACTTTGCAACTATTTATATTACCTATATTCCTGATCAAAAGGTAGTAGAATTGAAAGCACTCAAGCTTTATATTAACAGCTACCGCGATCGCTACATTTCCCACGAAGAAACCGCCAATGAAATTTTAGATGATGTAGTTGCAGCTTGTGATCCTTTAGAAATCACCGTCAAAGCCGATTTTACCCCCCGTGGAAATGTACATACAGTAGTTGAAGTCAAACATCAAAAAGTCATTTAACAGTAACATAGATCCCTGACTTCTGTTGATGATGTCAATAAATTAATCAACCAATGTTCAGAAGTCAGGGATATTATCCAAAGGGTTTTCTCAAAGTTTGTTTCCCATCCTTAACCAATTTCCACGAGTTCTTAAATCACGGTGAATATGACAAACCGTGAGCAATTAATCCAAGAACTCGAAGAAACTCCCGATGATATTGTACAACTTTTACTAGATTATTTACATCGTGTGAAAGCTATACGGAAAGATCATCCCCTAGCCAAATTTGCAGGTATTTTAAGCGACGCAGAAGCCGTAGAGCTAAAACAGTCAATTGCAGAATGTCGGCAGGTAGATAAAAATGAGTGGTATAATTAGTTTTGAAACGCGCCTATTTTAGATATTCATACAATTAATAACTATGGATTGCCAATCTAGAATTACAATTAATCCTAACATCTTAGTCGGTAAACCTATTATCAAAGGAACACGACTAGCGGTAGAATTTATTATTGATCTTCTTGCTCAAGGCTGGAGTAATGAAGAAATTTTGCGTAATTATCCAGGTATTACTATTGAAGATATCCAAGCCTGTCTTGCCTATGCAAGTGCTTCCTTAAAATCTGAAAAAGTCTATGCTATTCCTGCTTAACTTATGCGTTTTCTAGCTAATGAAAATTTCCCCCTTGATGCGGTTGAAGCTTTAAGAGAAAACGGACATGATGTAGCCTAGATTAGAATAGACTCACCTGGTATTTCTGATCCTCAAGTATTAAGTCGCGCCTAAGCAGAAAACCGTATTCTCTTAACCTTTGATAAAGATTTTGGAGAACTAGCTTTTCGTTCACAGTTAGCTGCTACAACTGGCATTATTTTATTTAGAATAAAAGCACCCTCTGGCGCAGTAGTAGCTGAAACAGTTGTGAAAGCGATCGCTTTGCGCGATGATTGGTATGGGCATTTCAGCGTTGTGGAAGATGACAAAGTGAGAATGAGAACTCTGGTAAATTAACACCCTATTTACAGATTAAACTGATAGCTTTGGTAAGCTATCTCTTCGAGTCCCATCAGGGATACGCTAATCTATGAGATAAAATAGAGAAAAGCAATCAACCTTTTTATAAAAAAATCAGTCCATCCTCCCAATTATTCAACAGCCTATGACCATGCACAATGCCGTAGAATTCCAAGATGCTTATGATGTAATTGTCGTTGGTGCAGGTCACTCCGGTTGCGAAGCAGCACTTGCTACTGCCCGTCTCGGTTGTCGGACTCTGCTATTAACCCTCAATTTAGATAAAATTGCTTGGCAACCCTGTAACCCCGCAGTTGGTGGCCCCGCCAAATCCCAATTAACCCATGAAATAGATGCCTTAGGTGGGGAAATTGGTAAAATGGCAGATCGGACATATCTGCAAAAACGCATCCTCAACTCTTCACGGGGTCCGGCAGTATGGGCATTGCGGGCGCAAACTGATAAGCGGGAATATGCGGCGATCATGAAAGGAATTGTCGAAAATCAAGAAAATTTGACAATTCGGGAAGGTATGGTGACAGATTTAATCCTCAATAGTAATGATGAAATTATTGGTTTACAAACTTATTTTGGTGTATCCTTCCACTGCAAAGCCGTCATTCTCACCACAGGCACATTTTTAGGTGGCAAGATTTGGGTGGGGAATAAATCAATGGCCGCAGGAAGGGCGGGAGAATTTGCCGCCGAAGGTTTAACCCAAACCCTTAACCGCTTAGGATTTGAAACTGGTAGACTGAAAACCGGCACACCAGCACGGGTAGATAAACGTTCCGTTGATTACAGTAAAATGGAAATTCAACCAGGGGACGAAGAGGTGCGCTGGTTTAGTTTTGACCCTCAAGAATGGGTAGAACGGGAACAACTTCCTTGTCACATGACCCGTACCACTATAGAAACTCACCGCTTAATTCGGGAAAACTTACACCTCTCACCGGTGTATGGTGGTTGGGTAGAGGCCAAGGGTCCACGCTATTGTCCTAGCATTGAAGATAAAATAGTTCGCTTTGCCGATAAAGAAAGTCATCAAATCTTTATTGAACCAGAAGGCAGAGATATTCCTGAACTTTATATTCAAGGGTTTTCTACCGGCTTACCCGAAACTTTGCAAATATTGATGTTGCAGAGTTTGACCGGTTTAGAAAACTGTGTGATGTTACGTCCTGCTTATGCAGTGGAGTATGATTATTTACCTGCTACTCAATGTTATCCCACATTGATGACTAAGAAAATTACCGGGTTGTTTTGTGCAGGCCAGGTAAATGGTACTACTGGTTATGAAGAAGCTGCGGCTCAAGGTATAGTAGCGGGTATCAATGCAGCCAGATTTGTAAGAAATGAGGAAATGATTATTTTTCCCCGTGAACAAAGTTACATCGGGACATTAATTGATGACCTGTGTACAAAGGATTTACGCGAACCCTATCGAATGCTCACCAGCCGTTCAGAGTATCGGTTACTACTACGTTCTGATAATGCTGATTTACGCATGACACCCCTGGGGCGAGAAATTGGCTTAATAGATGATCGGCGTTGGGATTTGTTTACGCAAAAACAAGCCCAAATCGCCGCAGAAAAAGAACGCTTGCATGGGACGAGAATTAAAGAGAATGATCCCCTGGGGCAAGCGATCGCCCAAGATACCGAACAAACAATTAAAGGCTCTATTACCCTAGCTGACCTATTGCGGCGCTCTGGTATTCATTACATAGATTTAGAACGCTATGGCATCGGCAACCCCACCCTCAAGCAAGCAGAAAAAGAAGGAGCAGAAATTGATATCAAATATGCCGGTTATTTAGCCAGACAGCAAAACCAAATTGAACAAGTTGCTCGTCAAGCCAATCGCCCAATACCTGGTGATTTAGACTACTCACAAATTGATACATTATCTAAGGAATCGAGAGAAAAACTAAATCAGGTTAAACCCCTAACTATTGGCCAAGCCGCCAGAATAGGCGGTGTGAACCCAGCCGACATCAATGCGCTTTTGATATATTTGGAAATAGCCAAAAACAAACTAGTTCAGGCTCAACTTACCCAAACGCCAGCAGTTAGACCCTAGTTAGTTGCATCATTGATGTTTGGGAATTCCCTCCAGTTGAAACTCTAATTAAAAATTGTGATAATTCTTATGATCCCAGATGATCAAAATTCCCAAAACAGAGTACAATCTAACACCATTAGCTCAAATAAAAATCCTCAACTGACAACAAACAAAATCAGTTGTTTACAGCAGAAGGCAGGAGGTAGTGGTATGGCTAACGCCACGCTTTGCTAACGGCTACGCTCACCAACCGGGGGCAAGAGACAGGAGGTGAAACACACTTGCTGTTTGGGTTTTGGTTTTTAGTTTGTACCTCATTGACTCGTAATCTGCTGTAATTAAACAATTTAGTTAATTTTTACAGCAGTGGCAGGGTTGTTTTAAGATCATATTATACGTTTATTTGAAACATAGTTAACGCTACACTGCGCTATCATCACACCCAAAAACTAGCAACCTTCTTACTTTTTGGGTTTATCCATAGCTGATGAGAGCAAACAGACAGCGTTACTACACCTGCAACCTCTCACCTACTATACTTTCAACTACAATCAAAAAAGCCTATGTTACCTAAATCCTCTAATAATTTACTTACTTCCGAAGTCTCCAATGGTACTGGCGTGACCTTAACCATAGATTTTGTTCCTAACGAACCCTGGACAATCGAGAGCTATGCTGAAGACTTAATGGACGAACTTTTTAATGATCTTGATAGCATTCTCGATGGTCGCCACAAGCGCAATTATCCTAAAGATAGACAAGAATATATATCTGGGCAAACAATGAGTTTCAAAATGCCAGATGTAGTTCTGCCGTCAACCGTCAATATCCCATTACAATCTCCACCAGCAGTTAAAAACGTACAAACTGCCACGTTAGTAGTCAGTTCTCCATCTATTCGGGCTATTGCTGACAAAACTAAATCAGAGAAGAGCAGCGTCACTACACTGATGTTGATGGGATTAGGTTTAACTGGAACTGCCTTGGGGATAGTCTACGTCATCGAGTCTGGTTTATTGACAACTGTAACCACCCAGCTAACAAATCATGGTTTTTCAGCTATCCAGACATCATCACCTGTGGCAGTCAAACTAGATGGCCAGTTAGATTTAGTAAATTATATGTTAGAAGCCTTGACTGTTATTGAGCAGCAAGGAACAAACAATAATAAAACAACTATTAATGCAGGATTTCCTTCTGTTAATCTTAATCAAACCACTGCCTTACCCTTGCCCAATACTCAAGCCACGCCAACTTTACCTTTACCCCCGGCAGTTAATAATATCTCATCGAGTCCTAGCCGTCTAACTCCTCCCAATGTGGTGGAACGCATATATATTCCTGTTTATCAGCCCGAACCTCCCCGCCATCAATTACCACCTGTTCCCCCAGTTCCCATCCCACCATCAGCATATTCTGGGGTAACAAACACACCTGTAAATCCTTTACCATCAGTATCTCAGCCTAAAATTAATACAACACAGGTTAATCCCCAAGCGATTAAAGTTGCACCTTCAAAACTGCCAACTATTGCCCCACCAGTACCAGTAAAAGAACCTGTTAATGTTCCACAGCAAGTTTATACACCTACTTATTCTGCACAATTGGAAGGGTTACTGGAGTTAGGGAAAAAATCCGTAGCTTTATTTAAAATGGATGGTGTCACTCGCCGAATCAATCTCGGTGAAAATATTGGGTCTACTGGTTGGACATTAGTAGATGTGACTAATGGGGAAGCAATTATTCGCCGTAATGGTGAAGTACGTTCTATTTATACAGGACAAAAGATTTAATAGGTAATGGGTAATAGGTTATCGCCGAACCAAAGTGGCAGGAGGAACATACTTTTTTACAGTGGCAACGGAGAAAAAACAAAAAATATTACAGCATATTTCATTCAAATGAGGTACAACCTGGAATAATCAAACTTTTGTGGTGCGGGCGGCATACTATGGCTAACGCCACGAAACGACAAGCTCAGTACAAGTCTTGCCCGCAAAATTTGTACCTCATACCTTCGCAAACTGCTGTAATGTATGTTAAAATACACTGATACTACCGTGTTTAATGTTGGCGCACAAACTATAGTAAATACAGTCAATTGCGTAGGTGTTATGGGAGCAGGATTAGCACTAGAATGTCAATTGCGTTTTCCAGAAATGTTTCAAGATTATGTAGAAAGATGCAAAAGCACGTCTGTCAAAATTGGTAAACCATATTTATATCGGTCTTATGGTAGTCCTTGGATAATGAATTTTCCCACAAAAAAATTTCCGGCACTAAATTAGGGGATGCTGGCTCAAAATGTAACACCATAATTTGCTCTGGACGCAACCCAAAAGATTCATAGGTTTGTCCATTACTATCGCTAAATTCTACTTCAAACGCAGCACCATCAGCTAATAATTCAACTATTGTACCAACTTGACCACGTAACAAATTATATTCAGGTAAGCCAACTGTGAGTGCTACTACGTCTAGTAATTGGGGCATACTTTTAGCTAGTTCTCGCAAATCTCTTTGAAAACGAGGAGTAAGAGCAGTTTCAATTGATAGTGGTTCATTATTCTGCATCTATTCCTTCCCACATTTGTGAAAGGGGTATAGTTTGTCCACGTAATGCTTCTTTTATTCCCTGATGAATACCTTCAATGACAATTTCTGTGGGTGTTTCTTCAAATGAATTTTTCTCCAATTGGAAAATAGATTTTTGAATAAGTTGCACTGCATAAGTTTCCACAGAAAGTCCTTGCTGTTGTGCTTGCTGTGTTAAATACTGTTCTAATTCTGGTGGTAAGCTGAGGGTTAGTGTCATAAGTCTATTGTGAGTGACTCTATCTATTTTTAGCTTGGTAAAAATAAACTAACTCGTAAGTTTCAAAGCAGCAGCTAAAATATCATCATCAGATTCCATCTCATCTAAATTATCCACCTTCATCTTTTCCATAATTTGACGATGAGTGATTTCATATTGAGCATTTACTAAAGTACGTGCTATTTGATAGGTGATTTTTTGCCAATCTTCAGGTGAAGCTATTACCTCTATATGTTGCAATGCTGCATAAGCCTCTGCTGGTAGCTTTGGTAAAAATTTCAAAGCTAAATTAATATTTTGTGTTGGTATTTGTTCGGCTATTTTAGACAAATCTATCATTACCCCATCGGTTTCCTTATCGGTGTAAGTCAATCTAGTTTCTTCAGACATATAAATTCCCTGTGAACTCTATGGTATAATAAAAACTGTATTTCCTCTAAGGTTAGAAATGGCTAAGATTAAATACACCTAACTATATATTCATTAATAAATTATTTTATCAAGTTAAATCTTATTTTGAAATGCTCCAACCACAAAATTTAATACGGTTATGTCTTGATCTTAACATCTGGTGTGGGTCTTTGCTGTCGGATAGGAAAGGAAAGCAAAACTCATCCAGTCAAAGTTTAGTTACAATCATCAGGCAAGGCTATTGTGAAATAGGGTTAGTACAGTTAATTATATCTTGGGGTATGATTAACCGTTTACGCTCAGTTCTTGAAGAACAGTTAAGTATTCCCACACCATTAGTTGATTCTTATCTATCTGCAATTATTAATTATACCCAACTCGGATCAATTTATGCTTCTCCACAATTAACTCTAGGTGGTACTGGTGTAGTTGCTATCCGTGACGAAGAAGATGCTCATGTTCTAGAAACTGCACTCGCAGGTAAGGCTGATGTTTTAGTAACTGTTAACTTTAAAGATTTTATCTCTAATGATACGCGGATTATTCAGCCAGCTAGACACCTGATTTATACTGCACCTAATCATACTTTTCATATTGTACATCCTGATTTAATGATGGAATGGTTACGCCAGGGTAATATCCCAGATTTGGATAATTTTAAATAAAAAATCAGTCAAAAACTAATGGGTGCTTTTATCTCAAAATGTAACACCATTATTTGCTGTGGAAGCAACCCAACAGATTCATAAGTTTGTCCATTACTATCACTAAATTCTACTTCAAAAGCAGCACCATCAGCTAATAATTTAACTATTGTACCAACTTGACCAGATAATAAATTATATTCAGGTAAATCAATTGTGAGTGCTACTACATCTAGTAATTCGGGCATACTTTTACTCATTCTTTATAACCTCCAATATTTGTAGGTTGGGTTGAGGAACGAAACCCAACATCACCCACTGACATATTATAATTAATTTCGGGTTGAGGAACGAAACCCAACATCACCCACCGACATATTATAATTAATTTCGGGTTGAGGAACGAAACCCAACATCACCCACTGACATAT
>JACCDP010073314.1_pt1 | contig 25812 bp, 26 predicted proteins | sample 7445841 | NCBI WGS metagenome assembly JACCDP01 (sample SAMN15323441, study PRJNA562643) | freshwater metagenome | isolation source: river surface water | place: USA:Blue River Watershed | collected 2017-08-17 | reverse complement strand
TTTTGATATTTTTGTGGAGATGTTTTTTGATATATTTGATATATTCTGTACTATTGAGCAGATTGGCAGGTTCATTGATTAAATCACGAGTTTGGTTTTGAATCGTTGCTTCTTGAATCGAATGTTGTATAATCTCTTTCATCTTTTTATTTTTTGCATAAAAATAGATTTGATTCTTCTTTTTGGAAATATTATCATTTCCTTTTTTATATTTATCAAAAGAATAAGCACCTAACATCCATCCTACAATTTGATTTTCTATCTCTAAATCTGTTCCAATCACAACATCTACCCATATTTTAGACCCAGAAGATTCATTTGCAAATCTTTTACCCAACAAACCATATAAATGATATAAAACATCTTTATTACACTCTTTCTTTTTACCATAACCGATAAATTGAATCTCTTTATCATCCATAAAGAAACTCTTCTCTTCACCTAATTTGCCATGAAACCCTTCGATTAACTTTTTAGGTAATTTAGGAATCTTCATTAATTTAGCGATTCTTTCCATCTCTTTTTTCACATTTTGACAAACAAAAAAGAGATACATATCCATCTTCTTTAAATATTGAGTTGTTACTTCCATCTCAATCTCTATTTTCCTATTAGATTTTTATCATTTATTCTTTGATAAAAAAATATTAAAAATAAATTAAAAATGTTTCTTTTCATATACCGGTAATACATTCGGTCTCCACCATTGACATATTATTTCCCATAAACTCTTTTGTCTTACTAAAAATCTTTCGTTCCGCATTGTTGAAATATTCTCACTCTCTCTCTCTACCATACTTCGTAACCATTGATCCAGATAAATCCATACCATTTTTATTCATTTCTCTTTTCATTTCTTTATATTCAAAAAAGTTGATATAATATAGGGGTATTTAAAGAATGATAGGAGTACATATGGATCATAGTGAATATGGAAGTTTGTTAAATCTGATGAAGAAGTTAGATGGAAAATATCCTTATTTACAAGTTTTTGTTGGTGATAATCATCATACCACTCTCTCCAAAAAAAATCAATTTTCAAAAGAAGATTTTGATCAAATGAAAAAGTACTTAAAGAAATCAAAGATGAAATTGATGATACATGGATTGTTATCCCTAAATTTCTGTTTTCCTCCCAAAGAGCCTCGTTTTAAATGGGGAATTGATAATTTAGTACATGATTTGTCTGTTTGTAAAAGGTTGGGAGGGAGATGTGGAGGAGTGGTTATTCATTTGGGAGGTTTCCAAACACCCTCTATCAAAACAACGTATGAAGAGTGTATGAAGAATTTCGTAGAATCTTTACAAATGGTTTGTGAAAGAATAAAAGGTGGAAAGATTTTATTAGAAACATCGATCAATCGACCTTATACAATAGGTGGAACCATCGAATCTTTAGCAGAATTATATGAAAAGATTCCAAAAAAAATAAAGAGTAGAATTGGATTTTGTCTTGATACATGTCATATCTTTTCTGCAGGATATCCTATACATACAATTGAAGGAATGAAAGATTATTTTGCTGAATGGGATCGTTTAATAGGTTTAGAAAAGATCAAATTAATTCATTTGAATGATTCGAAGGAACCATTTCATTCCATCAAAGATCGACATGAATCGATCGGAAAGGGATATATCTTTGGAAAGAAGTTGGGTGGAAATCCAGAGGTTTTAGGTGAGATTCTCAAAGTTGCCAAAAAGAGGAGAATACCAGTTGTTTTGGAGACGGATCCAGACGGCTTTCAAGAAGATATAAAAATGGTAAAGAAGATGATGGGTGGTAATAGAAAGGATTGGAAACCCAAGATAGTGGAGATTTTTGAAAAGATTCTGATGTTTCATAAGACTTTAGGTAAAAAAGGAAATATGCAAACAAAGTTTCGAATTTCATCTTATGAGAAGATATTAAGATCTATCAAATCTTCAAAACCAATTTATACGATGGAAGATGTGGAAGAGATTCCAGGAATTGGTAAAAATACAAAAGAGAAGATTGAAGAGATTATGAAGACGGGGAAATTACATATGTTAGAGGAGATTGAGAAGAATCCTGATTATCAAGCCATTTATGAAATGCAAGGAATCTGGGGAATAGGAGTCGAAAAAGCTCAACAAATTGTTTTAGAAGATGGAATTCATACCATTCGTGAATTGAGAAATGCAGTCAAAGAAGGTAAAGTCACTTTAAACGAACAACAGATGAAAGGATTAGAATATTATGAAGAATTGTCAGAACGGATTCCGAGAAGAGAGATTACACAATTTACAAAATGGATACAGAAAAGAGTAAAGAAATATGGAATTAAAGTGGTAAATGCAGGATCTTATCGCTTAGGTAAAAAAGAGAGTGGAGATATCGATTTATTATTTGTGAAAAAAAATGTAAAAAATCATACAAGTTATGCAAAAGCAGAATTGTTTCAAAATGTAATCGATGATTTGAGAGAAATCATTCTTTATATCTTTAGCCAAGGAAATGAAAAGATGATATCCATCATACAAAATCCACTTACAAAGAAGATTCGTCAAATGGATATTATGATGATAGATGAAGAGGAGCTACCATGGTATCTTTTATATTTTGGATCGGATAAAGAGTTTTCAAAGAAGATACGTAAGATTGCAATTGATAAGGGTTATAAATTGAGTGAAAAAGGTATTTTTGATAGAAAGACAGGAAAGAGAATTGATTTTTATCCAAAAGAAGAGAAAGAGATCTTTACATTTTTAGAAATTCCTTATGTTCCACCCTCTGAAAGAATTATTATATAATTTTTAATTTTGTTTTTATTTAAAAATATAGATAAAAACATACATTTGATTTATTTATTTTTTACGATAAGTTTGTTTCCACAATTTACGCACATCTGATTTCGTAGTAAAAAGCTCTTGTTTATCACACCAATAGATAATTGCAACAAATACAATTGCATGAACAAAAGCAGCAAGAATAGATGTCTCACCACTCATGAAGACTTTTTTACCGACAGGAGGAAGAGTTAAAAGAACTCCAGGTGAGAGAAGGAAGAAGAGAATAGCTATACAAAGATAATGGATCATTTTTATACTTTTAAGTGATATTTTTATTTTGTTTCAGAGTAAAATTTTTGATATAGATTTTGAACCATTTGAAACATCTCTTCTATATTCATTTTTTCAATTAATGATTTTTTTAATAAATAACCAATATCATTATATTTTTGGTAAATTTCTTCAATCATTTCAATTCGATTTTCCATAGAAGGTGATTTCATTGCTTTTTCTTTTCCTAAAAGAATTTCAAGAACAGATACACCTAAAGAATAAGTTGGAATATGTCGAATCATAAAATTTTCATTTTCATTTGGCCAAATATAATATTGAAAATTTCCATTTTGTTTATCAAACTCATCAAGTTGAAATATAGATTCATTTCCATTTTGTTTTTTCTTTTTGATAAGACTATAATCAAGAAGCATCATCTTTTCATGAAATTGAAAAGGTAATATCGTTTTAGACTCTTTTTTAAATGGTTTAATTATATCATCTTTAAAAAGTAATGTGGATGAAGAGTCATATAAATACATAATATTTGTTAATTTGATGTCTAAATGAATAATATCATATTGATTTTCTAAATAAGAATTTGCTTTGAGAAGTTTGAACATAAATTCATATACAAAACGTTTTCCATCTTTATGATGTAAAAGTGGATGATTGCGAATTTTATAGATTTTATGAAATGGAACACAAAGTGGTAAAATCACAAAATACGTATATTTTTGAAAAGTGTAAGAGTCCAATTTGAGTTCATCGGTAAGATATCCTATACCGAGAGGTGGAAGAATATGATGATTTAAATGGGTTTGAATATCTTCTTTCATTAAACGAAAATAAAAAGCTAATTCTCGATTTTCATTTTTGTAAGGAATAACGCTGGGTTTCTCTTCAAAAACGGTTTTTCCTAAAATGGAATGAAAGAATATTTTGACAACACAACCTTCTCCAATATCATACACGACTCCATAAGATCCACTTCCTAATTTTTGATAAAATGAAAATTCGTATCTTCCATCTGATTTGTATTTATCTATTTTTGAATCAATCATATAAACATTCGTATTTTCATTCATATTTCCCCATATTCTTTTATCATATTTATTTATAAATTACGTTTCATTTAACCAAACCATGTGTGAATTGCATCGATCTCTTCAAAATGTGTTTCGAAGATATTCTCTTCAGATGGTATAGGTGTTTCTAATATATGTGGAATTCCATGATCAATGGTATGTTCAATCAATCGCTTCATTCCATCCATAATAAAACCTTTCATAATATTGGCATGACGATCAGCTTTGCAACCACATCCTCCAATACTTAAACTATCGTTTAGATGAATAACAGCTACATTTTCCCAACCAATCTCTTTTTCAATCAATTGAATATACTCTTCACATCCATCTTTTGTATGAATGCGATATCCGGCAGAGAAGATGTGACAAGTATCAATACAGATGCGAAGATGTCTCTTCTCTTCTTCAGAGAAACGATGAAACATTCTTCCTAAATCTTCCATTCTCCAACATAATTCGGTTCCACAATGTGCAGAAGTTTCCAAAATGAATTTTGTTTCATATCCCTTTTCCATGATATGATGAATCAAGTGTTGAATATATTGAAACATTAAATCTTCACCTTCTGAAACAGATAATTTCAGGTGTTTTCCAACATGAAAAACAACACCATGGGCTCCAATCCGTTCAGCTAAATCAATTTCATTGATTCCATTGGCAATCTTAAAATCCCACTTCTCTGGATTCGCTGTATTCAATAAATAACTTGCATGAGTAATCAAAAAGATATCATTTTCTTTTACGAAGTCACGGCATAAACGCGCATCTTCTTCTTTGATTTGAGTGATTTTGAATTGACGAGGGTTTTTGATAAAGATTTGGAATTCACGTATCCCATTTCCTCTCTCAAAATGATACCTTACCGATTCATACGCACTCTTCATTAAAGGTATGTGAAAACCAATCTTGGCCATTTTACGTTTCTATATAAAGAAAGGAACGTAAATCTTTAATTTCATACGAATTTGTTAAAATGAAAGTTTTTTTAAAATCATTTTTTGTGGCTCGCTACGCGAGTAAGGATTCGTTTTTCGAAGAAAAACGATCATATAGTCGGCTCATTTCATTCGCCGGTTTTAAAAATTGATTAAATGAAACCAATATAAAGAAATCATTTTTTTAAGTACTCTGTATTTTATAAAAAAGTATGAATATAAAGAAATGGTTTCTTCATAAACTCCGAAGGAGTTTTAGCGCTAAGGCCTTCAGGCCTTTGTATATAGTTTTCATTTGATAAAAAAAGTTAAAATAAATATTGATTTTGTAAGCACATGATTTGGAACATATATTTACACATTTGTTCTTTTTGAATATATTTTTGAAAGAATTCAGATCCTTTTTGTATCATCTTCTCTTTTTGATTTTTTGCAAAAAGAGATTCCATCCATTCTTCCATTTTCTTCTTCGAAGTTTCCAAATCATCCCCTTCTTTCATAAACACTTCTTTTTGAAGAAGAATATGTTCATCTCCTTTTAAGAATGGTTCAAACCAAACTTGATAATCACTCTCTGCTTGTATGACTATCGATTGACGATTAAAAAGTGATCCATAACGATATGCTGCTGAATTACCTTCAATATTCAATTGATATAAAGCTTCTAATTGATCTTCGGGTGTAATAAATCCTTTCTTTAAATGTTGATAACGCTTTACATCAATAAATCCAAATGTAAAATCATTCACTTTCACTTTATTGACTAATTGATGCAGGCCAATATCACAATGTTCTGGATCTTGAAGTTGATGACTGATTTCAGATAAACGCAAACGAGGATTGTTCATTTCTGTTAATCCACATCCTGTGGAACCTCCTCTAAAAATAATCTTCTCTTTTCTCATTTGATTCAATGGTTTCAAGATTGGTTTTGATGCAACTCGCCAATCATCTGCATTTGGAATTGGAATATCTTTATTATGATCGGTTGTCGATTGACTCAAAACAAACCAATACTTTTTAGGTGGATTGGGAATCTTTACATTTGCTGGAAAAAGATGAGTATAAGCATAACGAGTAGGATCTTGGTGAAGAACTTGTAAATCCTTTCGATTGACTAAAAGATCACAATCTGGAACTTTACCTTTATATAGTTGAATAGTAGTAGAAACCAATTCATAAATCTCTTTTACATATTCAGTAGGATTACCAGAATTACGCCAATTTTCTAAACTAACCACACAGTCAATTCCTGTCCATAAATCAGGTTTGGTAAGTTCTCCTCTCCATGGATGCAAATTTTGATTTCGTTTTTTCATAAATGAATTGTAATTTGTATTTTTAGGAAATTGAATATATTTATGCCAACGATTCTCAAAATCTTTATTATAAATATGATAAGCGAATTCAATTCCACCTTGACGAATTCGAAAATACAAAACTTCTCTATATACATCAAACAATAATTTCAATGTAGATTTTAAATCATCTAATGTCATTCCTTTCTCATACTCCTTCTTCACCTTCTCTTCAATGACACTTTTTATCTCTTTATTTTCATTTTGATTTTTAGAAAAAGGTTTTGGTTCTGTATAAGTATCAAAGATATTCTTCTCTACTTCATTCCAAGTAATCAAAGGGCGCATTAAAGATTTGTATTCCATATGTTTTTCATGATATAAAGGAATCTTTACTTGATAGAAATAGAGATTTGGATTTTGAGTAATCGTTTCGGATTTTACGATATAAAGAGAATCCAATTCACTCAATCCATCTCTTTTCCATTCTTTTACATTTTGTATTAATCCTTCCCATTTTTGCGGATTCATCTCATTTTTGGTAGGTCTTCCGTGTTCTAACAATCGATAAGAACCTTTTGAAGGTCGATATACTTTTAAATGATTTAAAGCTATACGATCATAGACAGCATCATCTTCTCCTCCCCATCCAAAAAAGAAATTTGGATATCCATTGATCTTTTCATAATCTTCGGCTGTAAGACCCATAATACCTCCTAAAAAAGTTGGATAATCATATTTATATCCTAAATAAGGCGATGCATAATGAATAATTTTTTTACCTTTATAAGAATATAATTTCATTAATTCCTCATCAGGAAGAGAATCGACATCATGAAAAATATAATAATCATACTTTTTATTCTTTTTGGCTAAATCAAAGCCGATATTTAAAAGAATACCACGATTAAATTTTTGTGAGTTGGCTTGTTCAATCACATAAATATCAAAAGAAGAATTTTGAAAATGCTTTTTTAATTCTTTTAAATGCTCTTCACGATTTCGATAAGGAATAATAATCGCTATTTTAGCATCTGAAGAGAGTTCTTTCTCAATTTCTTCATTTTGTAATGTTTCAAAATGAATATGTTTTCGACGACGTTTGTATTCTCGAAATCTCTTTTCACTCTCTGCATCATTGTTTTTATGACTCATGATTCATAAAACCTCTATTGTAAAAGAATATTTAAATTTTATTTATTCACAAACTTCACTCCCCACTCCTTCTGTATCTTCTGTATCACTTTTTTCGCCTCTTGATTGTAAATCGCTTTACCACTTTCGATATCCGAAATGACAGTTGGTTGCACACACAACTTCTTTGCTAAATCTTTTTGTGTCACCTTCTTTTCACAACGAACTTGTTGTATCTCCTTTGCTAATGCATTGGGTATATATTCTACTTTTACCACATCACTTTCATTCTCCAATTTTGCAAACTTTCTTGCTAATGCCTTCTCCTCATCACTTCTCTTATCTTGAATCTCAATCGGTGCTTTTGCTTTTGCAACCTTCGGATTATGTAACGTCACCACATTCCAATCTTGATGTTCCATTTTACTCTCTTTTCATATATTTTTTTTAAGTTCATTCATTTGATCAAAAAATATATCCATTTCAAAGATAGAAGATGAAATCGATTATTTTATTATTGGCGATCGTGGGTATTTTAATGGTGGGAGTAGGTTTCATACAAAACAATATGCAATGTCCTCCTGCACGTATTGAATATCGTTATGTACCAAAGACATTTACAGAAGAACAACAGGTGACAACACCACTTTTGGCAATGTCATCAACTTATGATATGTTTGAAAAGGATAGTCCTTGGATGATTGATCGAAGCTGGGCAACACAAGACATAAAGAATTCAAATCCCGTCTAAAATAAAAAAAATAAACCATAAGAATAGATAGAAGATTCCAATGAGTGTAAATCTTAAGACAAATGTTGCTGTTCTTATTTATATGATCAAACGTCAAGAATATTATACCAATATTGTGGTTGCTGCAAATAATAATGCAGGAAGTTATATTCATAATAATAAATTATACTTTTTTGAATTTTATGACTTTGAAACAAGAAGAAAATATCAATTAACTGCATATGAAATTCTTTATTCCATTAAAGCTATGTATCTTTATACTCAAGAACAATATGATACTTCTTCTTTAACTCTTCAAAACTATCAAGTATTTGGAGGAAAATATGAAGAATTTAAACAAAAAGAATCGATATATAAAGCATTCCGTCAAGCATATCTTGAAGCTTTATATTATGGAGATGTTTATACACAAATTCAAAATTCCATTTATTACAAAAATATGGGATTAGAAGGATGCTTCTTCTTTACAGTTCCATCACATCTTTTCCCATCTGTTCCTCAAAATGAAATCAAAAAAGCTTATTCCAATCAACAAATTTTTAATATCTATCACTCTCTTTCTCAATATTATTCTTAATTTTCATTTGATCATTTTTAAGATAAAGATTTCTTCATCTTAATCATCGTATATCAAAAATTTAAAGATACTTCTTTTCAAGTGCATTCACAGAATCCACATATTTTTCCATCGCAACTTCTTTCTTCATTCCCTTTCTCTCTTTCCATGCATTCCATTTAGATTTTTCTTTCATTTGAAAGAAACCAGGTTCTGGAATATTGATGTCACCTACAGTGACTTGTTTATAGAGAGAATATGTGTAGAGAAGTTCTTCATCAGTAGGACGTTTGCTAAACTTTTTTGTAAGAGCAACAGCTTCATCAAATGTTTTTGCAGGCATTCTTTTCTTTTATTCTTATTTAATTTTTACAAATCAATCGCGATTTTCAAAATAAAAATCTGTGTGACACATTATTGCAATATCTTCATTAAAATCATTAAACATCTTCATCTCTCCTTTTCCTTTTGTAATAAAATCAATCTCTCCATTCTTCTTTTTATGAATTTCAATAAAATGAATGAAGATAAAATCATAAAAATAAAGAAGATCTGTTGCATCCCATTCTTCTCCCATAATCTTTTTAACATATTCTTGTACTTTTGTAATTTCAATCTTCTTCTCCATTTGGAAAGTCTGTTGAAGTAAAAGAGATAATTGGTTAAATGAATGGAGTATATTTGAATTTCGATTGCATTTCATCATAAATCCAAAGAACCAACTATGTTGATTGATATGAGGAGGACGTGTATTTTTCAAATCTTCATTCAATTGTTTTTTACCATCTTTTATTCCGAAGAAGATCTTTGTCCAATCTCCATCTTTATTCTTTTCATATAATTCTGAATAAACACAATCCCAAATATCTTGTGCTACACAAGATGTTGTGGAAATCTTTAATCCCAATTTACTTCTCAATTTCTTTACAAAAGATATAGATATCTTTGCTTTATATCCGTCTTTCATAATTTGATGAAGAGCTTCTATCCAATCTTGATCTTCATATACATATCCTTTGGTTTGATGTTTTCGTGAATTCTCTGCAATAAGTGCAACATGAGAAGTTAAATAAACCAAATTGCGATCATTAAATTGATCAAAGATACGGAATTCAATACCATTGGGTTTCTTCATAGGTGCTCCACTCTCTCTTGCTTCAGGATGAGCTGGATCTGTGCTTCCAAAAGTTCGTAGATCGGTACTTAAAGAACTGATTCCTTTTTCTTTTAATGCAGAAGGTGAAGCAGGAAAACAAGGTTTTAACTTTTCCGTTTCATATAGATCAAGACCTTTTCTCCAATAATTGGGTGTTTTTGCATAACGACCTAAACCTTTCGTTCCAAAGAGTCTTACATCAGATCCTGCCAAATTACCCCAACCTATATTTAAAACACGATAAGATCCTCTTACACGATCTTTCAAACTACCCACAGCATATTCATCACCACTAAAAAAACCTACTAACATTAAAGGCTCTAACCATTGTAATTGATTACCAAAATTTTGATGTTGTTGAATAAATAATTTCTCAGATGTCTTATCATCATGGGGTAAAGTAAAAGTGATATGATAACTTCCTGTGTAATCATTTCGTACAAAACGATTACCAGTACTCTTTTTTTTTGTAAAAAGATAACGATCTTTTAAAATCTTCTTTGGAACAGACATATAACGAGTCATTCCAAAAGGATATTGTTCAATCGGACCATACTTCTCCACTAATTTTTTTGTGACTGGATCTTTAAAGAGCAAATTAAGAAAAATCTCTTTTGCTTCAATCATATTACCTGTTAAATTATGTATGTTTCGTCTTGTTTGAATAGAACAGAAAGGTTTCCATGTAATAAATTCAGGCATTTCATATGGAGCTTGACGAACTATATGTTCTCGATTACATACTCTTCCAGATGTTTCAAAAGTCATATGTGTAAGATAATCATATTCATCATTGGTTAATTCAATTTCACCTTTTTTGTATAAATCCAAAACTCGTTTCGTTGCAGATTTAGAATCAAAGAGAATGAAATCTTGAAAACGTTCTTGAGGAAGTTTGTCTAAATTAGGTAAATGAAATATTTGCATCTCATGTTCTAGACCAAATCCCCATGTCAAATGATAAATCCCTTTTAATGAAGCAATCTCTTTCTTTGTGTATTTTGTAAAAACACTCATTATAATAACCTCTATCCTAAGTCACGATTTTTTATAAAATATGACTTGTGATTCCATATTCAACTGTTTTAAAAATAGAATTTGATTTCAAAATATCTTGTGTATCTTTCGATTCAGGTATAAAAAAATCAATAATACGGTATTTTTGATAAAGTGAATTAAAAAGATGTAAATAACTTCCATATTTCATAATATTTTTAATATTTACTGATTTTTGAAATTGATAATATTCTTCTTCTGAACCTTGAAACCAACTCTCGATTTGATAAGTTTCCAATTGATAATGATCTATTTGTTTTTTTTCTTGTAAAGATTGAATCCATAATTGTAAATAGATACCTCCTAAACTATATCCTTCACATATCAAAGGTATTGTTGAATTCGTTTTGTAATATTTATTTTCAATCAAATGAAAAATATCCCAAAAGTCACCTTTTTCGAAAGGCACAATGGAACATCCTTCCATTTGAAATAATATTCCTTTTTTCATGAATACATCTTTCGAAATCATCTTCTTCTTTTGAATCCATTTGATCCAATGAATATTTTTTAAATCAGTCCATTTGTGCAAACCTTCAAAAAACAAATAATCTTTTCCTTCTTTACCAAAAAAATATACACAAATCGATTCATGAAAAAATATATAAAAATAATTAAATGTAATACGATTATCTAATGTCCATTCTATATTTATTTTTCCATTCATCTTGAAATCTTTCTGTTTTAAATGATCTTGAATTAAAAAACGAAAATGACTCAAATTACGATGTGTTAAAATAATGTCCAGCTCTTTTATATTTGTTGATTTGATAAAATGAAATTTATTTTTTGATTTTTTCTTCTCTCTTTTCAAATATACATCTAAACCCATCGATATTATATTTTCCACATTTTCCATTTTATCAATTAAAACCTTCTTACAATTAGCTTCTATAAGAATTCTTTTAATAACCTTGTTTTTTAATCTTTAATTGCATCTTATTTTTTCTCTGTTGATTTAATAATTCCTGGTAATCATCTTCTTCTTCATCTTCTTGTCGATAATTTTCACGACTAAAATGCCATGCTTCTGGAGAACATACTTGAAATTCAGGATGATTATCTGCTTTGTACCAAAAGACTTGATCTTCTAATTTGTTAGATCTTGCACAATTATGTATCACTAAACATTCAAAATTATCAGTACATTGATCCATCGTTTGACAAAACATTTCAAATGTTGGAAACATACCTGCATAATTTTCATATAACTTCTTTCTCTCTTTTACAATCTGTTCTCTCAATATAAAGATCCAATCAATATTTGCACGCAGATTGGGTGGAATACCAATTGCATATTGCATCAGTAAAATATACATAATACCCCAATGACGGCCATTCATAAAAATTTCACGAATACGTTTATCTTTTTGCCATGCTTTATCATATAAACAATCATCCATAATCAAAAAAGCACGGTTATCAATTGTATTTTCACCATTTAGAATACGTTTTTTCAATTGTTTTTGTCTTTTCATAAATTCATTCGTTATTTTTGGATCATATTCATCATGAATAAAAGCAGGTGGAACAATATCACTATAAAACTTATTTGCATTTTCTGTAGGTGAAATCACTGTACCTGCGGGAATATCTTGATGATAATAAAGAAGGTCTTTGGTAAGGAAAGATTTACCTGTATTGCGTTTTCCAATTAACACAACTATTTGATCATCTTTGATCATTCGCATATTAAATTTTCGTAACTGAAGACTCATTGAATTCTTCTTATACTCTATATTTTTTTTATATAATCCATACTTATCAACCGCACCATCTTAGAACGTAAATATTTTTATAAAATTTATAAAAATAGAATTTAAAAAATAATTTTATATTTACAAATCAAAAGCTTTTAAATCATATTCCACATCATGATCTGCAAATTTAGCTTCTTTACTATTCATATATTTCAATGTATCTTTATCTTTAATTGGACTCTTCTTTTTTCCTGCAATCAGTGTTTCATCTACCGTTCTGCGTAAATGTCTCTCTTTATGATGTTTTTCTCTTCTTACTTCTTCTATCTCATTTTTCGTTTCAGTTGTTGATTCAGAAAAGAGTGAAGGAATGGTAAATGTTGGTAAAACAAGAGAAGGAATATATTGTTGTGCTTTTTGAATGAAAGAAGTTGATTCTTCCGATATGATCTCTTCAGGAAGAGTGATGTTACCTTTTGGATAAAGATAGTTTTTAATTGCATAAAAGAGACATGTAAAGATGCAATAGGAGATAATAAATGCAAGGATCGATTTTAATTCAGGACTCAATTCTTTTTTTTTGATAGAATTTTCTTCAGTTGATTTTCTTTTGTTTCTTTCATACAAATAATAAACACTTGTAGTTATGAATGCAACTATAAGACTTAAAAAGTAAGGTTCGTATAGAAATTCCATCTTTATTTAAAAAATATATTCCTTTTCATCTTTTTTAAACGAATTATGCATGACGCAATTCATTGTCACTCTTATATTCATCTCCACTATCTTCTTCTTTCATTTGTTGTTTTATCATTGAAATGGATGGTTGAGGAGAAATATTCATTGTAGGACGTTGTACATAGGTAATTGGTTTTTGTTGTTGTTGTTGTAAAAAATGGTCAATCGGTTTGGTGCGATTTTTTTGACTCATTTGACTACTAGCTACAGAGGAGATTCCTGAAATCATAGAATCTGAGTCTGCACTTTTATGATGTTTTTTATATATTTCTAGATTCTTTTGATATAGATCATTTCGATTTGCCATTTGAAGTTGTTGTTTTTTAAGAAGGCGCTGACGCATCTTCTCCTTCTCTTTTTCATGACGTTCTCTTTCTCTTCTTCTTAGTTTTTCAAGAGTGTAATAATCTTCTCTTGAAATTTGTTCTTCACGATCTTCTACATTTTTACGAATATGTTGAGGTGGTTCGTGATGTTGATAGATAAAACCACTACTTACACTTGATAGTCGATCATCTTCAATCGGAATTGAAGAAGAAAACTCTTCATGAGAAACAGGTTCTTCAACTTTTTCAACAGGTTGAGAAGTTGTGATGACAGGTTTCTCGACTTCTTCATTCGAACGATACTCTTTTGGAATCTTCACACCATCTAGATGAATCTTTTTAATCTCTGTCTCTTCTCTCTCTGCTAATTTATCTTCAATAAATGCTTGCATGACTGATTCTGTCTCTTGAGAATGACCCATCATTTCTTCTGGATCCTCTAAAGAAATATGAATAGGTTCTTTACCATGTTCTTCAACCAGTTCTTGAATATCAGATTCATCTTCAATGACTACATGAGAAGGAATGTGTGAAGGAATTTCAATAGGTCTAGATTCTTCTACTTTATTTTCAGAAGAGGGTTTTTCTTGAACTTCTTCAGAAATCAGTGAAGACTTCGTTTCATTGGATCCACCAAATACAGTTGAGATACGATTTACAATTCCATTAAATATTGATTCCTCTTCTTCATCGTCATTTTCATTCTCTGTCTCTTCTTCCTTCTCTTCGTCATCTTCGCTTTCAGACTCACTTTCTGATTCTGATTCACTCTCCGACTCACTTGAACTTGATTCATCTTTGCGTCTTCGACTCTTTTTTCTCTCTTCATCTGAATAATCTACTTCTACACTACTCTCATCACTATCATCATCACTCTCCAATTCATGTTTTGAAAATCCTTTCTTTAAAATATCACGAATAGGAAGTAATTCGCGTATAGCATTTGAAACACCTTCTTGAATCATATGAAGAGTATGACGCATATTGTTATGTCTATCTTGGGGTGTAAGTTCTTTGGAATGATTAAATACATAAGGATTTTTGTAAATTTCACGAGCTGCTGCAATATAGCAACGATGCATAAAATGAGAAGCACGTGGTACATGAACTTTCGTTTTCCCTTTCATATTTTGAACAGATGTTAAGATCTTTGATTCTGCAATAAAAACAGCCTCAATTAAATCTTCTAAATAATCACAATTGCTTACTTGAATAATACGATAGCATTCATGATCAATAATATCTTGATTCCAGAGAGGAATCTCTTTTAATGCTTCTTGAAACACTTTTGCAATCGATCGTGTCTGTTGATTCTTCTCTTCAAATTCATTCTCTAAAAGTTCAAGAGAATTATCATAAATGGATTCGAAACCCTCATACATGCGAGGAGTAAGAATCTGTTGAAGTTGTTCAATATAACGTTTTTTCGCTTCAATGAGAATAGAGACGTCTTTCATTTCTCTTGTTTTCTTTGATTTTTTTCAAAAAAAACATACGCAAAATATCTCTTTTTTATATAGAGAGATATTGAAATGGATAAAAAAATAACAAGTCATTACACTCTTGAATATCAACAGATTTATCATGATGTCAATTATTATCCAATTGTTGTTTTATTAGGATTATTGTTTATGATTTTATATTTTATTGCAATTTATAAAGGTTATAATTAAAAAAATGTTGTAACATTAGTAAAATGAAGATTGATCTAATCGTTCTTGTTATCTTAATTGCATTCGGACTTTATGGTGGTTTTTATATCTATTCATTCACAAAAAGTCATATGTCTGGTGGAAAACGTATTAAATATCTGAAAGAATCTTATTCAAAACGACGATAATAAGCCAACACTCGTGGATTTGCACGAATTTTTGTATAATCAACATGGTTTATAATAAACAAACCATCTAGACTCTTCACTCTTGAAAGTGCAACATATGTCTGTCCATATTCAAATACTTCGCGTCCAATATCTATAATCACATATTCCAATGTACTTCCTTGTGACTTATGAAATGAGATCGCAAAGGCAAGTTGAAGTGGAATATGTTTCTTACTCACTGTCTCTTTTCCTTCTTCCATATCCCAACTGTGAGGAGCAATTTCCATATAACGTCCGTCTAAGAATTGTACAATTGGATATCCGGTAACTGGTCCAAATCCTATGATGATTCCTCGACTTCCATTGGCTAAACGTAGTTCAGGCATATTTACTTTCAACATCACTTGACACTTTGTCGTAAAAGTAATCTCATCTTCAATATCACACTGTTCTTGTATCAAAGCTTTCAAGAATTCTTTATTCTCCTCTTTGACACTTTTTCCATATACATATTCCGATGTAAATGTTTTTGTCGTCTCTCCTGCATCCATCAATCTCTTCAACTCTTCATCATTCACTTTCTTCACACGATCTCTCTTTGAAAAGAGTTGAGATGGTATCACACCAAATTCATTTTCAGGAATCGGAACACGACGACTCTCTATCACTGCTTTTACTTCCTCATCCACATTTCCAAGACGAATCTTATTTAAAGTCTGAATGAAGATTGAATCATTTTGTCTCATCACTTCTGTCAAATAAATTGTCTCATGGATCGTTTCATCCCAATTGAATGCGTCAAAAATAAACCCTTCCGCTTTGACAGGAGGAAGTTGCAACAAATCACCTGAAATGATCAATTGAATTCCACCAAATGGAATATTTTGTCTTCTCACTCGACGAAACAATAAATCAATCTTATCAAAAAGTTCTGGACTCATCATCGATATCTCATCAATCATCAAAACACGAGTTTGTAAATATCGCTTCTTCGTCTTCGGATTCTGCATAATCTTTTTAAATAACTCATCCACACTCTTCTCACCTGTTCCAATACCACAAAAACGATGGATTGTTTGTCCTCCAATAATCAATGCTGAAATTCCTGTTGTACTTGTCACATATATTTTTTTATTATCCTCTTCCATATTCTCTCGATAATACTGAATAAATTGATTCAACACGAAAGACTTTCCAACACCTGCTTGTCCAGTTAAAAAGATGTTCCTACCTTGTAACATTTTTTCCATCGCATACTTCTGTTTTTCCGTAAATTCAAAACCTTCTGTTGTGAATGCCATCGACGCCATTTTCTACTTCTCTTCTCTCTCACTTCTCTTTTATAACCCAATTACTCTTCTTCAGTTTTTTCACCATTTCATCATCTTTTGTTTCTTTATATTGGTTTCATTTGATTAATTTTTAAAAGATAATATGATTTCTTTATATTGGTTATATTTTAACAAATTTGAAAAGATAGTATGATCATAAATGGCTTCGTGAGGCTAAAGCCTCACTACGCCGCGCGACCCCCAGCAAGGAGGGTCGCGTTTGGGCGAGTGTATCGAGCCCATTATGTTGGTTTTCCACAGGAAAACCATTCCTCTCTCGCGTAGCGAGCAACCAATATGTTTTTATATTGATTTCATTTAATTAAATTCTCGAGTACTTAGAGAAAATAAATATAAATTTGGCTATTTTTCAAGTTACTTAAAAAAGCTGTAAGAATAAAAGGATATATAGAAAAATGAGTTCTAAAAAGCCGATGATGAAAGGTAAGTCAAAAGAGAAGGTTGTTGAAAAGATTGATGTTGAGGAGAATCAACAAAAGTTAGTGGGAAGGGTGATATATGATAGGAATAAGACGGAAGGAGTGAATTTGATTCATCAGTATTTTGAGTTGCAACTCGAATTTGAGAAGAGATATGGACCGAATACGGTCGTGATGATGCAAGTGGGAGATTTCTTTGAGTTTTATGGTGTAGATAATGACAAAGAGAAGATTGGTAATTTGGTAAAGATTTCCGAGGTGATGAATATTATTTTGTCGAGACGAAATAAGGCGATTTTGGAGAATAGTCGTGAGAATCCGCAATTTTGTGGATTTCCATTTGACAAAATGTCTCGTTTTCTCAATGTTCTTTTGACAAACAATTATACAGTTGTCATGGTGGAACAGGTGCATGATCGTCAGGGAACGAATCGAGTCATTACAGCGATTCATAGTCCAGGAACTTATATTGATGAAGTCTCGAATTCGGATCCAAATCATGTCATGTCGATTTTTATTGAGGAGGAGAAGGCTTATAAGACGGGTGTTCCCATTTATTTTGTAGGAATGGCATCAATTGATTTATCAACTGGATCTTGTACTGTATATCAAAAGCAGAATCATCTCTATGACAAAATGGCCGTAATGGAGGATATGTATCGGTTTATGGAATCCTATAACCCGAAAGAGATCGTAATCTATTATGGTGAGTTAAAGACGATTACTGTGGATGAAATCATGGATCATTTGAATACGAATTCGCGTATTTTCCATTTGCCAATTGAATCAAATGAGGAGTGGGGAGGAAAGTTTCCCCTGAAGTATCAACAGGTTTTGTATCAGAATCAGTTTTTTGGAAAGGTGTATCCTGAGCATGGTTTTTATGCACCTATCGAATATATTGGATTGGAGAGGATGTCACAAGCAGCTTTGGCATTTTTGATGTTATTGGAGTTTGCACACGAACATAACATTTCGATTCTTCGGAAAGTTCAAAAGCCCGAATTGTGGGAATATCCTCAGCATTTGATTTTGTATCACAACACCATGTATCAATTGAATATTATTTCTCAGGGAAATGTTCAACAAGAGATGGGATATGGAGGAAGTGCTTGTTGGAGGAAAGGAAGTGGAGGAGGAAGTCGTTATAAATCTCTGTTGGATGTGATTCAAAAGACATCGACTGCTATGGGAAAGCGTCTTCTCAAGTATCGTTTGATGAATCCATTGACTTCATCTGAAGAGTTAGAGAAGAGATATGATTGGACAGAGAAGATGATGCAAAAGAAACGTTATGAAGAGTGTCAAAAGAGATTGATGGAAATGATGGATATGGAGAGAATGCATAGAAAGATGAATTTAGGAATGATTCATCCACATGAATTTGGATCTTTGCATATGACGTATGACAAAGTTTTGAATTTGATGGAATGGATGGAAGAAGAGGGAATATTGGCGGATTACAAAATTGAAGAAGAGACGATGCAGAAGTTCCGAGAGTATCGAATGGAATATCAAAAGGATTTGAATATGACGGAGATTCATAAGCATAGTTTGCAAGCGATTACGGATAATTTCTTTATGGAAGGAATTGTTCCAGAATTGGATGAGGTACAAGGTAAGATAAATGCGATTATGAAGTATTTTGATGAGACTGTCTCTCATTTTTCGAATTTGATTGAAGGAGGTTCTGATGCTGTAAAATGGGATATGAATGCACGTGATGGTTATTTTATGGTTTGTACAAAGAAGAGGTGTGATGTTTTAGAAAAGAAGATGACACCTGAGGAGAGAAAGAAGTGGGATATCAAGAAGTTGCAAGCTACAACGGTGAAGATTACGGGTGATGAGTGGGATAAGAGATCTTTTGAATTGATTTCACTCAAAGAAAGAATGAGAGTGATTGCGAAAGAGAAGTATTTGGAATTGATGCAGAGGTATGTAGTTTCTTATCATTCAACTCTACATGAAATCAGTGGATTTATTGCGTGTGTCGATGTGGTTAAATCAGCAGCATTGTGTGCAAAGATGTATGGTTATCATCGTCCCAAGATTGAAGATCGTTATGAGGGAAAGAGTTATTTTTCTTCAAAGAAGATGAGACATCCTTTGATTGAAGTGTTGCATGAAAAGGTGGTTTATGTAGATAATGATATTGAATTGCTCAAAGGTGGTGATGAGACAGGTGGTATTCTTCTCATGGGTTTGAATGGAGTCGGAAAGTCATCCATGGCCAAAGCGATTGGATGTAATATTGTGATGGCACAGATGGGATATTTTGTGGCTTGCAGTGAATTTGTGTATTATCCTTATGAGAAGATCTTTACAAGAATTAATGGAGATGATAATATTTTTAAAGGAATGTCATCATTTGTGGTAGAAATGAGTGAATTGAGATCGATTTTGAAATATGCAGATGATCGATCTATCGTTTTGGGAGATGAAGTATGTAAGGGAACGGAAGAGACAAGTGCTTTGTCGATTGTGAGTGCAACGATACAGAGATTTAGTGAGAAGGGAGTGAATTTTATTATGGCAACACATTTCCATAAATTGTGTGAAATGGAAGAGATACAAAAGTTGAAGAATGTGGTTTTTAAGCATTTGTCGGTTTCCTATGATGAAGAGGGTGATAAGATTATTTATGGAAGAAAGTTGATGGATGGACCTGGTGATACATTGTATGGTTTGGAGATTGCTCGACATTTGATTAAGGATGATGAATTCTTCCAGATTGCAAGGAAGACACGGAATAAGATTGTCAAAGAGTCAGATGAAGTGGTAGAGATGAAGAGATCGAATTATCATTCTCAATTGATCATGACGGAATGTATGATTTGCAAAAAGACTCATCATCAAACAACTTTGCAAACACATCATTTGAAAGAACAACATGAATATGGTGATGAAGTGATGAATATTGATGGAGTGAGAAAGGATCAATTGGGAAATTTGGTAGTATTGTGTGAAGAACATCATGAAGAAGTTCATCATGGAGAATTGGAGATTGAAGGATGGAGAGATACAGTGTCAGGTAGAGAATTGGTATGGAAAAAAAGAGAAAAGAAGGAGGATGTTGTGATGGTGGATCCATTGGATCTTTTTGAAGATGAGATTGAAAGAATGAGAAAAAGTGGAATGGAGAGAAAGTTGATGGTGAATCAAATCTTTGCGAGGATGAAGGGATCTAAAGTGTCGAAGAAACAGATTGAAAAGAAGATTCAAGAAATGAGTATGTAAGTAGAAGATGATTTATATTTTGTTTTTATATAATTGATAAAATCAATAAGATATTATCAAAATAATGCATTTTTATACATTTTTAATGAGGAGAGATTTGAAGTTGTTTCAGAATCTCATCAGCACGAAGAGTGGAAACATCATTGGGATCATAACGGAAAGGGTTCGATCCGGATGGAGCACTTGCAGTTTGAGGACGACGTCCAACAGGAGTAGCTTTCGAAGGAACAGAAGAAGATGCTTGAGGAGTTTGAACAGTCTTGATTCCTTTCATTTCATTGATCTCTTTTTTCAGAGATTGGATTTCATTTAAAAGACAAGCACACAAAGTAGTTAATCGGTTGTGAGAAATGGCAAGATCATTCATCTTTTTGCGAGTGTCATGAAGATATTTAGGATCCATCTTGATTGTTTAATGAAAGAGAATAAAAATATTTTTTAATTCAAACCTACTTTTCATTTTTAAATTCTCTTATATTTTTTTCGAAATGAAAGAAAAACTGAACTTTCCATTTCAATTTAAAAAAAGATACATAGAATGAATAGAGAAACCAGAAAATATGCTTATTCCTATTCGTTGTTTTACTTGTAATAAAGTGATTGGTCATCTTTGGGAAGATTATCAAGTCAAAGTTCAAAAGGCTTATCAAGAGATGAGCGTGGATGAGAAGGAACGTATTATAAAGTTTAATATTTCAAAGAAGGATCAATTGAAACAAAAGACATTGGAAGGAAAGATTTTGGATGAGCTTGGATTAAATAAATATTGCTGTCGTAGCATTATGATCAGTACTGTCGATCTTACCACTAAGATTTAATCAAATGAGAAATGAAAATGATTGCGAAAGAATGAATATAAAAAAAAGTGAATAAAAGAATATATACAAGAGAAGATGGAAGACGAAATGCAACAATTCAAGAGGAGTGTCAAGAAGTATCTTGAACTTCATGACCAAGAAGAGAGAATCAAAGAACAGGTCAAAGAAATCAAAGAAGAGAAGGAGACACTTGAAAATGGAATTCTTCAATTTATGGAATCACATGATTATCAAGATCGTGATATTGTTGTAGGTCAATATAAAATGAGATATACAAAGACGAAACAGACAGAGAGTGTTACCAAGAAATTCACATTTGATCGTCTAGCAACTTATTTCCAAGGAGATGAGATGAAAGCAAAGGAGGTGTTGGATTTCATTTATAATGAGAGAGGAAGTACAGTGAAGACATCTCTGAAACTCAATGCGATTCAACAATCTCCTTCTGCTTAATTTTTTTAATTCTTCTTTTTCTATAATAATTCATTTCATCAAATTAAAAATGAAATGAATATAAAAAACGTTTGAAAAGAAGAGATATAGAGAAATGGAAAATCGTGAGTGGCGTTATCAAGAACTTTCTAAGAAGAAGAGTTCATTTGAACTATGGTTAAAACACCACACTCCTCTTCTTGAATACTTATATGATGTATTCCTTCAAACATGTATTGAACATGAAATGCCGATTGAGAGATCTATAGAGAGTCGTAAAGACTTTTATCGTATGATGTATGAAGAGTCCAATGGAGAATTGGTAGATAAGAGGGATTATTTATCTTTTTATCCTGAAGAAGAGAAAAAAGAAGATTGATTTATTTTCTTTAAGTAGTGCGTTTTTTGAATTCAAATAAAATCTAAGAGAAGAGAAATCTTAGATTTAGAAAGTAGATTCATTTTAAAAAATGAAGAGTTGGGCAGATATTGCAAAAAAAGAAGTAGTTGTACAAAAAGAGGTGGAGATCCTCAAAGAAAAGGAGACTCCTATAGGATATGACGAAAATATGAAAGAAGATGAATTACGGGATTTTGATGATGAATTTGAAATTGAATGGAATAGTGTGATTTCGGATATAAAATTTGATTTTGAAGAGAAAATAGAAGAACTTTCAAATTATGAAAAACTTCCTTTTTTCAATTATCCTTATTATGAATTTAAAAATTTCTATTTTACCTTTCAATCTTATATGAAAAAACATACTGTTATTGCCATTGAATTAAGAAATCGAATATGTGAATATAATGAGATTATTACAGGAAATACTCAAGAAGATGATTATGACGGAAAGTGGCAAGAGGCATAGTTTTATAAAAGTAGTATTATTTAAAAATCATCAATTTTTAAATGAATTTGTTCAAGAATCCAAGCATCTTCTTCTGGTGTAGAGTGGATAATAGGTGTTTGAGAAGAAGGTACGATGATGATGTTAGAACTAGGTAAATATTTTTGTTGAATATTTTGATAAATAGAGAGAAGTCTCTTTTTTTCATCTTTTTGCAAAGTTCCAACTTTCTTCTCTTTCATGCGAATGAGAAAGAAGATCTCTTTCAAGTCAATTTGAAGACCAGTCTCTAAATAATTCATAAATTCTTTTGGAGTCATATATTCAAATTCCTTATTTACAATCCATCCTTTTACGATGGATATGGTAATGTGTCTTGGAAAAGCAGATGATTCCTCCCACATTAATTCTAAGAATTTTTGCAATGGCAAAAAATCAATAGGATAGGCACGCAATTCATCATCATCTTTATCTCGAATAGTAGAATCTCTCGATTGTATTTCTGAATGTTTCCGAATATATCTTATTAAATTTGAATAAACCAATAAATAATCGGCATCTGTCTTTTGAAAAGACCCCTTCTCTTGCAATGTTGCTTTCATCATTCGTACAATATACACAAAAGGATGTGCATCCACTATCTTTTCCCATTCTGACATATTCATCTCCTGAACTTGTAGTGTTTGTCCCATTTACGTTGTATATTTATTGCTAAACGTAAATAAATTGTATTATTTATAAAGTATATCAAGAAAAGAGATCAAAATAAGTTTGATTTCATTTTTTATAAAAAAAGAATGATTTACGTTTCATCTTTCTTTCGGAAAGTCTTCATCAAAAAATAGGGGTTCCTTGTATTTTATGAGCATCTTTACAAGGAGGGCATGGTTTCGATACCATATGTACTACATCGGTATCGGTCTTTTTGGGACGATGTGCCTCTCCAGTCACAGAATTCCATGCTTCTTTGTAAGGTATAGTCATTAATAAAATAAATCCAGAAGTCACTAATAACATACGATCATGTTTGTTTAAATCAATACTTTTATGATAACCAAAAAAGAGAATGATATAGAAACCAAGAGATATTTTAAAAACAGTATCCATAATCACATAAATAGGACCATCAGATGGTATTTTACCCAAAAAGATAAGTATCATACCAACTATAATTAATGTTTTTATGATAATGAAATAATACATATATAGTTCCATAGTATTGATTCTCTATAAACAAATTAGAAAAAAGTTTAAGATCTGCGATCTTAAAGAATAGAAAAAGTATCACTTTTTAATAGAAGAGATGTATTCATACACTTACCTTTTAGCTTCTTTTTATATTATTCGCAGTATCTATCGTTTTTCCGATTATGCTTCTCATTATATGATTGAACATAAATGGCTCGATATCTCTCCATCCAAAATAGAAAAGATTGAAGAGTGCATTTATAGTTCCTTACATAGTCTCATATGTACATCCATGGCATCATGGTCAATGTCAAAATCGATGATAGAAGATCCTTGGAATCCTCTCTCTCTTACTTTACATGAACATCCACCCAATAATCAACTTCAACTCTTCACGACTTGTTTTAGTCTCACTTATTTCATGATGGATTTAGCTAAATGTGTTTATCATCGCAAATATATGTTTATATTACATCATTTAGCAGCAATTCATCTCTTATATCATGGTTACAATTCATTTAGTGAAGATTCAAAAGGATTTTATATTATGAATTTTCTCTTTTTGTTAGAATCCAATACTTTGCTTTTAAATACAGGTTATCTACTTAAAGAGATGGGATTCCATTATTCCATTACATGTACTTCATGGATTATCCACCTCTTTATCTTTATCACCTTCCGATTGATTATGATTCCAAAATTGATATTGATTTATTATATGTATGAAGGAATTACATTTAGAACATTGATGCAATTACCAAGTTTTGCATTAATTTGGTTAGGATCAGTATATTGGTCATATCGACAAATACAAGGAATACAAAAATATATAAAGGAATCAAGAGATTCTTAAAAATGAAATAAGAAGAGAAGAAAAGAAAAAATATGATCTAATAATATAGATTCCGATGAAATTCGCCAAACTTGATGATCTTGCTAAACAACCTCTTATGCTCCTTCTCACTGTCATCATTGTCATCATTCTTCTTGCTGGCATCTTCCGTACTGTAGCTCCTTATCTTTCACTTGGATTTGGTGCATATGCTCATGTGGGTGATGTGCGTGGAGTCATTTCGTTCGAAACATTCGAAAACTCGGATCAACCCACTTTCACCATGTTCTATGCTCCTTGGTGCGGACATTGCAAGACTGCTCATCCTGAATTTGAAAAGTTTAAAAATAGTTATGAAGGACCTGTGAAAGTTGTAGATATTAATGGTGATGAAGATAAAGGAGCCATGAAAAAACATAGTGTTCAAGGATTCCCTACCATGCGTTATTATCCAAATGGAATGTCGGATTCAACCAATTTCCAAGAATATACTGGAGACCGTACTGCAAGTGGAATGAAAGAATTTGTTGAAAAATTTGCTCGTAAAAATAAACGTGTCTAAATCTCTTTTTTAACTATTTTAGATTTCCATAAATGAATATATTTCTGGATCAAATATCTTCTTCTTCTCCTATTCATCTCTTTTTCATAATATTTTTTCGAAAAGATAATTCCCTTCTCCATCATTTTATATTTATCCTCTTTTGAAATCTTCATATCTGCTCCATTTGATTGATCATAAATAAATATGGTATTCTTTGTCTTCTTATCTTTCATCTTCATTCTTATCATCTCATCTTGCATACTTGACATAATATCGATTATATAAGAGACTAATGGATTTTCACTCTCTGGAATATTTTTCATTTCATCAAATAAATTCCTATCCATTAAACAAATTCCCATTTTTTTTGTATTTTTATGATAATAATAAGGAAAATGATTCACAATCGCTCCATCACTATATAAAGATCCATTAAATCGAATTGGTTTAAATATAATGGGAATACTAATTGACATAATGAGTGATTGATAAATCGGAATATGAGGAGTCGTTTTATAACAATGCATTTCACCAATACGTTTAGAAACATTT
>JACCDP010899087.1_pt1 | contig 25822 bp, 24 predicted proteins | sample 7445841 | NCBI WGS metagenome assembly JACCDP01 (sample SAMN15323441, study PRJNA562643) | freshwater metagenome | isolation source: river surface water | place: USA:Blue River Watershed | collected 2017-08-17 | reverse complement strand
CTTATGGTCGCCTTGCTTATGGTCGCCTTGCTTATCGCAATTCTCATTGGGGCATTTCATATTGGTGATTCGCGGAAGTGTATTGTCGTATTTGATGTATCGATTAATCATATGACTGAACTGCTGCTCTGATTTCTTATATTCGGTGCGCAACACGACGACACCGTTTTCGGCGGGTTCATTGTCTTCGTGGCCACAAAATCGGCAATAATAAATCAACGAGTTTCCATCCTCGGAGTTGATTTTGATGTAGTACATATTTTGGCATTCGGTGCAGAACTTCATTTTGGCTATATATTATAAAATCACTTTATGTATGTTTGGGGTTTTCAATTTTATGGCGACTTTGTCGCAATAAAACCCATTCCTTACACTCATCAATTTTATGGCGACTTTGTCGCAATAAAACCCATTCGCTTTGCTCATCAATTTTATGGTGGCGACTTTGTCGCCATTTACACCGTTTGCGCCGGCACCTTCGAAATCTCATCTTCACTCTCCGGACACTTTGTCTTGGTCTGCCTGAACTCAAAACACGCCCCCGTCGAATCTTTGTATTGAACATTGTTTACATTTTCCGGATTGGGATACACATAAATCTTGCGCTTATCTGGATTAAAAACATAAACAAATAACAGCCCAATTGCTAAACTGATAATAAATGTCGGTATTCGAATATATTTCATAATGCTCATTTGCGAATTCTATATTTAATATATATATTATATGAATCACATCATCTTTACACGTAAATAGTTACCTAAAAAGCACCTTTTATTTGGTTTTCTTGCCCCCTTTATTCTTTTTCGAGAAGAGCGAAATTAATTGTTCCTCGGTTAACGGAGGATAGCATGAAGGTTCAGCCTGAGGTTCGGCCGGAGGCCTTAGACCGGACTTTGCTTGAACCTCATTGCCAATTTTTACGACATAATTCTTTTCGCCTAATGGCACAACGCGGGCTGAATCGGGACTAAGCGACGGCGACTGCGACTGCGACTGCGACTGGGCCTGAGGCTGTGCCTGTGCCTTCTTCATCTCCATTTTCCGCCTCAACCTCTCTTTCATCTCCGCCTGCTTGCTCATCTGGGTCATCTTATTCATATCCAGTTTTCCACCACCACCCAACCCCTTCTCGAACATTTTCATAATGGGTGTTCCCGCTAAACCCTTCATCATTTCCGCAAAATCCGCCCCGCCACCCATTTCCTTCATTTTCTCCATAAGTCCCGACATTTCCGCCATCAACTCTTCTTGTGATATGTCTCCGCGTTTCATTCTCTCTTGGAGTTTTGTGGTGATTTTCTTCAATATAAGCACCATTTTCTTTGGGTCTTTGATGAGTTTCATCAACACATCTTTGCTCGATTTCATATTGGCTTCGTCTTCTTCGTCGAAAAATCCCTTCAAATCATTGGTGAACTCATCGGTGAACTCTTTGGCTAATTTACCCAATTTGCCGTCGAGAAGTGTTTTTAAATGTTCTTTTAAAATCTCGGGGTCGGGCATTTTCATAGATGGTTTTTTATTGGTGCCTTCGGCACCACCTTTTTTGAGTCCTTCAAAAATATTTTCCATCACATCTTTGATTTCGTTTATACCGTCTTCATCGGTGGTTCCAGTGGTTCCGGTCTCGCTCTGGGTTCCGGTCTGGGTTCCGCTATCGCTCATATCCTCCTCCTCTTCCATATTCTTGAAAAACTCCCCCACACTTTCGAGTGTCTCCGCCATCTTCTCGTGTAGTTCATTCTCATCCATCGCTTCAAATATATTGGCCGCATCGCCAAATCTCTTCGTGTCATTTACCGACCCCACAATCGTGAACAAAAGCAACTGTAAATATTTCCATATAGATGTTTTCGTCTTCTCACTCACACCTTCGCAATTAAACAACATCCTAAAATTGACATCGGGCAAAAAACACACATCGGCTTTATTGTCCACATCGAAAATATCCGCATTCGTGTACATAATATCGAAAAACCGCTCCGGATAAATTGCTAAACAATGGGCATATAATTTCTCGTATTCGGCGTCTGTTGCGGATTCCCATTTTGACCACATAAAGGCATATTCGGGAAAAACAACGGATAAATCAGCCGTGAAATCGCAAATAATCGAACGAAGGTTTGTGGGGACTTTTGATGTTGAGGACATACGTATAATAATTTGCGTAGTCTTTTTATATTTATATGAACGCAACATAATTACACATTTATGAGTTTGTATGTGCTCGTTTTTACTTGTCCGGCTATTTCGGTGGGCTCTATATTCTCAACATACGAATACATTATCGGGCATTTTGGCTGTGTTTTTATTTTAGGTGAATTGATTTTACAGAGGTATGCGCAGCGTTTCAACACTTTGTGTGGGATTTCGCGGAATTTTTGCGTGGTTTCTAATATGATATGGCACGATGGTTTATCGTATGCGTGGAACCAAACGCCGATGCCATTCGATTCAATCAACATGGAACTATTTTCGGCGGCACATTGGCCGATTTTGATGTTATATGTTTCAAAGGTCTCGATTTTCATTTGTGTGTTGTTGTTTGTATTGTATACTCGATTATCAATTTTCCGGGAAAATTGAAAATGATGGGTAATTTATTGTTTGGTACCAATAACAAAATGTTTTCCTTAATATTAGTGATCGTCAACGTCTATTTGCTATATTTGCTCGTGCTAGAAAAACACAATGAGCAAAATATGGTGTCTTTATTACAAAAACCCAATGCCTTGTTGCTTAATTATGATGTTGATAACAAGAAAAACGCCTGCTATTGTGAAGAGCCTATAACCAAGAATAATCAGCTCCAAGTATACCAACCAAAACCGAATTACTCGGTACGTATTGTTACACTAATGGGATTCGGCCTTTGTTTCCAAATTATTTACTCGATCATTACAATGAAATATTGTCACGAAAAATATAAGAACAAAGACACGTTTATAGACCGTTATATGAGAAAAAATCTATAAATATTGTATAATGTTTAATGAAGAGAAAACAAAAGATCTTATTACATTGATTTATGAAAATGATAAACCGATGAAACGGAGTGCTATTGATAAATTGATCCGTGAAGGCGCTAATATAGATGGTACACATGATGATTTTCCTCTTTTTTGCGCTGTTTATAATAACAGTTATGGAACTGTTAAATATTTGCTTGAAAAAGGCGCAGATGTCAACAAAAAATCTAGTAGAGATAATGATAATTTTACCTCTTTTCATTTAGCATGTATGAATGGTAATACTAATATTGCGGAACTATTAATTCAATATGGTGCTGATACTTCAATAAAAGATATTCATGGTAATACTCCGCTTATGATAGCGTCATTGCGAGACAATGATGAGTTGGTACAAACGATTTTGGATACGAGAACATATACTTTATCATCAAAATCGCGAAAACCATCGCCATCACAGTCGCAATCAGTAAAGAAGGCAATGGACTTGGTATATTCAACTATTGATGTTGAAAACGATTCAGGATACACACCACTAAATGCGGCGTGTCAAAATAAAAACCGAGTTTTAATCGAACTATTTGTTAGTCTTGGTGCGGATATATCACACGCCATAGATACTGGTGATAAACCTATCCATCAATTGAGTCAAAAACGCCTAGCGAGTCAAGAAAATCGTCCTGACTTAATTGATTTTCTTATTGGTGAAGGAGCAGATGTTAATGATATAAATACTAAGACCGGTGAAACACCTCTACATTGTTTAACCAAATATACTGATCATGAAAGTACATTAAGATTACTTCTTTATCATGGCGCAGACCCAACAATTCCCGATAAATCTGGGACTCTACCAATTCATCATGTGGCCAGAATTGGTTCTGTACATAATTTGTTGATTATTATTCAAAACATTAGAGAAAAAATATCAGAAGACCTTAACGAAAAATTAACAGAAGACTTTATAAAAACCTACATAAATGCGAGACAAAAAAATGGAGAGACACCTCTATTTATTGCTTGTTCAAATAATAGAGATTTAAATGATCGTGAAAGAATGATTCAAGTACTAATTGAAAAAAAAGCAGACCCAAATATTCGAAGTCTTAATGATGGTTCTAGTCCACTAGATAAACTTCTTGAAAGCACGACTAATCCAAGATTATACGAACTGATTCTTAATGCTGGGGCGGATCCCAATTATAGAAGAAATATATATGCCGATGCACCCATAGTACGCGCCATTATAAGAGGTAAACCAGAAATTGTGAAAATGATGATTTTTCATGGAGCAGATGTCAACTATGTAACTACTGCCGGCTTTACGCCTCTAATGATTGCTTGTGGTGTTTACCCTCAATATCCACCCAATATTAGGGTTATAAAAACACTCTTATATACAGAAAATATTAATATGAATATTCGAAGTGGTGCTGGTGAAACCGCGCTCGAAATATTAAGACGAGTTCATCCTGATATGGCTGCGCACGTTGATGAAGATCTAAGTGTTTATAATACAGCGATGGCGTCTCTTATGATGGATCCTAAAAATCCCAATCCAATGTTCTCGCAAATAGATGCGGAAGCAACCGAGAATATTAAACAATTTATGTCCAAGCGTGGCGACAATCCTAACAATCGTGGTGGTAAGAAAAGCAAACGTCGCCAAAGTAGAAAAACGACAACACAGAAAAATATAAGAACAAAGACACGTTTATAGACCGTTATATGAGAAAAAATCTATAAATATTGTATAATGTTTAATGAAGAGAAAACAAAAGATCTTATTGATTTATTTTATGAAAATAAAAAACCTATAAAACGGAGTGCTATTGAAAAATTACTTGATGAAGGCGCTAATATAGATGGTATAAATAATGAGTTTCCTCTTTTTTACGCTGTTAATAATAACAACTACGAAATTGTTGAATTTTTGCTTGAAAAAGGCGCAGATGTTAGAAAAAGAAGTAACCATATTAATGATAATTTTACTTCTCTTCATGTAGCTTGTGCGAATGGTAATACTGATATTGTGAAACTATTAATTCAATATGGTGCTGATATTTTAAAAAAAGACATATATGGCAATACTCCGCTTATGATAGCAACTTTAAATAACAATGTGGAATTAGTGGAAACGCTTTTGGATACGAGAACATATAATTTAGCATCATTATCATCATCAGCGGCATCATCATCAGCGGCATCATCATCAGTATCGCCATCCCAATCACAATCATTAAACAGGATAATGGAGTTGGTATATTCAACTATTAATATAGAAAACGATTCTGGATATACACCACTAAATGAGGCGTGTCAAAATCAAAACCAATTTTTTATTGAACTATTTATTAGCCTTGGTGCGGATATGTCACATCCCATAGAAAATGGTAATACACCTATCCATCAATTAATTATAAAGAATCGACCGGATTTAATTGATATTCTTATTGATAGAGGAGCAGATGTTAATGCTAAAAATACTAGAACCGGTTATACGCCTTTAATGCTCGCTTGTGGTTGTCAACCTCCATATCCACCCAGAATTAGGATTATAATAATGCTCTTAAATACAGAAAATATTAATATGAAAATTCGAAGTCGCAATGGCGAAACCGCACTTGAAATATTAAGACGAGTTCATCCGGGTATGGCTGCGTATGTTAACGAATATCTAAGTGTTTATAATACAGCGATGGTGTCGCTTATGTTGGATCCTGAAAACCCCAATCCAATGTTCTCGCAAATAGATGCGGAATCGATGCAGAATATCAAGGATTATATGGGTGGCAATAAGAAAAGCAAACGCCGCAAAAGTAAAAAACGACAACGTACTAAACGGTCTCGCAAATGAATGCCAACTCTTTATATAAACGTCGTTGCACGAATAAAACCGAAGTAAAAGAGCCCGAACATTGTGCTTTTCAAGAGAAGACCATAGAGGTTCATATTTCCGTCTTCATTATGGATTTTCAAAAATCCTAAATATTTGAAGAACAGGGTATTGATAATGGGGAGTTGGAACAAGAAGAAAATCACGCCAATCAAAATCGGTGTTTGGAACTCATCATATGTCGAAACCACCAAATCCTCTCTGTGTTTCTGTTTTTGATGTTCATCCGCCATTTTTTCTAGCCGGGTTTCATAATCGCGCAAATAGTCGTTGGTGAGTTTCGTCGAGGAAGGGATGTGGTTTGGTATTATGTGTTCGTCGTTTTGGTATGAGGCGGTGTCTTGGGGTATACCGCGGTTGGGCATCGATGGCATAGTGGGGGCTAAGTGGTCGCCGGAAAACCCACCCGAACCCCCAAGCGGTCCCATATGTCCATTTCCGTAATTCATTTGGTTGTCGCCTCTCACAGATATGGTGGGTAACTGGGTATCATTTGGGGGAGGAATGCCGAATTGATTGGGATGAACATTGAGCGGCGTATATTGTGTCGGCGATTGACTGAAATCTTGTCGATTGCGAGTTTGACTATTGTTTTGGATTTGTCCGCCGACATTGTATGCGCTATTTTCGGGGAGGTCAGATATACGAGTAATATCGCTTCGGTCCATTCTATACTATTGATATTAGTAAATAGTGTAGAATACTACGCAAGGTGGGGATGGGCCCTATTTAAGCGCGCCTTCGGGCTGGCTCGTCTCCACGATTTTCTTGCGCGGGTTACATTTCACCGATGCCAGTTCATATTTATAGCAAAATTCATCGTACTTATACGTCTTCCCATCTATTTCGCTAATCACCGGTCCATTAAAAATAATACAATTCTTCCCTTCACACACTTCTCTAAACATTGTTGCTAAACCCAATCCCAATAATATCGAAATCATAGTTTGTCCAATATATGTATTCAATAATCGTTTAAAATCCATATTGTGCTCGGTGTATTTATATCATAATACTATATTTTCGCAGACAATCGGGTTGTGATGAATAATTGAAAAGGGGTTAGAAAATAGTCCCGATACTATATAACCCAACGGCTATGAATATAAATGCTGCCAAATATGATGAGTTTATGCGTACGCACAAAATTAATCGCGAAAGTACATTACCTAAAACAAATACACGTATTGGTTCCCAGGGCGGGGGCGGTGAACAAATCTATGGCGGCATATACTCGATTCCCGAAAGCAAATATTCCGAGTTCCTAAAATTATATTATAATCACGTTGTTGCGGGCGGAACGCCCGAATACCTAACCGAAAAACAACTCGAAAACGATGGTCCAATTCTGGTTGACATTGATTTACGCTACAAATACGATGTCAAACAACGAATCCACACCAAAGAACACATTGACGATATTGTCGTGGCATATTTAGACGTTTTGAAGGAAATATACCAGTTCGACGATGTGCCCTTCTACATTTATGTAATGGAAAAGGACGCGGTAAATCCGGTATACAACAATGAGAAGCCGGAATCATCGATTACGAAAGACGGTATCCATATGATTATTGGAATCAAGGCCGAGCATACAATCCAAATGGCGATTCGCGACCGGATTTTGAAGAAAGTGGCGACGATGTGGACGGATTTGCCCTTGACAAACACGTGGGACGACGTTTTCGACAAAACTATTAGCAGCGGAAACACGAACTGGCAACTCTATGGCAGTCGCAAACCGCATCACGAACCTTATAAGCTCACCTATATTTACGAGAATATTTTCGATCCAGTCGACAAAGAGTTTATTACGAAACCGGTTTCACTGTCGAAGTTTAATATGGGCCAAAATATTGAAAAACTTTCGGCGAGATATTCCGGACACCCAACATACAATATTATGCTATCTTTAACACCATCAAATTCTGGTGGTCTCAAAAAACGTGTGAGTACGAACTCATTATTTTCGATTTCGAACGGCGAAATGATTGACGCAATTTTACAAGTGAAAAACCACGAGGAACTGGCCACGGTGGTCCAGGCAACACTCGACCAGATGAGCGCGCGTGATTATGAATTGGTGGAGACGCATCATTACACGATGACGCTTCCGCCGAAATATTATGATTCGGGCAGTTATGATAAATGGATACGTGTGGGAATGGCGCTGTCCGAGTTGTGTAATATGATGTTTATTACATGGGTGGCGTTCAGTGCCCAGTCGGCGGCATTCCAGTTCAGCAGCATTGGCGACATGTATGTGTCGTGGCAGCGTTTTTCGAGCAAGGGCGAGGTGGCTTTGACCCGGCGCTCAATTATGTATTGGTCGAAACAAGATGCGTTTGCCCGATTCGAGGAAGTGCGACGCCAAAGTGTCGATTATTATATCGACAAGACGATTGATTCGATGATGGACGAGTTCGGCGACAAGAACAAGAAGTTCAGCAAACCTTGCGGCGATTTCCAGATTGCAAATGTGTTGAAGCAACTTTATAAGGACGAATATGTGTGTGTCAGTATCAAACACAATATTTGGTATAAGTTTCACAATCATCGGTGGGTCGAAATCGATTCGGGCACCACATTGCGAAAAGCGATCTCGACCGAATTGTATGAGATTTATATGAATAAAATATCGAAACTGACGGCGCTGGCAAACACGCTGGATGAGGATGACGAGACCAACGCAGATATGCGTAAGAAAATAATGAAAAAGACCGAGAAAATATGCGATATTTGTTTGCGATTGATGAGCACGAATGACAAGAAGAATATTATGACGGAGGCGAAGGAGCTGTTTCACGACGCGCAATTTATGGAGAAACTGGACACGAACCCCTATTTGCTATGTTTCGAGAATGGCGTCGTGGATTTCAAGGAGAAGATTTTCCGCAAAGGTTTGCCCGAAGATTATATCAGCAAATCGACGAATCTGGATTACAGGGCGATTGACCGAAAACGCGATGCTGGTGTTGTTGCCGAAATCGAGGATTTTATGGCGAAGTTGTTTCCCAGACCCGAATTACGCGAATATATGTGGGACCATTTGGCGTCGGTGTTGCTCGGCACGCCCGACAAGCAGACATTCCATATGTATATTGGCGAAGGTCGCAACGGCAAGTCGGTGTTGACAACATTGATCGATGAAATTATGGGCGAATATAAGGGTGTCGTGCCTTTGTCGGTGATTACGCAGGATCGTGCGAAAGTGGGCGGCACCGCGGCGGAGTTGGCGGAACTCAAAGGTGTTCGGTATGCGGTTATTATGGAGCCGTCCAAGAAAGACGCGATTCTGGAAGGCCCGTTGAAACAATTGACCAGTGGATTGGACCCGATTCAGTGCCGTGCGCCTTATATGGCGAAGACGCTGGTGTATTTGCCCCAGTTCAAGTTGGTGTTGTGTAGTAACGTGATGATGGAAGTGAAGTCGCAGGATTACGGCACGTGGCGTCGTATTCGCGTGGTGCCTTTCGAGTCGTTGTTTACGGAGAATCCGGTTCATAACGACCCAGATAAGCCGTTTCAGTTCTTGGTCGATGGCACAATTGTAGACAAATTTGCGTATTGGAAGTTCACATTTATGTCGATGTTGGTGGAGCGCGCATTTAAGACGGGCGGTATGGTGAAGGATTGCGACATTGTGTTGTCGGCGAGTAAGGCTTACCAGGAGAGTCAGGATTTCATCGCCGAGTTTATTCGCGAGAAGGTTGTGCGCGAGGAGGGTAGTGAAATCAAGAAGACTGTGCTCAATAATGAGTTCGCGGTTTGGTATATGAGTACTTATGGCAAGGGGGCGCCGAGTCCCAAGGAAGTACATGCGAAGATGGACCAGCAATTTGGCAAATATGACAAGAAGGGGGCTTGGACGGGAGTGCGGATCAAATATGAGCGCGATGAGTTTGCGGCAAAACGAGATACGGAGGTGTTTGATGATGGAATCTCGGCGAATGATTTGTAAGTCCAGTATTTCGAATGTGTGTTTGGACATTTTTTTTTGAATTATTTATCAACCACGATGTTTGATAAATAAGATTAAGTGCCTTTTTAGGTCATGCAATACCGTAGTATGCCTTTTGTACATCATAGTTGTCCAATATTTGTTGTTGTGTTAAAACACTCGTATTGCCTAAAATTGCCCCAATATATCCGCCAAAAGTATATCCAGGAAAATCTGTTTCCGCCGCAATAAGCACAAATTCAGCAGTACTCAATGTATTTCCAACATTACACGTTCCGCGAGTATCCTCTATTCCATTCACATACAAAATGACTTCACCATCGTCTTTTTTTCGTGTAACAGCCACAAAAGTCCATTGTCCAGTATTCACAGTTTGGTTTGTTCGAATTGTAATATCAGATTCACCATATTGACCATCTCCATATGCTAGATATCCACCCGCATCAATACCAAACCCAAAATCATTATTTAAATCCCCGGTTTCAGTCGAAATAATATACATTAATTGATAATGATTTTCTCCATAACCAGTTTCGGTTGTTTTTATCCACGCACAATAAGTGAAATCGTCGCTAATTGCTTCGGGTCTCAAAAATCGCATATGATTGGCACTATTATAAGCATTTCCATCATATAAAAATGTCTTTGAAAATAGGAATGAATAGATTCCATCCGTAGAATCAAAAATAGGATATATTGTCATGGTCTCTTCGTCGGTAGATTCAACTATGGTGGCATCATAGGTGGAACCGCCCGTGCCGATATTGACCCAATTTGTGCCTGAACCTGGATATTCTACCGCCTCAAAATGAATGAGTAAATCCGCGGTGGTGAGTTGAGGTGGTGGTGGATCCGGATCCGGCACTATAACAACCGAACCGATTGGTGTGATACAATTTTGGTATGCGCGTCGATGTATAGCAAATCCGGAACGCCAGCGTGTCATATAAGATAATATATAATATAAATAGAGGCTATTATCTATTTCATACAATGTTTGATATTGTGATACCTCTCGGTCCAAACGATACGAAATATTTCGGTTTACAATTGGAACATACGCGCAAATATGTGATTGGGTATCGGCGCATTTACATAATTGCTTTCGACCCGAGCGCTTTTACTTTGAATAACGATTCTGTCATCGTCGTCCCCGAGTCCGTATTTCCCTTCTCGAAACACACCGTCTCCGTATATCACGGCACAACCAACAGTCGCAATGGCTGGTATTTTCAACAATTGCTCAAAATGTATGCGTGGGCTTATTTGGACGGCATTCTGGACAAATATTTGGTGGTCGATGCCGACATATTTTTCGTGAATCCTACACGGTTCGAAACCACCGATGGCAGAAGCCTCTACAATTTTGCGCGCGAATATCATCATCCATATTTCGAACATATGTTGAGGATGTGTTCCACGTTCGGTCGCGCCTATGAACTGTCGGGTATTTGTCATCATATGTTGTTTGATGTGCGTGTTGTGAAAGAAATCATTGGACTCGTAGAGGCGGAACATCGAGGCAAGAAATTCTGGGAAGTATTTTTGGAATGTGTGGAGCCCAATCTGAGGCACGGAATTGGTTCAGGGGCGTCGGAATATGAGTTGTATTTCCACTACATTATGAAGACGCGTCTGGACGAAATCGAAGTGAGAGAACTGGTCTGGGACAATGTTGCTAAATGGACACCCGAATTATGGTTGGAGCACGATTATGTTGCGTGGCACCACTATGACCAGAATGAATGAAATTTTTTCGAATATAGATAGAGGAATATCGACGCAACAACATTTTGTTTGCGTAAAATTGAAATCTTTTTCTTGGAAAATGGGGGAAGCATTCAAATACAACAAAGACATTTATAATCGCAACCATGAAAATCCCGATTCAAATTATTATTAAGTACAGTGAAAAAACAGATAACCTGATTTACAGAGAAAAGATACGCAAAGATATTGAAGAATACAAGAAGAAAATTGAAGTAGACAAAATACGCAAAATGTTGAATGGCGACATAGATAATTATGAAAAAATCGACGCAAATATATTGGCCCAAATGTCGTATGCGGAGTTGAATGCTCTATTCTAAACCCGTTAATAACCACAAAAAACTAGGACCCAAGATAGAGGTTCTAGTTTTTTACATAACAATCAAAACGAAATAAACGTATTCCGCAAATTCCACCATATGCTTTCGCAAATAAACGCCATTGTCAACAACAAAACAGGTATAAATGACCGCATCGACTGGGATGATTATTTTATGTCGATTGCGCTGCTCGCATCCCAACGCAGTCCGTGTAAACGCCTCAATGTCGGCTCGGTTGTCGTGAAAGATAGTCGACTCATTTCGATGGGTTATAACGGATTCATACCGGGCGCACCGCACATATCGCGCGTCAAAGATGACCACGAACAATCAATTATACATAGCGAAATCAATGCTATTACTGATTGCGCTAAACGAGGCGTGAGTTTGTCTGGCGCGAAAATATACATTACACATTTCCCGTGTATCAATTGCTTTCGCGCAATCGCCGCGTCGAATATCAAGGAAATTGTGTACTTGAATGACTACAAGAACGACGCATTATTGGATTGTTTGGCCAAAGACGCGGGAATCACTATTCGACAACTACTTAGTATTCCGCATCGTGAATAATCCGGAGAGCTTCTTCGCGGTCATACGAGTTCCCGACAACGATGAACTTGTTTTTCTCGCCGTCCTTATAATGTTCGAGGAAATAGATGATGCCGTTCAATGTGTGGCGACTGATGTCGGTGATATCATTGATAGACGATGCGGATGGGTCGCATCTGTCTTCGAGGGTCGCAATAATCTTGTGGTCGACGCCGTTTTCGTCGGTCGTGAGTATTCCGCCGATAATTTTACAACTAACGAGTGCGCCTGGATGTATGGGGTAATCACAGAGGACAATAATATCGAGCGGGTCGCCATCACCTGAAATGGTGCCGGGGATGTAACCGTAATTGTAGGGGAATACGTTCGAATTGTGGAGGATGCGATCTAGGCGCAAGAATCGGGTGTCCTTGTCGTACTCATATTTGATGTTGGAACCTTTACTAATTTCGACGATGGCGTTGTACATAATATAAATGTTTCACGAATATATTTATATTAGTTTAAACATATAACCATTTAATAAGGCACACTAAGTGTACAGTTTTATACCGGTGAAGATTTAAAATGTCCCATTTTAATTCTTCAATGATGTAAATGTTCGCCGGTTTAATAAGATATAGAACTGATAATTTTTCCATTAATAAAATTTGCGGTTACCGCATAATTAAAAGTAGCATTGGTCCAAGAATTGCCATATCGTGAAGAATATAATTGATTCGCTTGATTCAGTACAGTGGCATAAAAAGCAGAAGTATTTCCATCTCCACTATTTAAATATCCTACTTGACATCCTTGGTACGGTATATTAGTGCCTGTTATTGGTATATATCCCGTGGCTACACTTCCATCATATGTGACAATCGCATTTCCAGTTCCTGATCCAACACCTCCAGCAGCAACAAATACATTACCACTTACACCACTTCTGCCAAAAGTTACAGAAAAACATTTGCCGGTCATAAGTGATGCTGATGGTAGACTGAACCAGGTAGCAAAATTGGATGTTGATGCTGAGGTTGGACTTTCAATTGTTCGAATACAAACACTTGATGAACTACTATGATCTGAAACAACAACCCAACGTTTTTTACTTGTATTATCGATGCCATAAGCAATATCACAAATATTATTTGCGTTTGGAAAAGAAGTAGTCACATTCACGCCTGTCCAAGTTGATCCATCTGTACTATATGCTAAACCAGCACCGCCGGTTTGGGCTATGCCAACTGCTATCCATATACCTGTACCTAATAAGTCATTTAACTGTCCGTATTTTATACTATAAACTGAGTTCATTGTTGAGTTTGCGCCCATTACTCCGGTCCAAGTAGTACCATTGCTTGATGAAAATATAATATTTCCTGTTGTGCTATATCCGCCAACCATAAATAAATTAGTTCCTAAATTGTTTTTTCCATATCCGGCACAATAAATAATATTTGACATAGTTACACTTGGTACAGATGACCAAGTATTGCCAGAGTTAGTTGAGGTTGAGATTAATCCGACGGCTGGTGGTCCACCGCCTGAACCAGTGGCTACCCATAATGGTGTACCGGTTGATGTAAGGCCATATGTAATGCCATATACATTCGTCATAGTAGAAGTATTGCTTGTCCAAGAAGTTCCATTATTTGTGCTTACGTTAATACTACCGGATGATGGACTATTTCCAATCATCCAAACGGGGCTGCCACCGCCGCCGCCGCTTACAACCTTGTTTCTCATTAGATTTATGTTACCAATTGAGCTGAGCATTCTTTATTATTATGAGTATATATTGTTTTTTAGTATTTTTTTGGTCGATCAAGATCTTCATATTATTAAGCAGATCTTCTGCCCGATCAAGATCTTGGTGCAAGATAATTCGCACCTAATATACAAAGTGTCCCACCCACTTTCTCCCACGACAGCATTTCCTGGTTAAAAACAATTCCATACACATACGACATCACCATTCCAAAATATGCGAGAGGCGCAAATATAGATGCCTCTAAATTAGACGCCGCGAAAAATCGCAAGAAATATGCCACTGCTCCGATAAATCCATTTAGACCTACTGCTAAACTCATTCTCGGCATCACATTTTTGCCGAAATCGTTGTTCGAATACATCATATAGGCCGTTATCGCAATTAAACCCACCATATAAGAGAGGAAAACGTGATTCCAATGGTTGCCGGTTTTGATGCGCCGAACCATAAAATAGATGAGCGCCTCTGTGAGCGCAGCGAACAATACCATTGCGATGCCGTATATGAAGTTGGGGTTTGTTTTTGAGTCGCTGGCTTTCTGATCATTGGCTTTTTGGTCGCCAGCTTTTTGGTCGCCAGCTTTTTGGTCGCCAGCTTTTTGGTCGCCAGCTTTTTGGTCGCCAGCTTTTTGGTCGCTGGCTTCACCAAAGACAAACAACGCCAATCCCGCAATAACCAATAAATACACATTGTTCCACAGAACACCCGCAATCAGCAATATCATCAACGGATACGTATTAAATATAGCAAACGACACACCCGAATCCAAATTGCGAAATCCTTCGTATGAAAAGAATATATGCGACAAGTTAATGACAGCCAAAATCAATGCGTCTGTCGAGAAAAATGACGAACGAATAAATGTCCAATCCACAAAGATTGATGAAATGGCTACATATGCCAAAAGCCGCGCCCAAACTTGGTGAATTAAAGAGAGGCCAATTTTTTTCACAAATATTGGATACAAGCTTAATAATGACTCCGCCGTGAGCATCGAAAATATGGGCGTGAGCATACTATATTACATTTGTTGAAAATAAATGTAATATGCGTTTTATTTCTTGTGTTTAGATCCGTGCTTTTTGGATCCGTTGCTTTTTGGATCCGTGCTTTTTGGTTCCGCGCCTTTTAGTTCGCTTGGTTTTACCTCCTTTTTTTGGCTTACCTTCATTTTTTGACCTATAAAATGACATCGTATGCCTCACAAGATCATCCGGCATTCCTCTCGATTCTAACGAATCACTGGCATCTTTATATATTTCCAGAACTTTATTTGCTACATTATCGAGAAGCTCGTATATTTTAGTTCTTAATTCCAAGTCATCTGGTTTAATTATGGCAATTATTCCCTTTGTTTCCTTAATTTCTTCTTCATAATTCTCAACATTATAAACATTATTTAAGAATAAATACTCAATATAATCAGCATTCATATGTAATGCCGCAATTATTAAAGCATCGCGTTTACTATCATTTTTGTGTTTTAAATCAATACGGGCTCGTTGGCTTGCATCGAAAACCATTTTGAAAATATCAAAATCATTTTGGTCTGCCGCAAATAACAATGGATTACTTTTATCAGTATTTATGCTATTTAAAGAAGCACCGCGTTCTAACAAATATTTGACAATATTTTTTTTTTTTGATTTAATAGCATACATTAGAGGAGTAGTACGTGTAATAGATGAGCTTGTTTCTATATCTACCATGTTTGTCTCCACCAGAGTTCGAACTACATCTAAATGTCCTTTCTCACACGCTATACTTATTAGAGGAATTCCTTTGGTATCATATGATTCAGGGTCTGCACCTCTCTCTAATAATAATAATACTATATCTTGGTAATTATTTTTACAAGCAAAAATAATGGGTGTATTTTCTGTAAAATCAGTGGTTTTTTGGGGATCTGCGCCATTTTCCAACAATAGACTAACAATCTCGATGTGGCCGTTTTTGCAAGCCTCTATAAGAGGTGTGGATTCTTGTATTGACAATGACAATGAAAATGGATTCTTGGGTACGTCCATTGCGTTTGGATCTACACCATGATCAAGTAGATTACGGACAGTTTCTATATCGCCATTTTTGGAAGCTATTATTAGTTCTTTTTCCATATATTCTAGTGTGATATATAATTTTGCGAATCAATACAGAATATGAGGAATTATACTGGTGAAGATACAGCACCGTTGAAGAATTAAAATGTTCACCGGTTTAAAACCGCACCCCCCCGGAGGGGTGCTTTGTTTCAAATCATTACCGATACCGCGCCGTTTGATAATTAAAATGTCCTATTTTATACCGGTGAAGATTTAAAACCGCACCCCCGGAGGGGTGCTTTGTTTCAAATCCTCACTGATACCGCACCCTTGGAGATTGAAAACGTGCCGTTTTAAATCTTCAAGGGTGTAATTCTTTAATGGTGTAAAGAGAGGTCGATTTTTTCACAAATATTGGATACAAGCTTACACCGACCGAAAAGAAAAATGAGACAAATCTCATTTTCTTTCCGGTTTTACCACCCATAAATATAAAAATGACACGTCAAACGTCTCATTTTTCTTTTTTGTAGGGTGTAATAATGGCTCAGTCGTGAGCATCGAAAATAAATGTAATATGCGTTTTATTTCTTGTGTTTAGTTCCGCGCTTTTTAGATCCGCGCTTTTGGGATCGCTTGGTTTTACCTCCTTTTTTTTCATTACCTCCTTTTTTTGTCTTATTAAATGATGTCGTATATCTCACAAGGTCTTCGGGTAAATTTTTATTTCTTGATACAAGAATTGTATGTACTATATTATCGAGAAATTCATAACTTTTATTTATGGCACGAATATTATCTTTTGTTAAGTGTTTATTATTTTCTAAATATATATTTAAAATACTTTCTTTTGTATTTTTAATATCTTCGGAAGTATTATTTAAATCACCAATATCAAAAATACTGTTTAAGAAAAGATACTCAATAATATCAGCATTATTATAGCTTGTCGCAATTGTGAGAACATTATGTTTAAACATATTCTCGTGTTTTGGATCAACACCAGCAGGTATACTTGATTTATAAATCATATTAAAAATATCTACATCATTTTGTTTTGCCGCCAATGTCAATGGAATATCATTATAATATGTTCTGTATGTTAAAGAAGCACCCTTCTCCAACAAATATTCGACAACATTTTTTTGACTTGATTCAATAGCATACATTAGAGGTGTCTTAGATATTATGTGAGTTGTCCTACTATCTACATATACATCTTTGGTCTCTAAAAGTATCTTAACTACATCTAATTGTCCTTTAGAAGATGCTATACATATGAGAGGTATTTTGTCAGTATCAGTTATATTTGGATCAGCGCCATTATCTAATAATAATTTTACTATATCTTCGTGGCCATTTTGAGAAGCAATAATGGGCGGACTTTCTGATAAATTAGCTGATTGATTTGGGTCTGCATGTCTTTCCAACAATAGCGTAACAATGTCGATGTGGCCATTTTTGGAAGCCTCTATAAGAGGTGTGGTTTTTTTTAATATCATTGACAATGACATTGTGTGTGTGTTTGTGTTAATTATCGTATCCGTTGAGTTTGGATCCGCACCATGATCAAGTAGATTACGGACAGTTTCTATATCGCCATTTTTGGAAGCTAATATTAATTGTGATGCCATATATTATTGGATGATATATAATATTGCGAATCAACTATACAAAGACTTATAATAAAAATTATTATGAACACTATTATTAGTTTTGATATTGGCATCAAAAATCTGGCATATTGTGTTTTTTCTTTACCGGGGATAATAGAGGAACGCACATTTTGTGCGTCAGATAGGCAGATAAGTATGAGCGTAAGCGGAACCCAGAGCGTAAGCGGAACCCAGAGCGTAAGCGGAACCCAGAGCGTAAGCGGAACCCAGAGCGTAAGCGTTAGTGAAACCCATGGAACCACTTCGACATCCTCTTATCCCATCGCCGTCCGCGACTGGAACATCATAAATCTTATCCAACAAGACATCGTAGAAAAACCGAAATGTAATTGTCTTAACGCCAAGGGAGGCGTTTGCGGTAAAACGGCCACATACAAATTTGGGCAGTCTACATATTGCTTAACCCACGCTAAATCGTGCGGCAAACTGCTTCCATCCAAGGATATGAGCCCAGCCTCTTTCAAAAAGAAGAAGCTGGATGAACTCACCGATATTTGTTTGAAACATCATATTGAAACCACAAGTTGCGACAAGAAGGCAACGATTTTAGAAAAAGTGATTGCGCATTTTGAAGCGCGAACCTTGGCGCCTATTATACTGGAAAAATCGAAGAACGCCAACCAAATACATTTAGTCGAAATCGGGAAACGCATCAAGACCCATTTGGATATGGTATTTTACAAATACGACCCGACACACGTCATATTGGAGAACCAAATATCACCGATTGCGGGGAGAATGAATACGATTCAGGGAATGGTGGCGCAATATTTCATTATGCGCGACCGCAACGACAAGTTGAGTATTGATTTCATATCGTCGGCGGGGAAACTAAAAGGGTTTACAAAAGAGGCGACAAAAGAGGCAGCTTTAACAAATACATACAAAGACCACAAACGCGATGGCATAGCATTTTGTGGCCAATTTATGGCATCGAATCCGGGCCTGGCAACGCATAAGCATATTATTGATGCCTCTACGAAAAAAGATGATTTAGCGGATTGTTTTTTACAAGGTATCTATTTCTTGCGCCAAAAAAATATGATTAGTTATACTGAGAATTTACAGGTGAGTGTGGTTTAAATATCGCTATCTCGGTCATTTAGGAACCCCCCAATTACCCCATCAAATATAATTAACAACTCGTAGAACTTAAAAATAAACATTGTTTAATAATAATATTAGGACACCCATGGAATCTTTTGATATTAATCTGGATAATTTAGACAATTTAGAACCCATCAATATCAAGTTGGACGACTTCGATTCAGCACCGGCACCAACCTCCAAGTCCGTCAATTTCGGCGGCGGAATCGAATTGCTCATGAACAATAGCAAAAGGTCTTCGAACAATGCCGTGAATATCGATTTGAACGACATTAATAATATTGACAGCGAATTGAACGAATTGTCATCATCCGGTGAATCCAAGATGTTTAGCGGTATTTCCAACTTTTTCGGGATGGGTGGAGATAAACCGGCGACCGCAGCAACTGAAAGCGGCGCCCCCTCTCTCGGCCAGGCCACCAAGGAAACAGGCGCCGGAACCAACAAGACTTGGGACGGATTCATGAAATTTAACGATGTCCCCGACCGACCCGTCCAACCCCGCATGACCGAACGCGAACGTTTGCGCAAGAAACGCCAGATGATTAAGCGCCTCGATGAATGGAGAGAGAAGGGGCTCGTCGGCGGCCACGTCCATTTCAACAATGACACCCCCTACGAGGAAGTAGAGGACGAGTATGAGACGGCGCTCGAAGACAAGAAGAAGAAGGAGTCGATGAAACTGTATAGTTGGTGGTTTATGACGGCGGTAAACACAATTGAGTACGCGAACTCGGCATTCAATCCATTTGACGTGAATTTGGATGGCTGGGGAGAACAAGTGAGCGATGATATTGACAGTTATGACGAGATTTTCGGGGAATTGTACGAGAAATATAAGGGCGGGAAGTTGGCGCCGGAGATTGCGCTGATGTTGAGGCTGGGATTCAGTGCGGCGGTGGTCAATTTCACGAATCGTGCGCTTTCGTCGGCGACACCCGGGTTCAATGATGTGATAAGACAGAGCCCCGAGTTGATGAAGGCGTTTACAAATGCGACGGTTAACTCGATGGCGCAGCAGAGTCCGGGATTTGCGTTTGCGAATAATTTGGTGAACCAGGAGCCGAGTGGGAGACAAGGGCCGCCTCCGGCGGCCATAGACCCGAGAAGTCAGGCTGCGGCGGCATCAAGACCGGGAATGGTGTTTACGGAGCAGAAGAGTTCCAAGGGCGATAGTTCTCGACCTGATATAAGCGCTGTTCGCGGGTCGATGTTCAAAGAGTCCGGTGTCGATTTGACCAATAATTATGAGTCGCCGAATCGCAAACCGCCCGTAGCACCGCCCAGACCAGAAATGTCCGGCCCTAAGAATGGCAACTTGGACTCGATTTTGAGCGGTCTTAAACCCAAGAATATTGATATTCACGAGAATCGCGACGATGATTCGGTTGTGAGTGTATCATCATTAAAGGATTTAAATGGGGCCAGCATTCCATCGGGAAGAAGACGCAAGGGGTCGGATAAGAATATTGTGTCGCTCGATTTGTAAGAGGGAATATAAGATAATTATATTTGAATATAATTATTTTGGATGGAAAATTGAAATATTTTTCCGTATTTTTATAGAAGCATTATATACAATGGAAAACACAATTAAAAACGAAAACGCCCATCAAATGTCAATAGAGGAAACGGAAAAGATGGAGAACGAAAAATGCTTGTCAAAACCATCAAATAAAAAGAAAGAAATCCACATCACAGCAGAATCGATTGAATCCTTTTACAGAACAGGAACCCGAAATGAAAACGATAGCGAAAATAAAATAAGAGAACAAATAATATGTATGTTCAAAGATGAACCGCTATATGTATGTAATGAAAAATGGCAATCGATTTATACAAACTTCCATTCTTGTATTTCCAAATTATGCCCCGTTCCATATGAAAAAATCGATATTAAACAAAAAGCCGGCCGTAATTATAATTATGATTTTGATATTTCGTTCTTAGACAGTTCAAATAATGAAATATGTTGTAAAAAGATTGAGTTCAAATACAATGCGGAAACTATTCGCGACACTCCGCAATTTGTTTCGCCAATGAAACCCAGCCAATATTTGAAACAAAGTTTCGAAGAATACCACTATTCGAAATATTTGGTTCCGCTCTTAGAGAAATATAATTTTCAAATACCCGATTTAACAACATATATAAAAGAGGTTCACGGAAATGAACCAAAATGCTTGGCAGAACCGCAAGCATTATATTATCAAGGCTGTAAACGAAGTAGTCAATATACTGGTTGCGAAAGAGCACTTGCCTTTTACAAAGAATGTAATAATGTGTCAAAAGAATCTATACAAACATTTATTTTAAACACAGAATTGGATATTGAAAAACTAAATCAATATTTAATGAATGGACAGGACTCGAAAATATATTTGATGTTTAAAAATGGCAACTTCAAAACACAAGAATCAAACACCGACGATTATATTATTGAATCTTACAAAAAAGAAAAAAACCGATACTACGCGAAAAGCAAATCAAATAAAAACGTGCGCATATTATTACGCTGGAAAAATGGAAACAGTATTGCTTATCCCGCGTTCCAAATATCCTAGATATATATAGGGAAAATAGTGTGGAGTTCTGTTTTCGAAAGCCCGCCATTCCCCAAGAATAACGAAACAAACTCTTCGGTTTTTTTGTTTTTAAAGCTTTCGATCAAGATTTTTGCGTTTTCTTCGGTTTTACACAAAATCATATTTAAATGATTTTCTACAAGGTATGGGGTCTTTCCATCCACGTAGGCATAACTTAATTTATAATTGGTGTTTCCGTTGCCCCGATTTACAACAATAATTGGCTCATTGGATCCGGCCATCGAAATATATTGTTTCTTTTCATTATTGGCGAAGTTTTGGACAACAACGGCGTTTGTTGACGCAATATTTGTGTTATAAATGAGGAGTGTTTTGGTGTTATCATCTGTTAAAATCGGTTTGTGTTGGTTCCAAACGACTGTTCCCGTTTTCACTTGGATTCCCATTTTTTCCAATGTTGTCGAACCTGACAAAATGTTTTTTATAGTGGATGAACTTTCCGTAAATATGAAATCATTGCGGAACTTTACCGAAAAATCGCATTCGCAAGATGGCGCGGTCTCTTTCTTAAATAAAATACCAATTGTGGCTTGCTGGGTTTCAATAAATGTGTGGTCGTTGAAGTTCATAATGTTTAAAATAGTTCCGCTGTTTTTCATATGGTTTCGTATTTTCGCATAATATGCCGAGTTCAAGAAACTGGTTGGAATAATGAATGCGAGAATACCATTGTTATTTAACATTGAAATCGAATGTAATATGAAGGTACAGAATAGGTTGGGTCGGCCAACTACGAAATCGCGATATTTTTCGGGGACTTCTTCTTTCTCGCAAACTACATATGGCGGATTGCCGACAATAATATCATATGTGCGCGAATTGTCCCAAGTTGTGAAGTCCGCTTTTATATAGTTGAAACCGTTAATCGTGGGTAGAACATCTTTGTATATGGTGTCATTTAATTCGACTGCGTCGATTAGTGCGTCTGGAAATATTTGTCTGGCATAATTGGCGATTTCGCACGTTCCAGCGGATGGTTCCAATATGCTGTGTGGGGTTTTGATATATTTCTGGATTTCTGCGAATAGCTTTTGAATGATAGAGCGAGGTGTTATAAATATTCCATTATCTTTTTTTTCCTTTTTCGAAAGTTTGTTTGTTATGTCAATTGTGAGTTTGCTGTATTCCATTGTATTTTTGGCGATGAGTGTTGTGCTTGGGGTTTTTTCAATTTTACAAGTTTTCATATATTGCCGAAATATTTTGTTGTGATTGGGGTCATTTAAACCGGTGAACATTTAAAACGGCACACTTCGTGTGCCTTATTAAATGGTTATCGGTCTCGAACCTAGAAGAAAAAATGGCATTTTGTGCCATTTTAATTCTTCGACGGTTTAAAATACCAAATTTTAAATGAAAAATGTGTATTCAATTTTATACAGGTATACTATTACCATATTATGCTGTATTGAATACAACAATTAGTATATTTTTTTGTTATATTGCTATCTGGAAACGACGATTGTAATTTTTGTAAAATACGTATTTTAATTTGTTTATGTCGTATATCATTTTTTAAAATTATTTCACCACCATTTCTTGAAATATATTGTCGCCACCATACATCATAACCGTTATAATTATCACAAATGCTGTCGTCTTTACGGATACACATAATTGTAAAATCGCTTTGTATTTTACCGGCGCTGGCTTTTTGAATAATAGAGTCATATATTTTGTTATATCGGTCAGTTATAATTTTTTCAGTATACATATCGCGAAGGTTGTTGGGTGTTAGTTTTATATTGCCGTCTTCGTCAATATTTTTTTCTAGTTCATACAATACAAATCCAATATAAATTATTGAAATAATAATGATGCTTATAATGCTTATACATAGAGACATACACATTTTGTAGTTATTAATGTGGGATTTTGTGTTATTATTAGATCACGTTTAAACAATTTCAATTTTATACATTCGTTCAAGACACATCAATACCCAGATTTGTCACACCTCCATTTGGCGACGCCGCCTTCCAACTAGTTCCATTTGTGCTTGTTATTATAAGTCCGGCGCTACCTCTCCCGCCGGCAATCCATTAGAGTATTTGTGGTTTACTTCGATTGAGCATATTTGTGAATGTAAATGACATTGGGTTAATATAATTACTATAATATTTTTATGCGGGAACGGCGATGATGATTGCGCCGGGATTTCCTGATCTGGATGAAGGAAGTCCACTTTGGCTATGGTTTCCTATTGCTCCACCACCATATGTTGAACCAGCGCTAGTTCCGGAACCACCAGAACAAAACTTATATGAAGAATCATAAACCGACAATATTCCAGCCAACGTTGTCGAAATGCCAAGTCCAGCAGCACCATGAGTACTTCTATTAGCATTCCCTCCATTTCCTCCTGCTCCTCCACCGCCACCGACTCCTCCACTACCAGAAAAATAATCACCTGCTCCTCCATTGCCGCCAAAAACACCAGTGCCTCCATTATATCCACCATATATTCCGTATCCACCACCACCTCCGGACCCACCATTTGCTGGGGCATTACTAGCAGAACCACCCGTCATAAGTCCAACACCACCGCCACCACAAGAAATATCACCAATTGACGGCACAGAAAATGTTATAGAACTTGTTCCACCAGTTTGATATCCATTTGCTCTTGCCGGAATAGTACATGTAAATGTTTGTATTGGAGTTAATGCTGAAATTAGTTTTGACGCTTCGCGGAAACGACCACCACCACCAGCACCACAACGGTCAGAATCTGTATAAGAACCACCGCCACCGCCACATACAACAATATTAATAGTTGTATCGGCTACAACTGTTGCCGTAATGGTTCGCGTCATTGCGGATGTGCTACTTATTGTATAAACCTTCCATCCACTAACAGTATTTAATGTGACACCGGTCATACTATCAAATGATAAGGTTATTCCGCCTCCCGCCTTTTTTTTCGGGGGTTTTATAGTATTCAAACTATTCCACGGCATATATTATACTAGCATAAACACTTTATCACTTTCCCACACTTGTCGATATGCCCAATTCACAAAATAATATGCCCCGCTCGTTGTCGTAATATGTATGATTCTGGAGTCCCTCTCTAAGTGCGCAATTATTTTCTGGTTATCTCCCACGCTATCCACCAACAACATCTTGTAGTCCGCATTTTGCTTGCTTATCTTGGCCATAGCACACACGAATCCGCCATAAATCGATGCGAAGTCCGTGTCCATAGTTATTGTTAACACCAATCTCAGCGTTTTGCCTCCGTGGTCATCGACGTATTCATACAACATATGTGCGTCTTCGATGAAATACAATGCGGCGATTTTGCCTCTACGCATCAGCGCATAAATAAAGAGAATACCCGCTTTCACGCGTGCCTGAATTGCGCCAATATCCATGGTCACAACGAATCCGCGAACACTATCAACGGCATCCAACACCGTGTGCCAATTGTCCTTGTATATTTGGACCAGTGTGGTGTCCTTTGCCAATTCGGGTTTGTTTTTCGAATCCACGTAAAACAAGGATGTGCTAAATATGGTGAGAGGCCGAATGCCTCCGCATCGGCCCACGTCTTTTTTCACAATAAACGCCGATTTGTCCGGTGTTTTGTCGTGGACGTTGTATATGTGGGTGGCAATTAGTTTTTGAGTGGTGCTGGATTCACTGGATACGATGTGCGAAATATAATTCGCCGTGGTCAACGATTGCAATGCGTCGTCGCGCACATTGACTAAATAAGATGCTATAATGCCGGTTGGTTCAGTTTTGCTTTTATTCAATAAAATATCCATATAATTGGCATTTTCATTGAGTAAAGGTGTATAAAAAGACATTTGCGCAGTGTGTCCGGTCATTCGCGCCTCTATGTGTTTGGCCTCGCATTCATACAAAATCTTGTCGGACGGAATATAATATTTCTGTAAGAGGACTGCGCATTTATCGAAGGAATTGGGTTCGCTGGTTGATACATGATTGCGGACCACGAATTTGTTTCGAGATGGTATTCGGGAAATAGGACGTCCGGGTTGGCGCAAAAACCAGTCGTAGCTGTGGTTGGCGTCTATAAATGACCAGAATGGATACTTGATTCGTATGTAGATGATGGCGCAAAATGATGTGAGCATTAGGAAAAACATAAAATATAGTAGCCAGTCGTGCATTTCTAATATAATGGTGAACAATTAT
>JACCDP010479823.1_pt1 | contig 25826 bp, 13 predicted proteins | sample 7445841 | NCBI WGS metagenome assembly JACCDP01 (sample SAMN15323441, study PRJNA562643) | freshwater metagenome | isolation source: river surface water | place: USA:Blue River Watershed | collected 2017-08-17 | reverse complement strand
TTAATGGGTACCATTTCATCTTCAGTTCTAAATTCAACTAGAACTAATTTACCACCTGGCTTAAGTGCTTCCAACATGGCCACACCCATTTCATAGGGGTAGGAGAATTCATGGTATACATCTACTAGCAACATTAGGTCAATACTATTTGCAGGGAGCCCAACGGTTTGTTCCGTGCATAAAACAGGGACTACATTTTTTGTTTTTTCGGCTTTAATACGATCCTGCAGAAAGGCAATCATTTCTAACTCAACATCTACGGCATACACTTTTCCGTTACCCACCATTTTTGATAATAAGGAACTATGGTAACCGCTGCCAGCGCCAATATCCGCAATCAACATTCCAGGTTGTACATTCAAATTTTTTAATAACAAACTTGTGTTTTCTTCCTTGTCTCTTTCTTCTCGTTCAAGCCAATCAATACCATAGTGACTCATTACCTGCGCAATTTGTCGGCCCATATACCATTTATTAATGCCATTGGCATCTCCAGACTTAAGGATATATTTTCCTTGTGCGTTTCCTAATAATGAAAAACACAATGCAATAACTACAAAAATAAAATTTGAATATTTTTTCATGAGATATAAATTGAACAGGCGTAACGATAATAAAATATTATTTACCGCCACAAATATTTACTAATGTAAACTAGCTATTAGGAAGGATTTACTAAAAATGAAGGAAGCTCCTCTATTTTTGAACAACACACTTGATCCATCACTTGCTTTAGCTGAACTTTTAAACTTGAAATAAGATGATCGCCACCTTCATCGCCTAATGCAGCAACAGCATACATAAAACTTCTACCTAAGAATGCAAATTCAGCCCCCGATGCAATAGTTCTAGCGATATCTGGACCCGTTCGTATACCACTATCCATCATGATTTTTATTTGCCCCTTATATTTTTCTACAATCGGATGTAATGTTTTGATAGTGGATTGTCCAGCATCTAATTGTCTGCCGCCATGATTGGATACGATTATACCATCCAATCCTAATTTTATTGCCATCTCGGTATCTTCTTCAGATGCAATTCCTTTAATTACTAATTTTCCTTTCCATTGATCTCGGATAGCTGCAATTTTTTCTTCATTTAATCTACCCGAAAAGGTTTTATTCATAAACTGACCCAACTGTTTCATGTTTAAATCCTTGGGCATATAAGGCTTCATCGTTTGAAAGGACGGTTGACCATGATACAAAGTTTTCAGCGCCCACTCTGGCCTTCCCATGATTTGCAATATATTTTTAAGTGTCATGCGCGGGGGCATTGCCAAACCATTTCTAATATCTCTTGGACGATATCCAAAAGTAGGGACATCACTTAAAATAACTAATACAGGACAAGCAACATCTTGCAATCTTTTTATTATTTTATCTCTAATCTCATTTTCAGCAGGATGATAAAGTTGAAACCAAGCACGCCCTTCTGTTAGTGAACTTATTTTTTCAATATTGCTTGTGGAAACGGTACTTAATATAAATGGGATATTGTGCTTGCATGCTGCCTTTGCTAAAATTTCAGGGGCATTCGGCCAAACCAAACCCTGTAACCCGATGGGTGAAATTCCGAACGGCGCATCATACACATGTCCAAACAAATTAGTATCTAATTTGGCTTCAATATGCTTTCTTAAATAATACGGCTTTAATTCTACCGCTCTTAATTCCTGGGTATTCTTGTATAAATTAATATCCTCATTACATCCGCCATCTAGATACTCAAAAGCAAATTTTGGAATTTTTGATTTTGCTTTTTTTATTAAATCATCAATGCCGGGATAATTATAATTATAGGAAAGAGACATAGTATTTTATTTTACAACAGCTCTTACGCCAGTATTTCCACCACCATTTAATGTCATATCATGCGGCTTATTTATTTTCCAGCCACCTCTAGTGAAATCAGGAACATCGATTGATTTTGATCTTTGTCCAACAGAGTTACCACTCAACGGGAATACAGCACTCCATGATGCAGCATCATATACATCCTGATCCAATGGTAAACCATTGCGTAAACAATCAATTAATCTCCAGTCCATGATAAAGTCCATTCCACCATGACCGCCAATATTTTTAGCAATCTCTCCGATATGTTTTACAATTGGTGGTGTATATTTTTCACGCATTCCATTTAGTTCATCTTCTTTCATCCATGCGTGTCCTAATGCAATACGCTCCGGACCAGGATATTTTTGTGCTGCACCTTTAGTGCCACTCACCAAATGGATTCTAGAATAAGGACGCGGAGAAGATACATCATGTTGTACCATTAATGTTTTACCTAAATCGGTTTTAATAATGGTCGTGTTCATATTTCCGCGATATGTTTTTCCAGTGTATTCTTTGAAAAAATCATCCTTTGCTGCCATGTCATTCGCCATTTTGCCTAACGAAAAATCATTGGTGCTCATGCTCACCAAGTGATCAAATTTATCTCCACGATTAATATTCATGCATTGTGCAATTGGCCCTAATCCATGTGTAGGATATAGACTACCATTGTTTTCGATATTTTCTTTCAATCTCCACATATCCGCATACGCCTTTTTATTAAACAAATAGTCACTGCTTAAGTCATGTATGTATGCACCCTCTGCGTGTAAAATTTCACCAAACAATCCGTTGCGTGCCATATTAAGTGTAAGCAATTCAAAAAAGTCATAGCAACAATTCTCAAGCATCATCATATGCTTGCGTGTTTTTTCTGAAGTTTCTACCAGTTCCCAACACTCGTCAATCGTTTTTGCTGCAGGTACTTCAGAAGCAGCATGCTTACCATTTTTCATTGCATACACCGAGATGGGTGTGTGTAATGACCATGGTGTAGTTACATAAACTAAATCAATATCATTGGATTCACAAACCGCTTTCCAGCCCTCAGCGCCCGAATAGGCTTTTGCTTTAGGTAAACCTTTTTTTGTAAGAATATTTTGTGCCTTTTCTACACGCTCAGGATATTTATCACACAAAGCTTTTATTTCAACTCCATCTATATAACTTAATCTGTCAACCGCACCTGGTCCACGATTTCCCAATCCAATAACAGCAACACGCACTGTTGGCAATTTGGGAGCTGCATAACCACACATATTAAATGCGGCAGGAGCGGGGGTTGTATTTTTTACATGGCTAGCAGCAAATCCTTTTTCTGGAATCGCTGTAATGATTGCACCAGAACCTAGGGCAATATTGCGAAGAAAGGAACGTCTATTTGTACTCATTTTATTTGTATTGAAGGTGAATATTAAAGATAAGGAAAACAAGTTGTGTTTAAAATTTTCTTGTCTGCCTATTATTTAGATTTATTTTTTTGTAAATTTTTCTTCAATTATTTTTCTTTTGGTCCAACATTCATCTAATGGACCACCCGTTGATTTTTGTCCTTGGTGTCTCCAGTCCCCATCAATTATGGAATATGCGAAGGAAAGCGACTTCCCAATACTTTGCGTGGTTTTTGTAAAGTATTCAATGTTTTCGGTATACTTTCCGTTTTGTGTTGTTTGTGTTCCACCTCCGGCATCAAAGAATTTTTTGGTCACTACATTATAACTTACCCATTGAAAGTACTTGCCTGAAATAATTTTCATAGTGCGTCTTGGAAAAAAAGGATTTGCTCTTTTACTAACAATATCATTTGTATAATTTCCGCTTATAATCCAAGAGCCAAATAAATCACCCGCTTTTCCCCCATCCAACCTCGTTAAGCCGGATAATATATTGCCTAAGGAAAGCTGGCCATCTTTTTTAATTGTTATTGGAATACTTGCTGATAGATTAACCATGGCGGTATCCTGAGAATGCCATTCATAGGATAATTCCATATTTTCCTTATCTATACGATATTTGCCACCCCAAGTATAATTAAATTTTTTCTCTACTAAGTTATAGCTCGCAACACTGAAAATATAATCTGTGATTATGACCAATGTTTTAGTATTATTTTCCTCTTTCCCCCACGCCCCCAAAATATTTATATTTGTTTGACTATTAACACTAGAGGTAAGCATTAGTATACAGTAGCTAGTGAATAAAAGAATTTTTTTCATACGCCTCCTTTTGTAAAATAAATATAAATAAAATATTGCGGGGAATGCATTTTAAATTGCGATTTAAATTCAAATTATCTCATTCAATAGCGTAGTCTATAAATTTTGTATATTGAGCTTCTCAAGAACTAAATAATTCTATGAAACGCAGAAACTTTATCGGATTGAGTAGCACCATCGGCTTAATGGCCGGAATTTTACCAACGGCTGCAATTGCGGAAACAAAACAATTAGAACAAAACGGGAAGCGTTACCAAAATGGCGCAAGTCCTTGGCCCATTTGTTTGGATACTGCCACCATTCGGCCGGCCTCCCTTAAAGAAAAAGTAAGCATTGCTGCTGAAGCTGGTTATGATGGCATTGAGCCCTGGGATAGTGAATTAGAAGAATTCGAAAAAAATGGGGGGAATTTAAAAGCCTTGGGTGCTGAAATTAAAAAGCTGGGCCTTAAAGTGCCAAGTGTGATTGGCCTTTGGAATGCGATACCCGGAACCATGCCCGAATTTGAACTGTCGTTGAAGGAAACGCGCCGACGTATGCGTATGGCGCATGATATTGGCGCCGAACATATTCAAACTATACCCAATACCTTGCCTGAAAATTATAATCAAAAATGGGTGGCTGATAGATATCGCGACATTATTGAAATTGGCATGAAAGAATTTAATATTAAACCCGCCTTGGTTTTTGTAAAATATTTTACCATCAAAACCTTAGGTCAAGCGTTTGGTATAGCGATGGATGCAAATCATCCAAACGCGATGGTCATTCCCGATGTTTATCATATGTATATTAGTGATGGTGGTTTTGAAGGATTAAAAATGTTAAAGGGAGATGCGATTGCCATTTTTCAATTCAATGATGCACCTAACATGCCTGCGTTTAAAGATTTAAGAGATGAACATCGTGTTTATCCAGGCGATGGCATATTACCACTTGCTTCTATTTTTAAAGATTTAAAAGCAACCGGATACAAAGGATTTATTTCACTTGAAATGTATAATCCAAATTATTATAAAGAAGATTTATTACTAGTGGCTAAAACCGGATTAAGAAAAACTTTAGAAGTACTTAAAAAAGCGGGTGTATAAAATTAGAGATAAATTTATTTTCGATATTCTTTATACGAGAATATCATTGATCACTTTTCCAGACACATCCGTGAGACGGAAACGCCTTCCTTGGTATTTATAAATTAATTGTTCGTGATTGATGCCCATGATATGTAATAGGGTTGCATGAAAATCATGCACGTGCACGGGGTTCTTGACAATATTGTAACTAAAATCATCTGTTTGTCCGTAAGTCATACCAGGCTTGACGCCTGCGCCTGCCATCCACATAGTAAAACAACGTGGATGATGGTCTCTGCCATAATTATCTTTTTCTAATTTTCCTTGTGAATAAGCAGTACGACCAAACTCACCACCCCATATCACTAAAGTATCATCGAGCATTCCTCTTCTTTTTAAATCCATAATTAATGCCGCTGATGCTTGATCGGTTTGTTTGCATTGTTGTTTCATTCCTTGTGGCAAGGATCCATGATGATCCCATCCTTGATGATACAGTTGCACAAAGCGAACATCTTTTTCTAAAAGTTTGCGCGCTAATAAACAATTGGCAGCGAACGTTCCCTTTTCTCTACTATCTGGTCCGTATAAATCAAATACTTCATCTGACTCATTCGATGTATCCATCACATCAGGTACTGATGTTTGCATTCTAAAAGCTAATTCGTATTGTGACATACGCGCATCTACTTCAGCATCACCCCACACTTCATTTTGTAAATTATTCAGTTGTCCCAAATAATCTAACATTTCTTTTCGGTCCTTTCCATCATAGCCTTCAGGATTATTTAAAAATAATACAGGATCCTTGCCTGATCTAAATTGCACGCCTTGATGTTGTGAAGGTAAAAATCCATTTCCCCATAATCTTGCATATAAGGGCTGATCGCGAGATGCGTTTTTTGAAACCAATACGATGAATGCAGGTAAATTTTTATTTTCAGATCCCAATCCATAACTCATCCAGGATCCAATGGATGGGCGACCTGGAAGCTGATGCCCAGTTTGAAAAAAGGTGAGTGCTGGATCATGATTAATTTGCTCAGTATACATGGATTTAATAATACACAATTCGTCTACCACTTGCGCAGTGTAAGGTAATAGATCGCTTACCCAGGTATTACTTTTTCCATGCTGTTTAAAATTTGCAAAGGAGGAGGCAATAGGAAGTAAAGCTTGACTGGCACTCATTCCTGTTAAGCGTTGCCCATTACGAACAGAATCAGGTAAACCCTGCCCTTGCATTTTTATTAATCCAGGTTTGTAATCAAATGTTTCAAATTGTGAAGGGCCACCACTCATAAATAAATATACCACGCGTTTTGCTTTAGGCGCGATGGTAGGTAAGGCGTCTAATATTTGTTGTTCAAATGTTTTTGTTGAAATACTACTGCTTAATAAAGTACCCAACGCCATCGCGCCCATACCGCTTGCCGTACTTTTCAAAAAATTTCGACGTTCAATTTTTTTATTGATTGCCTCAAATTCTTGCGTATATATTTTAAAATCATTTTTCCTTCCCATAAACTTATCTTTTAGTAATGGTTGCATCAGAATTTAATATGGTGCTTGCAACTACGCTATTCGCAGCAACCCAATAAGGATCTAATGTTGTATTTATTTTATATAAACCTGTATTTATCCATCCTTTTATTTTAGTAGGGTTGGCTTTAAACTTATTGTATTCCGCTTGTTGCATTGCACTTAATAATGCGATTTGTTTTGAAGTAGGTGTAATACCAGTAAGTTGTCGGTAAGCCAAACCAATAGCTGCTGTGGTATTTTGTTGTTTGGTGATGCTTTCCCCAATCACTTTAGCCGCTTCAATAAAAGTGGGATCATTTAAAGTGACCAATGCTTGTAATGGCGTATTGGTGGATTGTCTGCGTACTACACAAGAAGCCCTAGAAGGACCATCAAAATTAGCAAGGGTTGGATTGGGAACCGTTCTTTTTAAAATAATATAAAGGCTTCTTCTATATACTTGATCAGTACTGTCCTGATTATATTTGGTACCATTGATTTCCCACAATCCTTCTGGTTGATAAGGATATACGCTTTTACCTCCCAACTCTTTATTTAACAAACCACTCGCCACTAAAGCATTGTCTCGAATCATTTCAGCGGATAAGCGAATAGATGGACCTCTTGCTAATAATTTATTTTCTGGATCTTTTTCATTGAGCAAAGCACTCGCTTTTGAATCCTGCTGATAAGTCGCAGACATTACAATGAGCTTATTTATTTTTTTAATATCCCAGTTGTTATCTCGCAATTCAATCGCCAACCAATCCAATAAATTTAAATGACTAGGCATTTCACCCTGATTACCAAAATCCTCTGCTGTTTTAACCAAACCTTTACCAAAAAAGTTTTGCCATAAATGATTGATAGCAACCCGCGCTGTTAGCGGATTACGCGCATCCGTTAACCATTGTGCTAAGCCATATCTGTTTTTTGGAAGTTGACTAGAGAAGGGTAATATTTTTTCTGGTGTATTTGGAAATACTTGTTTTGTTGGCGCATCATATTGCCCCCTGTTTAATAAAAAAGTTTTTTTAGGCTGCGGCATTTCTTGCATTACCATTAATTCTTTTATATGCTCGGTTGAATCTGCTAATAATTTTCTTTGTGTTTGAAGTGCAATGCTTGCGTTTTTAATAGCTACATTCACTACTGAATTATAATATTCTTTTAAAACAGAAATATCCTCGTTGGTTAATTCGGTGCTGGTTTTTTTTGTAATTAAATCCCAATTCGCTTTTTTTGCCAATACTTTTATTTCAAAAGGAGTTAAAGCTCGGTTATATACAGATACATCATCTAGCTTTCCGCCCTTAACACCAAACCCACGATACCAAGCACCAATTTGTAATCCCGGTTCGTCTTTTGAAAAAAATACAATGTCTTTATATAATTGATCAATCTGTGTTTCCATTTTTAATGGAGCACCATCAATAAACAAATTCAAACCCTTTGCGGTAGAAGATCCATCATAGGTCATAGTGAGTTGTATCCATTGATTACGCGGAACATCAGTCAAGGACAACTTAGTAATGGCATTGGATGGCGCCGTATGTGCCATTGTCATTTCAAGTCGATTATTTTTTAAATAAACATGATAGCCTTTGAAATTATATAACCTTTCCGCATTGCTTTTATGAAATATTACACCTTCCTTCATTTCTTTGGGAATATTTATCCATAAACCAATAGTAAAAGGTTCCGATTTTCTATAAACACCGATTTCTTTTAAATCCAAATAGGTGTCGCCATTTAAAAATAAGCTTTGTCCATTCCCATTTTTTTCGAATTTCAATGGTTCACTTTTGGTATCCCAATCGCGACGTAATATGGCTGTTTTACTATTGTTGACACTGTTTTTTAATGAGTCTTCAAAATTATAAAATGCCTGTAAATTTTCAGACGGGACACCCTTACTTGATATTGTTTTATATTTTTCTTGTTGTAACCATTCATTAAATTCATTAGCTGCATTTTCGTAGCTTAATTTTAATTGCGTTTCTTTTTCTTTAACCAATGAATTAATATATTGAATAGTTTTTTCTTGTGCTTCCGTAGGTAGCATTAATGTGGGTGTTGGCATATCATCATTCCAAGAGATCTGTCCTGCCTCGCGTACATTATTAAAAAAACTATACAGCTGATAATAATTTTCTTGTGAAACCGGATCATACTTATGATCATGACATCTTGCACAACCCACCGATATCGATAAAAACGCTTCTCCAAAAGTATTGGTTCGATCCATCACATATTCTGTTTGAAATTCTTCTTCAATAATTCCACCTTCCATATTTTGTGGATGATTGCGATTGAACGCTGTTGCAATAATCATATCCTTGGTAGGCGAAGGCATTAAATCACCCGCAAGTTGATAATGGATGAAATTTTTATAAGACATGTTTTCATTGAAAGCACCAATAACCCAATCGCGATAAACCGACATATCCCTGGTTCTATCCACGGTGTATCCATAGGAATCAGCGAAGCGGGCTAGGTCCAACCATTGGGTCGCCATTTTTTCACCATAATGCGGAGAGCTTAATAATCGGTCTACTTGTTTTTCGTAAGCATTTGAGCTTTGGTCGTTTAAGAATTGGTCTATTTCATCAACGGTCGGCGGAAGACCGGTCAAATCCAAGGAAAGCCTTCTTAATAAAATTTCTTTAGACGCCTTAGGGCTAGGCTGTAAACCTTCTTGTTGTAATCGACTAAATACAAAATTATCAATGGGATTATTCACCTGTAAATTAAAAATGTCAGGAATCGTCTTTTTTTGTGGTGCAACAAATGCCCAGTGTGGCTTATATATGGCACCCGTTTCAATCCACTTTATAAGTATTGCTTTTTCCTTTGCATCTAAGGTTAAATGAGATTTTGGATCCGGCATCATATAACTAGGATCGGAAGATAAAATGCGGTGGTAAAGCTCACTCTTATTTAAATTACCCGGCACAATGGCAAATTTCCCAGGGCTTTCAGGCAAGGGTCCATAGGCCGACGCCTCCATATCTAATCTAAGCCCTGCTTTTTGCTTTGCCTTATCAGGTCCATGACAAGAAAAACATTTATCTGATAAAATTGGTTTTACATGTTCATTATAATCAATGACGGAGGGTAATTTAAGATACGCCGAATTTACATCCTCGGGTAATTTGGATATGTTTTTAAATGCAAAAAAAACACCAATAAAACCTATGAATAAATAATATTTCTTCATTTTTTCTGAAATTTAAAATCTCCTATTTCAATAGTTACTTTTGGATTTAATTTTTTAAACTGTTCAATCCCATTTAAAGTTACTTTAGTTTTCCATAAATAAAGCACTGATAAATTTTTTAATGAAGCTAATTGCATAAGCCCTTCATCTGAAATATTCGTACCATAAAGGTTAAGCTGTTCTAATTGTGATAATTGCTTTATATAGTCCAACCCATTATCTGTGATCAAAGTGTTTTCTAGATTCAACTTTTTAATGTTTTTTAATTCCGCTACTACTTTTAAATCATCATCATTAATAGGCAAGTTGGTTAATTTTAACACTGCCAATTGTTCATTAATATTTTTCAATGCTTGTAAGCTGGAATTATTAAAGGGAACTACATTAACAAAATTGGCTATAACAAAATTGGAGCCTTCTGCGATATTGGTTAAAATAATATTTTCTTGTTTGAAATCTTCAATGATCGCGGGGTTTATGGGTGCAGGGTTGGGTAGGTTTATAATTTTTACGGAACTTTTTATACTATTATTATTTTCAATCTCCTGATTTTTTGTTTCTGTTATTTCACTATTTACTTTTGCTGGAGTAGTTAAAATATTTTTATCCGTAATAGTATTTTGGGATGCAACATTTTTAACCAATTGGTTATAGGAAATGGTGTCAATAATATCCTCGAAAGAGGCGCCTGTTTTTATCCAGTTTTCAATAATTAAAATTTCATTTTGACTTAACTGATGTTTTCCTTTCGGCGGCATATGTTTTTCATCATCAATCGGCAATACTAAGCTTGTATATAGTGGACTTTTGAAAGCATTACCCGCGACAAATATCTTTCCGTTTTTTCCACCCTTTTTGATGAACATTTCTCCATCCAATCTTAATCCATTTTTCTGTTTTAGTGCAGCGTGACAATTATAACATCTCAATTTTAAGATTGGCGCAACTTGTTCTTTATAAACATTATGTGTTTCAATGGTTAAGGAATCAGCTCCATTTGAAATTGTTTGAATAATTTTTTTTGCTTCCACTTTTATAGTGTCAACCTGGCTCGTGTTGGTATTTTCATTGGAGTTAAATAAATAATTTTCTCCGTGCGTCAATGTACCACCATAGTGACCTGTAATAAAAACAAGTAGGGTTAATATGACAGCTAATAATTTTCGGTATTGCTTTAAGAAATAAACTAGTAATCCTATAACTGCAGTGCTAATCCCGGTCCACTGATGTTTTTGAACTAATAACGCATCATATTCGCCGGAGTTGGATAAAATCCATCCTGCAATACAAGCCATCACGGCGCTAATACTCCCGACCAAAAAAGCCAATGAAATAGGAGCGCGTAAATCAACCTTACTATAATGTTGGTAAACCATCATCAAAACACCCAATAGCAAAATACCAATGGGCAAATGCACAATGACAGGATGTAAGTGACCTATGAATTCAAGCATATGATTTAGATAGAAATAAATAGCAATCTAGCGTATAGCAATTTAACTATTAAATGGTAGGCGTCAAAATAATTTTATTATCTTAGTTCCTTATAAATAAAGGTATAAGTATTATAAAGTATTATTCTTCGTTTGCTTGTAAGTAATTATTTTATATTTACAACTTTGATGAATAAATAGACGTTTCATAATATTTTAAAATCATAAATTTCGATGTATTTATTTACCAGGCGTAGCATTTTTATATTTTTAATTTCCTTGGCTACTACACAACTAATCGCACAAGAGGCTTTTCATTTGCAACAGCTTGATAATAGAAATGGTCTTTCTAATAGTGCCATTAATTGTATTTATCAAGATTCCGACAAATTATTATGGATTGGAACCTGGGATGGTTTAAATATGTATGATGGTTCCACCTTTCATGTATTTAATTACAGTAAATCAAATAACAATAACAGCATAGGTAGTAATATCATTTACCAAATTCTCGAAGACAATAAAAAAAATATATGGGTTGTAACTAACGAGGGAATTTCAAAATATCAAAAAAATACTGGAAAATTCATGCATTATTTTTATAACCAATCAAAGGTTAGATTTATGCAAGGTTTTTTAATAGCGGTAGATGAAAGCGGTAATATATATTCATCATCAAAGTCATCAAATGTCGTTAATTATTATGATGAAACCTCAGACAGTTTTAAGCCCTGTGTAATAAGTAATAATACAAAAAATAAAATAAAAAAAATAGTTTTTGATAAAAAAAGCAAATTGTGGGTTTTGAAACAAGACGGCACATTAAAAGTTTATGTAAAAAATGGACAAAAATTTATTGATGATTATTATGAAAATCAAATAGACAGCGTTGATGACTTTTTTTATGTAAACGATGAAATATTCTTTACTACATACAATAAAAGACTCTATAAACAAACCAACAAAACGACACAGCAGCCCTTACTGATTTTGCCTAAAACAATCAGATCTATGGCATTTTATAAAGACAACTATTATTTTGCTTGGTCGTCTGTTGGTGTTGGTGAATATGACAAAAACTTTAGCCCACTAAATAATTTGTCTAACTCAAATGTCTCTTTAAGTAATAGTAGAATTACATATTTAATGGAGGGCAATGAAAATATTTTATGGGCCGGTACCGACGGTAATGGTATAATAAGTGTTTCTGAAAATATAAATTCATTTGGCAGGTTCAACACATTGCCTAATGGCAAGTCATTAAACATACAAGTTAGGGCCTTTAATAAAGTAAAAGATGAGTTGTGGGTTGGAACAAAGGGAAGTGGTATTATCGCTATAAAAAATACTGGAAAAAATAACGCAACCTCTCGCTTTATTCAAATCTTTAATTCGGGAACCGACTTATTGGACAATTGCGTTTATGCAATTGATAATTCGATAAACGATTTGGTCTATATAGGTTCAGATGCACCCGGCTTAACGGTTTATAATAAAAAAAATAATAAATTTTATAATTGGAATCAAATTACTGGTACAAACAAGATACCATTATTCAGATCTGTACACGCAATACTACAAGATGCAGACAGTTCTATTTGGCTTGGAACAGAAGCTTTTGGCTTGATTCATTTAAAATTTAATAAAAATATTGAAAATGGATTAAAGCTAGATTTTTATAAACAATATAGTTATACTGGAACTGAAACTGGTCCAGGTAGCGACATTATTTATTCGTTAGCACATGGCGATAAAGATCAAATATGGATAGGTTGTCGTTATGGAGGACTTAGTTTATTTGATAAAAAATCTAAAACATTCAAAACGCACAAAGCATTTTCATATCCAAATAGCCTATCGAATAATGATATATTATCTTTATTTAAAGACAAAAATAATAGATTATGGATTGGAACAAGTTTTGGTTTGAATTGGTTAGAATATAAAGATTGGGTTAAATCAATGCCAAATTTTGGTGAAATGAACATGGAAAATGGTTTACCAAATAACACCGTTCATGGAATTACACAAGATAATCATGGGGATATTTGGATAAGCACAAACAAGGGACTAGTGCGGGTAAATACGCAAACATTTAAAAACACCAATTTTAAAAAACTTGAAGAGCTACAGAGTAATGAATTTAGCGATAATGCGGTTTGGAAAGATGATGCTGGCTATTTGTTTTTTGGTGGGATTTACGGGTTTAATTATTTTATGCCAGAAAAAATACAGTTTGATACAGAGCAGCCTAGGCTATTAATATCGAGTGTTAAGATTGCTGATAATTCTTTAGTTAATACCGGATTGAAAATTTTAAATTTAAATGACAAATCACCAATAAATTTTTCTTTAAAAAGGACAAATAACTATTTTGAACTTATTGTCTATCCAATAAAGTTTTCCAATCAAGAAAAGTGGATATATAATTACAAACTATCAGGGCTTGAAGAAAATTGGAATCAGCTAGGTGACGATCGAAGAATAATTTATAACAATATAGCGCCTGGGAACTATACATTATTATTAAAATGGAGTAATGGAGAGGGCGTTTGGAGCGATGAGGTAATTACATTAAAAGTTGAAATTAAACAATATCCTTGGTTAACTTATCCCGCATTGTTTGTATACTTTATAATTATAACAATGCTAATATACTTTTGGTATAGATATAGAAGAAAAAAAATCATCATTGAGCATCAGCTTTCTACAGAGCTTTTATTAAGAAATAAAGATGAAGAATTGCACCAATATCAATTGAATTTTTTTACAAATATTGCACACGAACTTTTAACACCATTAACTTTAATTACTGGTTCATTAGAAAGATATTTATATAAAAACAAAGTTGAAGGAAAAAAGCTTTTCTATGAAAATTTTTTAACAATTGTAAATAAGCAAACTTCGAGACTAAATTATTTAATATATCAACTTTTAGAGTTTCGTAAAGCTGAAGCGGGATATTTAAAAAATCATTATAGTAAAATAAATATTTCAAATTTACTTTTCAATATTGCAGAACTCTTTATTCCTTTGTCCGAGAAAAACAATCTCCAATTTGATTTAAAAATTGAGGACAATATTATTTTATGGATTGATAAAGATAAGGTTGAAAAAATAATTTTTAATTTGTTGTCAAATGCGTTTAAACATACTTGTGAGAATCAAACAATAATCGTTACACTCAAAGCAAATAAAGAATTAGATAAGCTTCAAATTGAATTTTCAAATTCTGGAAAACAATTATCCCAAACCGAATTAGATAAGTTGTTTAATAAATTTATTGTATTAGATAATACTAAGAATAAAAATATTAGTTCTGGAATAGGGCTTGCTTTTAGCCGAGAACTTGCTTTATTTTTAAATGGAGATATATATGTTACTAATCAAAATAACTGGATCAAATTTACGCTTGAGTTGGCATTGAGCTTTGAACCACAGGAAGAAAGTAAAACCAATCAGATTGAAGTGCTAGATAAGCCAAGTTATTTACTGGAGTTAATGACTTCTAATATTAAGGAAATTGATGAAAAAGCTACGAGTGAGATTAATAAATATACGCTTATTAAGAGTATAGAAGATAATAATAAAAAATCTATCCTTATCATAGAAGATGACGCTTCAATTAGATTTTTATTAAATGATTTACTAAAAGATTTTTATTTAATTTATGAAGCTAAAAGTGGCATTGAGGCACTTGATTTAATGAAAAGATCTACACCTGATTTAATTATTAGTGATATAATGATGGAAGACATGAATGGACTAGAGATATGTAATATTGTAAAAGATACTCCAGCAACCTGTCATATACCCTTTATTATACTTTCGGCCAAAGGAAGTGTTGACAATAAAACAGAAGGCTATGAAGCTGGTGCGGATGCATATATTTCAAAGCCCTTCAATGCAGAAAATTTACTTGTTCGTATAAAAAAACTAATTGAATATCAAGATAAGTTACACCAACTTTTTAAGCAGGATAGAATCATTGACAATTTACCCGAAACCGGAATAGATGAGCTAGACAAAATATTTCTAAAAAACACTATACATATTATAGAAAATAGAATAGAATTTCATGATTTAGACGCTAGTTACCTTGAAAAGGAGCTTTCAATGAGTCGTGCTAGCTTTTTTAGAAAAGTAAAAGCGTTATCGGGTATGACTCCTGGGGAATTGATAAAAAATATTCGCATACATCGAACCGCTAATCTGCTGAAAACCACCAATTTAACCGTAACAGAAATATTCTATCAAACCGGTTTCGCTAATCAGTCTCATTTCTTTAGGGCATTTAAACATGAGTTTGGATGTTCACCCAATGATTATAGGTCAAAGCAAGCACTATAATTAATCAAGATCCAACAGTTTTAAAATAGTATCCCTATTAACAAGAAAGACAATCATTAATGTATTTTATTGGTTGTCTTTCTTGTTAAAAAGCATTCCCTTATTATTTTATATATCGTCATAACCAAATTAAGTTTTTGAGTTCCTTACCCATAATTTTCACTAAAGTGCTGAATATTAATATAATAGAGACTCAAGTATAGTGTTTTGATACTGACGTATATCTTATCCCTTCCGATTATTTATAATTTCACTCCAAAATAATGCAATTATTTTTTAAATGATTTTGTATAAAAACTGCCATATGAAAAAAAACAAAAACTATGAAAGCAAGGGGATGTTAAAAGGAACATTATTTGTCTTAGTGCTATTTCTTACTGTTTTTAACTTTTTGCAATTAAACGCACAAAACGATAACAGGAAAGTTACAGGTAGGGTGCTAAACCAATCGGGAGAGCCGCTATCTGGCGCTGTAATTAAGGTTTCTGGTAATAGCTCTGGGGTATTGACAAACAATCAAGGGCAATTTATTATTCAAGTAGCCAATGAAAAGGCAAATTTGACCATTTCATTATTGGGGTATAATGATCAAACCCTTCAATTAAATGGTAAGCTTGAAGTTTCAATTGTGCTAGTTGAGTCTGCTTCGAATCTGGCTGAAGTTGTCGTGGTAGGTTATGGTACACAAAAAAAAGAGACCCTTTCGGGTGCCGTTTCTTCAATAAAGAGCGCCGATATTTTAACTACGAAAAGTACAAGTGTTGTAAGTGGTATTCAAGGTAAAATACCGGGGGTATTAATAAGACAACAAACAGCTGAGCCGGGCACTTTTAATAGTATGGTCAATATCAGAGGTTTTGGTACTCCTTTGTTGGTAATTGATGGTGTGCCAAGGGATGGAATGTCTGATTTTGAAAGACTAAATCCAGAAGACATTGAAAGTATTTCAGTTTTAAAAGATGCTGCTGCTGCAATTTATGGAATGAATTCAGATAATGGTGTATTAATTGTTACAACCAAAAAGGGTACAAAGGGTAAAGCAAGATTTAATTATAGTTCATTTTATGGTGTTAAGAATCCTACTAGCATGCTAAAAAACGTAGATGCATATACCTATAGAGTATTTAAAAATGAAATGAATATAAATACAAAACTTCCAATCGCATTTCCTCAATCAGAACTAGATAAATGGAAGCAAGGGTCGTTGCCTGGTTATCAAGATTATGATTGGTTTGGTGAAACAGTTAGAGATTTTACTTCTCAACAACAGCATAATTTATCAGTAAGCGGTGGAAACGATCAGGTAGTTTACTATACAAGTTTAGGATTTTTAACTGATGACGGGATATTAACAAGTAATATCCAACAATATAGAAAGTATAACTTTAGGAATAATGTAACATTTAATATGTCTAAAAATCTAAAAGCAACAATAACATTTGCTGGCAGATTTGATAATAATACAAGTCCACAGGGTTCTTATTTTTGGTTATTTAAACCTTTAATTATTGCAGATAGGGGATTTTCTCCTTTTGTTCCCGGACAACCAACTCATGTAACGAGAATCCCTCCTGAGTTTACCAATCCTTATGCCTTAGCATCAGAAGAAATTTCTGGATATGAAAAATGGAGAAATTTCCAATATCAAAGCAGTGTTGATGTTACATATTCAGTTCCCTTTATTGATGGATTAAAATTGGGATTGTTAGGGGCTTATGATGGCAATATAAACAACTGGTCTAACTTACAAAGGGCCTACTTCCAATATGATTTTGTGACTGACGCTCCAACCATTCGCGGAGCCAATAGATACTCAAATTCCATGACTGAATTTTCTAGAAAAAATTTACAAGCATCGGCTAACTATAAAAAAACAATAAAAAACGATCATAATATTGGTGCGACAATGGTGTATGAATTGAGATCATTAAGAACGGATTTAATTTCGGCAAATCGTAATTATGATGATGTTTACACTTATGATATTTTGAATCAAGGAAGTATAACCAACATGCAAAATGGGGGAGATAGAATTATTCAAAACTATTTGTCATATTTAGGACGTTTTAATTATGATTATAAAAGAAAATATTTATTAGAACTTGCTTTTAGAAATGACGGATCATATCGTTATGCGCCTTCTAAAAGATGGTCAATGTTCCCATCTGCATCATTAGGCTGGAGATTGTCAGAAGAAGCTTTCATTAAGAAAAATTTCCCAGCAATTTCAAATTTAAAATTAAGGGGTTCTTATGGTTTAATGGGCGCAGATGCTGGCAATGCATTTGAATATTATGCAGGATATAAATTTGGCCCTATTGATCAAGGATATGTTTTTAATAATAATGTATTAACAATGGGGATGATCCCACCAGGAGTTGTCAACGATAATTTAACTTGGATACAAACTAAAACTGCCAATATTGGTATTGATTTAGAATTGTGGAATGGCAAGCTAGGAATAATAGCAGATGTATTTAGAAAAAATAGAAATGGATTGTTGGCAAATAGAATTCAAAGTGTACCTAACACTTTTGGGGCATCTTTCCCCCAAGAAAATATTAACAGGGATATGGTTCAGGGTATAGAAATGATGATTTCTCATAAAGGTAATATTGGTAAATTAAAATACGACATAAGCGCAAATGCAACTTATGCAAGAAAATATTTAATTTATAGTGAACGCGCTCCTTATCAAAGTACAATGCAAAAATGGAAAGATGTGTGGGGCAATGATCGCATACTTGGTAGAGAATGGGGCTACCTTTATAGCGGAAAGTACACTAATGTTACAGAATATCAAACGGCACCATTATTGGGAGGATCATCGGGTAATTCATTAATGCTACCAGGTAGTAATAAAATTGTTGATGCAAATGGGGATGGAATTATTGACGGAAATGATCAATTACCAGAATTTTGGTCTGGACAATATCAGGGATATGCAGGTAACCCGCCTTTGCAATATGGTATGAATATTAACATGTCATATAAGGGATTTGATTTAAATATGTTATTTCAGGGGGCTGCTTTATTTACGATATACGCATCACCAAATGACGTGTGGGGTTATGGAAGATATCCGGGTTTATGGGAGATTTATACAGACAGATGGAGATTACAAGATCCAACAATGAACCCATATGATCCTGCAGCTAAATGGATAGAGGGAAAATATCCTGCTTTGCGATCCAATTTTACAGGAACAACAGATGGTTTAACTACAAAAGACTGGAGAATGAATGCCACTTACTTGAGGTTAAAAAGCGTAGAAATCGGATATAATATTCCTGAAAAAATTGTAAGTAAAGCAAAGATTCAAAATCTTAGAATATTTATCAATGGATTTAATTTATACACATTCGCAAATGAATATGCAAAGAATTTAGATCCTGAGAGAGAGGAGGGCGCATATACCGCTGATTTAACTTATCCATTAATGAGATCTTTCAATTTTGGAATCAATTTGAACTTTTAAATCTTAGATCATATGAAAAAAATATTTACATACATATTAGTTTTAACATTTGGACTTGTGTTTAACGCTTGTAATAAAATTCTTGATGTACAACCATTAGATAGAGTTCCAGCATCACAGTTATTAACCGATATTTCGGGAGTAAAAGTTTTACTAGCAAATTTATATAGCAGAATGCCCGTTGAGGATTTTGTATATAATCCAGGTGTTAGTTTTAACTATCACAGAACAGCAGGATCTGGTTATATTGAACCTGGATTTGGCACCACTTTTTATACAGACGAAGCAACCTTGTCAACTGGTTCAGGCGCAGGACCTATAAACGATGGATACTGGGCATATGATGCTATTAGACAAACAAATTTGTTTTTAGAACAATTACCAACCGTCTCAATGTCTGATGCACAAAGAAACGCATTGATAGCAGAGGGCCGATTTATAAGAGCATATATGTATTTTGGTTTAGTTAAACGCTATGGTGGTGTACCAATTATTGAAAAGTCACTTGAATATATTCCTGGATCTGATAATGCAAATTTATTTGTACCAAGAAGTACTGAAAAACAAACATGGGATTATATTTTGTCTGAATTAACAGCTTCAGCAAAAACATTACCTGTAAGTTTTTCTTCAGTCGACGGCCCTTATAGAGCTACCAAATGGGCTGCGCTAGGTTTAAAATCTAGAGCTGCTTTATTTGCAGCCTCAGTTGCAAAGTATTGGGATAAGGCACCATTATCTGGAGAAGCTGTAACACAAAAATTAGTGGGCGGCATGACTACAACAGACGCTGCCAACTACTATCAACAATGTATTGACGCTTCAACAGAAATTATCACAAGCTCTGGCAAAAAGTTGTACAAAGCAAACCCAGCAAATATTACAGATGCGATTAAAAATTTTCAAGATATTTTTCAAAATCCAACAATTGCAGACGAAGAAGTATTGTTTAAAAAAGGTTATATAGATGGAACTGTCACTTTATTACAAGGGCATTCAATAGATGTTTTTTATAACCCTTCACAAACAAACCCTGGAGGATTATATTATGGTAGGTTTAGCCCAAGTTTAGACCTAGTTGATTTATTTGAAGACTATAAAGATAATGGAGAAGGAAAAAGCGCAATATTGGAAACAAGAACCGATGGTAACGAAACAGAATATATTGGAGATCCTACAAAAGTTGATGTTACGAAGCCTTATAAATTATATGATAATTTAAGTCAAATATTTGCGAATAAGGATGCAAGATTGCACGCTAGTATTATAGTACCAGGTTCTACATGGAAGGGCGTTAATATAATAATGCAGGGAGGTTTGATAAAACAAGATGGCACTAAAATAGTGTATACAAATGCTAGCGCTCAAGGAAAAGATGGTAAAACATATTTTAGCTTAGGGGCTAGTGCATTAAGTGGCTTTTCCGCTTTTTCGGGTTTGGGTAGTTCGAGTGATCAAAATTTTTCAAATTCAGGCTTTACATTAAAAAAGTTTCTACAGGAGGGTAAAAATGTATTAGGGACCTATTTTAGCTCTACTACAGATTTTATTGATATTCGTATGGGAGAAATTTATTTAAATTATGCAGAATCAGTAATAGAAAGTGGCAAAGGAGATGCGAGCTTAGCCGCTACATATTTGAATGCTATAAGAAAAAGAGCAGGGCATAAAGATAATATAACTGCGACAGTTGAAAATATTCTAAAAGAAAGAAGAGTAGAAATGGCATTTGAAGGAGGAAGATATTGGGATTTAATAAGACGCAGGGATAATCACAATGTATTTAAATCAACAAAAAGAAAAATATTGGTTCCAATGTTGGATTTAAGACAAACAACACCTAAATACATCTTCGTTAGAGCTAACAATTATTACGACGAGAGAGCAAATGGTCAAAACTTCCAATTGTGGTCTTATTATAAAGGTATTCCTGGTGTGAGTACTAATAAGTTGGTCCAAAATCCTCAATATTAATTTGTAAAAGAAAACAGTATGAAAAAAATATTTAACCAAATCGTCTACATCTTTTTATTAGTTGTAGTATTTGCTTCCTGTGAAAAGGATAATATGCCCGGACCAAATTCGAAAGTATTTGGCATAATAAAGGATAAGGTAACTGGCCTTCCAGTTGAAACCGAATTAATTAATGGATCATCTATAGAGGCATTTGAACAAGGCTATGCAACACCCGTTTCACAAAAATGGCTAATAAAAAATAGTGGAGAATATCGCAATGATTTAGTTTTTGCTAATAAATATAATTTCGAATTGCGCAATAGCAATTTTTTCCCTATTTCCGTTTTAGATTATACGATAATCCCGGGTGACAACAACCTTGATTTTAGTGTAGACCCCTATATTCGAATTAAGAATTGTAAAATTGTGTATGATCCTGCAAGCAAAAAAGTAAATGCAACTTTTAATCTAGAAGCGGGCACTAGTGCTGTTAAGCTTAAATCCGTTCGCCTTTATGCTTTTAGTGATATGTATGTTGGTGAGGCAATTAAATTTGGCACGGCAGGGAGTGCTTTTAGCCAAGCGTTTACACCATCAAAAATTATTGATAATAGTCAAATAACTCTTTCAATAGATGTCGCAGCCAATCCAACTTTATTTTTAACTGGGAGGGATTACTTTTTTAGGGTGGGTGCATTAGCTGATTTAACAGGTGTTGGTACAATAAGATCAAATTACGCACCTTATGTAAAAATAAGTTTATAAATTATTTACATAAATAGTTTATTGCTAATTGCTTATCGGAGTTTAAGCAAAAAAAATACAGAGGGTAGCGCAAGCAATCACTCTGTATTTTTTTTGAATTAAAATATAAAAAAGACGAATATGAAATTTTATTTAACGCTTTTGTCTGTCATTTTTGTAAACTATCTGATGTCTCAAAATAGTGCTGTAAGTCAATTGAAAGACGAACTCATTATAAAAAAAATCGAATCATTTCAACCTCTAAAAGGAGCAAAAATTCCATTAGATATAAGAAATAGATTGGGTGCAACACATGTTGCAGGGAAGTATTATTTTACAAAAGAGCCTTATTTAATTGAAGGTGCAAAAAAAATGATTGATTTAGGGTATGGCGTAATAAAATTATGGTTTAGAAAAAATGGCGGTGGCTATCCATATAATTCCAGCTGGGATATCTCACAAAGTATTTCTCTTAAAGAATTGGCAAAACATCCATATTGGGAACAAGTATTTAATATGCCTTTTAATACAATCGCGTTAAGTGTTGATGGCGCAGGAATTAAAACAACCGATTCATCTGCGGCAGCTGAAAAAGAAGATATATACCAATTAACTAAGTATCTACTTGAAAAATATAAAGATAAAGACGTCACATTTATTATACATAATTGGGAGGGAGATTGGATGTTAAGAGGTGGCACAGGAAGTTATGCAAGATGGTCTCGCAAACCAGGCGAATTAATAAAAGCAGTAGATGGAGATCGACTTACAGTATTAGTACCTTCTGATTCATTAGATCGTATTAACGCGATGGCAAAATGGTTTAAAGCAAGGCAAGATGGTATTAATCGAGCAAGAAACGAAGTAAAACATTCAAAATGTAAAGTATATCATGCAGTTGAAGCAAATAAAACTTACGACAGCATGGATGGAATTCCAGGGATTATAAATTCCGTTTTACCCTTGATAGAAACTGATATGGTTTCATGGTCAAGTTATGATGGACTAGATGCAACAGGTTTAAAATTGTATAAGGGAATTGAATATATAAAAAATTTTATTCATCCAACTCCATATATGAAAGGTAAGAAGGTTGTTTTTTTAGGAGAAATAGGCATTCCAGAACAAAGATATGAAGGACTTACTGATTACGAATCTGTAGTAAGAAGATGGGACGCATATTTGGGGGTATGTGAAGCTTTACAAGTGCCTTATATAATTCAATGGGAATTGTATTGTAATGAACCTAAAAACGAAGAATTAAGAAAATTAAATAATGTTAGAACTACTGAAGAAATGAGGGGATTCTGGCTAATTCGTCCAGATGGCACACTTGGTTTTGCCGGTGATTATTTTAATAAAGTTTTAAAAAATGCTGGAAGTTTTTTAAAATAAAAAACATTAAAAATGGCGATAAGATTTTTGTTGTTAATTACATTTTTTTTCAATTTTACCTTTTGTACTAAAAAGGAATCAATAAAAGATATTTCTACTGTTATTGTACCTCCGTCTTCTAATAACAATAACAATTCAAATTTTCCAATAGACGCAGTAACACCAATCTATCAATCAATTGTAAAAGACTGTTTTAGGGGGACTGGATTGAAAAATATACACCCAAGGCTTTTGTTTAATGCATCAGATATAGAACAGATTAAGTCTAATGCAATAACTGATCCTTTTGCAAAAGGAACGTATGATGGGATTTTAACAAAGGCTAATTCTTTATTGACGAGTCCACTACTCACTTATGGCTTAGATGCTGCTGGATTAAGAATTACAAACATTCATACTTTTGTCAATGATCAACTACCCTATTTAGTGCTAGCATATCAATTTACAAAAGATATAAAATATGCAAAAAGATGTTGGGATCAATTAGAGCTAATGACAAATTTTCCCGATTGGGGAGCTAATAGACATTTTTTAGATGCTGGTATAGCGGCAAAAGGAATCGCTATAGCATATGATGGTTTATATGATTATCTAACAGTTTCACAAAGATTGTTGTTATATAATGCCGTGAAAGCAAATGTGTTACAGCCTGGTAAGTCACAAATTGAAACAAATACGGGTGTGTTTAAATGGTATTTAACAAATGATAATTGGAATGGAATTTGTCATGGTGGTATGATTATGGCAAGTTTAGCGACCTATGAACAAGATTCTTCATTCAATAGTAGTGTTATTTCTTTAGCAGCTAATGGAATTGACAAATATATAAATTCATTAGAGCCGGATGGTGCTAGCGAAGAGGGATTATCCTATTGGGATTACGGCTTAAGCAACACAATTTTAGCATTTGAAAGTATGAAACGTTGCTTAACATCCACTTTTGGACTAACGTCAAAAAATGGTTTTAAAAAAACAGGTTGGTTTCCTTATAATATGTCAGGACCGGTTGCTACAACTTCCATCGGAGATGATTACTTATATAATGGGAAAGCTTACAAACTAACTTCTTATTTCTGGTATGGAAATTTTTTTAATGATGCAAATTTTGCTAAAACACATTATGATGCTTGTAATACTATAAATGCAAATAAAACAGATAAGATGCATGGTTGGATTGACTTGCTTTATTATAATAAATCACTAATTGATAAAGGCTCTGGCTTTACATTTCCGTTAAATGGTAATTATGCAGGAGTAGATTATATGTATATATCAGAAAATAATACAGAAAATGCAATGTATATTGGCATGCATGGTGGTGACAATAATGCAAGCCATGGACATTTAGATGCAGGCTCTTTTTATATGCAATCATTAGGTGAAATATGGGCAGCGGGTAATTTAGGTAGAGAAAATAATTATCAATCAGATTATTTCAATCTCACAGCTCCATTTTATAATGATGGCCCAACAAAGACTGCTAATACAATTGGAAGATTTTATTATTATCGCATTAGAAGCGAAGGGAAGAATTGTTTAATCATTAATCCTGATGCAAGACCAGAACAAAATCCGAACGGAAAAGCTACTTTGATTAAAGAGTCTAATGACAATTCTGGCGGATATTATATAATTGATTTAACATCTAACTACTCAAGAGATGTTACTTATTATAAAAGAGGCATTAAATTAAACAGGGCTAAGGCTGTAATGACTGTTCAAGATGAGTTTGCTCCAATAAATAAAAATTCTACTATATATTGGATTATGCATAGCCCAGCAACCGATGGATTATCAATTAGTATAGATGGCAAAGTTGCTACTTTATCCAAAAATGGAAAAAAATATTTTGCTAGAATTCTATCACCTACAGAAGCTACTTTTTCATTAACGAATCGATCTACGAATAGTATTAATTATTTGTCCGAAACAAAAGATGTTTTCAGTCAAAGCATGCTTAATAAAAATGGATTTAATATTTACTATGGGAAATTGGAAATCAAACTAACAAATGTATCAAATTCTACAAATATTAGTGTTTCATTTTCAGCAAACAATCTTAATGAAAATATTTTAAAGCCCTTAGAATCATGGACTTCAAGCAATTAATAAAAAGCGCAAGCTTATTCTGCTTTTTCATTTTCAGTAATTATATTTCTTTTTCTCAAAAAAACTATAATTACTGGAACACAAATACACAATTAATTAATTGGAGATTTATAAATCAAATTTCAAACATAAAATATTCAGATTTTGATAATGATGGAGATCCTGATGTGTTGTATTCAACAATTAATGATAAAATTTCAATTGCATGGATTGATGATGACGATGACATGAAATATGGTGATAAAGAAGGGGATACCGATAATGATTGTTTATTGATTGATAGAAATAGCGACAATATATTTGCTGGCCCATTTGATTTTTCAATAGATTGGTCGGATGAAGATTCTGACGGCATTGCAGACATTCAACTAATTATAAGTAATGGAGGCAATAAATTAAGGGGTTATTATGATTGGAGCGCTGATTACATGTATGTATTTGATGATGATAGAGATGGAATAATGCATTTTGTTGATTGGAATGT
>JACCDP010250486.1_pt1 | contig 25828 bp, 24 predicted proteins | sample 7445841 | NCBI WGS metagenome assembly JACCDP01 (sample SAMN15323441, study PRJNA562643) | freshwater metagenome | isolation source: river surface water | place: USA:Blue River Watershed | collected 2017-08-17 | reverse complement strand
CCGTTGACGAGGCAGGCGATGTTGCCGTCGAGGGCGATGTAGGAGAGGCCGTACTTGGAGGCTTCGATCTCCTTGGCGTCTTCTTCGTTGAGGTCGCGGAGGGCGACGACGTCAGGGTGGCGGAAAAGGGCGTTGTCGTCGAACGACACCTTGGCGTCGAGGGCGAGGAGCTTGCCTTCCTTGGTGACGAGGAGCGGGTTCACTTCGACCATCGCGCAATCCTTCTCCCAGTAGAACTGGTAGAGCTTCGTGACGAGGTTGACGCACTGCTTGAAGAGGTCGCCCGAGAAGCCGAGCGAGAAGGCGATCTGACGGGCCTGGAAGGCCTGGAGGCCTACGGCGGGGTCGACCTGCACCTTGAAGATCTTCTCCGGGGTATGGTGGGCGACGTGTTCGATCTCCATGCCGCCTTCGGTCGAGGCGACGATGACCGGGAAGGACGTCGCGCGGTCGAGGAGGATCGCGAGGTAGTACTCGTCGTCGCGGCCGTCGGGGCGCTTGCCCAGGTTGGCGGCCTCGGTGAAGTAGATGGTCTGGACCTTGCGGCCTTCGGCGCCGGTCTGGGCGGTCACGAGGGTGTTGCCGAGCATCGCCTTGGCGTTCTCGAGGGCCTTCTCCTTGGTCGGCGAGAATTTCACGCCGCCCTTGAAGCCGTCGGTGAACGTGCCTTTGCCGCGGCCGCCGGCGTGGATCTGGGACTTCACCATGATGCCGCCGGAGACGTCGATCTTGGCGAGCGCGCCTTCGAACTCGGCGGCGGATTTGACCGCCACGCCCTTGGGCACGGCGACGCCGAACTTCTCGAAGAGTTCCTTGGCTTGGTATTCGTGGATATTCATGGAAACGGGGCGGGTGCGGATTAACCCTTCAGCTCGGCTTCCTTGGCCTTGAGGTTCTTCTCGATGTCGGCCGTGAACTTGTCGGTGTGCGTCTGGATCTCCTTCTCGGAGCGCTTCAGTTCGTCGTCGGTGACGAGCTTGTCCTTGTTGCCTTTCTTGAGGAGTTCGAGGGCGTCGCGACGGGCGTTGCGCACGCGCACCTTGCCTTCTTCGGCCATCTGGGTGGCCTTCTTGGCGAGCTCGAGGCGGCGTTCGCCGGAGAGGGAGGGGACGGGGCAGCGGAGGAAGTTGCCCTGCGGGACGGGGTTGATGCCGATGTTGGCGGCTTGGATGGCCTTGCGGATGTCCTCCATGGCGGCCTTGTCGAAGGGCTGCACGACGATGTTCTGGGCGTCGGGCGTGGTGATCGCGGCCATGTCCTTGAGGCGTTGGGTCATGCCGTAGGCTTCGACGTGGACCTGGATGTTCTCGATCATCAGGGGCGAAGCCTTGCCGGTGTGCAACGTGGCGAATTCGTGCGAGGTATGGTCGACCGCCTTCTTCATGGCGTTGGCGCCGTCGGCGATGATTTTCTTGAGGTCCATGGGATAGGGTAGGGTGCGTTGTTGTTGGAAAATCAGGCGACGAGCGTGCCGATGCGCTGGCCGAGGACGGCCTTCTTCACGGCGCCCTTCTCGGACATCGAGAGCACGATGATCGGGAGCTTGTTGGCCTCGCAGAGCGAGAAGGCTTCGGCGTCCATCACGCCGAGGCGCTTCTGGAGGGCTTCGGCGTGCGACACGCGGTCGTAGCGCTTGGCGTCCTTGTGCTTCATCGGATCCTTGTCGTAGACGCCGTCGACCTTGGTGGCCTTGAGGATGGCGTCGGCGCCGATCTCGTTGGCGCGGAGGGCGGAGGCGTAGTCGGTGGTGCAGTACGGGTTGCCCGTGCCGGCGACGAAGATCACGATGCGACCGCGCTCGAGGTGACGGGTGGCGCGGCGCTGGATGAAGGGCTCGGCGATGCGGTCCATCGGGATGGCGGTCATCACGCGGCACTCGAGGCCGGCCTTCTCGAGGCGGTCCATCAGGGCGAGGCCGTTGATGACGGTGGCGAGCATGCCCATGTTGTCGCCGGTGGTGCGGTCGGTGCCGTTGGCGCGCGCGCCGGCGAGGCCGCGGAAGATGTTGCCGCCGCCGACGACGACCGCGACCTGGGTGCCGACCTTCTGGACCGCGCGGAGTTCTTCGGCGAGGCGGTCGAGTATGGCGCTGTCGATGGATTCGCCGGTGGCGTCGTTGCGGAGGGCTTCGCCGCTGATCTTGAGCACGATCCGACGATACTTCGGCTTCTGGGAGGCGGAGGCGGGCATACAGGGGAAATGAGACAGTCCTACCCCAGCGTCAACCCCGCCTTGGTCTCGCTTGACTCCGACCCCCGACTCGATGTTCAGTCGGGATGCGAAGACCCGTGGTGTAACGGTAGCACAAATGATTTTGGTTCATTTTGTCGGGGTTCGAATCCCTGCGGGTCTACGCTCCTCCGGTCGCGGAAACGCACCAAAGAAGAACCCCGGCGAGCCGGGGTTCCTGAAGGGGCCGTTAGGGCGGCTTAAGCGCGGCCGAGGTATTCCTTATTCTCGGTGCTGACCTTGATCTTCTCGCCCTGCTTGATGAAGAGCGGGACGTTGACCTGCAGGCCGTTCTCGCAGGTGACGGTCTTCTGGACGTTGCCGGCGGTGTCACCCTTGACGGCGGGCGGGGCTTCCAGGACTTCGACCGTGACGGAAGGGGGCAGGTCGACGGTGACCGGCTTGTCTTCGACGAAGAGGACCATGTAGGACGTGCCCGAGATCAGGAACTCCTTGGAGTCGGCGAGGGTGGTGGCCGAGATGTAGTACTCTTCGTTGGTGTTGGTGTCGGCGAAGACGTAGCTGCCATCGGCTTCATAGGAGAATTCGAGGGACTTGATGCTGTTGTCGAAGACTTCGAAGCTGACGCCGATGCCGCAGCGGACCGGGATCTTGGCGCCGGTCTTGATGGAACGGAGCTCCATCTGGACGTAGGAGGCGTTGTTCGGGGGGGTGCGGACGAGGCACTCGAGAACGATGCAGAGCTCACCATTGTAGCTCATGATGTTCTTCTTCTTGATGCGATTGACGGGGAGGGAGGCCATGGGAGTAAGGGGCGGACACAAGCGGACGCCTTCGGGACGGTCAAGCCGGACTTGCCCGAAAGGAAGGTCAGGGTGCCTCGGCCCCGTAAAGACGCGTCGGCGCCGGGGTCGGTCCGCCTACTCGACGGTGAAGAGGACCCCGCCGATCTGGTTGATCTTGATGACCGGGGCCGTGCCGCCGGCCGCCGTGGTGGTCGTCGCGCTGGCCTTGGTCGCGTTGGAGCCTTCCACGGACGCTCCTTCCACGGCTTCGATCTCGATGCCCGTGTAAAGGCAGGTCAGCTTGGAGTACAGCAAAAGAAGTTCCGCCTTGGATGAGACCGTCATCTCGACGGTCTTGGCGTGGGTCGTCGTCGGGTAGGTCTTCACGACGATGTCGCCGGTGGTGCCGGTGATCATGTTGTTCACCTTGGATTCGACGGCGGCGAGAGGGCCCGGCACGGGCAGCTTACGCGCGTCCGCCGGGTTCAGTCCGCGGTTCTCGGAGTTGGCGGCGCTGGCGCGGTTCACGCGGTTGGCGACGTCGTCCGTGCCGGGCGGGCGCGCGGAGTAGAGGCGGAGCTGCTGGTTGGAGTCCTTCATGTCGATCACGACCTCCGCGACGATGAACGAACCGGTGGTGTATTCCTGGAAGGAGATCGACAGGATGGCGTCGGCCCGGCCGTAGAAGGCCATGTCGGTGCGCGCGATCCGGATCCCGAAGATGCCTTGGTTGCGGATGGCTTTCTTGCTCATCTGCAGGGCTTCGGACCGGGGGGCGAGGGCCAGGGCGGCGAGCAGCGCGAGGGCGAGGGGTCTCATGGTGATAATCCTTTACGCTGCGGAGGGGGGAGGCAAGACTGCAACCGATGCTGAGCTGCGAGAACCTCACCGTAAGGGCGGGCGCCGACGGCCCCGTCATCCTCGACGGCGCCAACGCCCGCTTCCTCCCCCGCGGCCTCAACGCGGTGATCGGACCCTCGGGTTGCGGCAAGACCACCCTGATGAAGGCCATCCTGGGCATCCTGCCCTCGACGGGCGAGGCGAGCCTGGCCGGCCAGCGCATCACCTGCACCGAAGACCTCATCGGCAAGGTCGGATTCGCCCCCCAGTTCACCGCCGCCCAGGCCCAGCTCACCGTCGCGGAATCGCTGGAATACGCCTTGGAGCTGGCGGTGCCCGACGCCGCCGAGCGGACCCGTCGCCTCGAGGCCGTGCTCGGCGTGACCGGCATGGCGCCGCATCGCGACAAACGGGTTTCGGCCCTGTCCGGCGGGCAGCTCCGGCGTCTCTCCCTCGGCCTCGAGCTCACCCTCGATCCCGCCTGCATGGTCTGCGACGAAGTGACCTCGGGTCTCGACCCCCAGTCCGAGGACCAGATCCTGGCGCTGCTGCGCAACCTGGCCGAAGAGCACCACAAGAGCTTCGTCTGCATCATCCATAACCTCGGAAAGCTGAACCAGTTCGACTGGGTCACGGTCGTCTACCAAGGCGACGTCGTCTTCCAGGGGTCGCCCGACGAACTGCTCGCCTATTTCGGCATCCCCGACGGCCTCCGCCTCTACGAGGTGCTCAATGCTTCGGACCTCGCGACGTGGCGTGATCGCTGGGCCATCCATCAGTCCGAGCATCCGGAATCCTACGCCAACGCGGTGGCCAAGGTCGGTGCTCCCGCCGAGGTCGAGCCCTTGCCCGAGCCCGTCGTGCCCGGCGGCGTCTCCCAGTTCACGACGCTGCTCTCGCGCCGACTCAAGCTTTTCTTCCGCGACACCGGCTATCTCGGGCTCACGCTCGCCATCACCTTCGGCTTCCCGCTGCTCGTCATCATCTTCAACCTCGAGGGCGCCTGGGATGTCCTGAAGATCCCCATGGACCGCAACACCGCTTCGATGGAAGAGGTGAAGCAGGCTTTGGGCGTGCAGATGGCCAACGCCCAGCTGGCGGGCCTCGCCGCGGGCCTCGTGATGTTCCAGGTCATCCTGCTCACGCTCATGGGCGCCAACAACGGCGGCCGCGAGATCTCCGCCGAACGCGTGCTCTACGAGAAGGAGCGCATGACGGGCCTCCGCCCCTGGGCCTACGCGTTCTCGAAGATCACGTTCGTCTCGCTCATCGCCGTCGCCCAAGGCGCGTGGATGTGTTTCTTCGTGAAGCTCATCTGCAATTTCCCGGGACCTTGGGCCGAGCAGCTGGCCATCCTGGCCGGCAGCTGCGTCTCGATGTCGGTCGTCTGCCTCGGCTTCTCGGCCATGCTGACCTCTCCGGAGAAGTCGTCCCTCCTGTCGATCTACCTGGTCGGCTTCCAGCTGCCGCTCTCCGGCGTCGTCCTGGCCCTGCCGCCGGCCCTGACCTGGCTCTGCCGCCCGTTCATCAACGCCTACTGGGGCTGGTCCGGCTACATGAAGTCCATGCTCGGGCTGCCGTTATATGATGCTTATACCGCGAGCATGCCGAACCAGAGCTCTTATGTCGCCAGCACGTCCGAGGGCCTGGCGGTGCTCCTGATCCAAGGGCTTTTCGGCATCTGCCTGGTCGTCTTCGGGTGCCAGCAGAAGCGCTGGAACTGAGGCCGGCCGGCCGTCGGATTCACCCTAGGCGGGGAAATCGCTGGAACAAATCCCAAAGCGGGCTAGGCTGGTGGGGCAGGGTAGCCTGCGCCCCCTCTCCCGCATGTCCAAGATCAACCCCCTCTTCTTCGCCCTCGGCATCCCGGTCGTCGTCATCGTGATCCTCGTCGCGATCGTCGTCCCCCGCATGGGCGGCGGCGGCCGTTTCGCCGATCTGACGCCTTTCTCGGTCGAGACCTATCGTCGCGACTGGGCCACGCTCCAAGGCAACAGCTACCGCCTCGAGTGTCAGGTCGAGCAGCAGCTCGCCTTCGTCGAAGGCCGCGGCCGCGTCCTCGCCGTGAAGCCGATCGGCAAGGACCCCGTCGGTCGCATCCCGGTCTTCATCCCCGCCGGCTCCGCCGACTCCTTCGAGGTCGGCCAGCGCTTCAAGTGCAAGCTCCGCGTCACCCGCGACCTGCTGGTCGTCGAAGCCCTCGAGCGCTTCTGAATCTTTCCGCCATGCGTCACCTCATCCTTTCCTGCTTCGGCTGGTGCGCCCTGACCGTCCTCGGTTTCGCGCAGGCGCCTCCGCCCGCGGCCGCTCAGGGCGGCACGGCCGGCGATTACAAGAGCTCGACCGCCGAAGGCGGCGCCGACCGTCTCTTCAACGTCAACAGCGACTCCGTCGACCTCGAGAACGGCACCATGCAGTGGAAGGGCACCACGATGAACCTCGGCAACACGCGCTCCGTGCGGGCGCGTTTCGAGCGTTACCTGGCGGCGCCGACCGACAACGGCGACATGAAGCGCTATGTCGCGATCCTCGACCAGATCCAGCTCCTGCTCTCGCCGCAGACGCTCACCAAGGAGAACTACTACCGCAACCAGCAGGAGGCTTTCAACCTGCTCTTCAAGGCCGCCGAGTTCGAGTTCGACGGCAACGGCTGCCTGACCATCGCGAGCCAGGTCCAGAAGGCCTGGCGGATGGGCAGCGAATACAAGAACATCGAGGTCACCCTCAACCAGCTCGAGATCCTGCGCAAGACGCAGGAGTCCGTCATCATCAACCGCGCGGACCGCATCGAGGAGGCCAACGCCGAACGCAGCGAGGGCAAGGGCAAGCTGGTGACCAAGGGGGCCACCGGCACGACCGAGCTGGGATTCAAGGTCAAGGACGAGGCCCGCACGCAGGCCCAGATGCTCGCCCAGGGCACGAAGCTCTCGGCCATCGGCCTCAAGGCGAAGATCGAATTCCAGTCCCAGATGGTGGCTTTCCTGATGGCCCGCCGTTACCGGCATGCGCTCGTCACCAGCGCCTTCTACCGCGTCGTCTTCAACGCCAGCAACCAGGAGGTCGTCGTCGGCGCCAAGGAAGTGAAGGAATTCTTCCCGGTGTCGGACTTCGTGCCGACCCTCGAGTCCATCGACCTCCTCGCCCGCGAGGCGGTCAAGGACGTCAGCAAAGGCATGGAGACCGTCGACGACCTCATGAAGCAAGAAGAGCTCTACGGCGCCTTTGAGCGCCTCCAGGAGACTTTCTTCCTCGGCGAGTTCGAACCCCCGGTGATGCTTTATCCGCAGGAGAAGAAGCGGAAGATGCTCGGGCTGTGGAAGGATCTCCGCGAGCTGCAGCGCCTGGGCGACGAGCGCGATCTCGCCAGCGTCGAGGCTTACGTGAACAAGGTGCGCGGCCAGGCCCGCGATTTCCCCGGCGCCCCCGTGCTTTCCAAGGTCAACAACGCCATGAACGCCTCGAACATGTCGCTGCTCTCCGCCAAGGCCGCCGCCCTCGCGGGCGACAACGCCAAGGCCGAGGCCGCGCTCGAGCGCGCCACGAAGATCTGGCCCCAGAATCCCGGCGTGAAGGAATTCGCCAACCAGGTGGTGAGCCGGCAGGACACCCTCGCGCAGAAGGTGCCCGAGTTCGACCGGCTCATGACCGAAGGCAAGTGGCGCGAGATCTTCAACAAGAAGCTCGAGTACGCCCTGGCCCTCGCGCAGGACAAGGAACGCTCCGACAAGCTCCGCAAGGTCGTCCAGCGCGTCGGCGAGCTCGACGCCAACATCCAGAAGGCCTCGATGCTCGCGGCGCAGAACAATCCTTACCTCGCGTGGGACGTCATCGTGGAGGCCTACAAGACGGAGTCCGACGACCTCGTGCTCGCCAAGACCCGTTCCGACATCGCGCCGCTCGTCGCCGGCTACGCCCAGCTCATCGGCCGGGCCGAGAAGCTGGAGAAAGAAGGCGCCGAAGCCGCGGCCCTGGCCGCCTGGCTGGCCGCGCAGGACCTCAATCCCGCCTCGCCCGCCTGCGGCGCCGCCGTCAAGCGGCTGGCCCGCGCGGTCGCCGAAAGCGCCGTCATCCGTTCCGAAGGCGCCGTCCCGACGCCGCCGGCCGCGGACGACATCCCGGCGCCGCCGACGAAGTAAGCCTCACCAGAGGCTGACCGGATTGTCCTCGAGCGGATCGACCACCGTGATGCGGAGGTCGGTCTTCCGGTCGCGCACCTCGTTCATCAGCGCGTCGACGATGACGGTGCGGTTGCACTCCTTGCTCAGGTGGCCGAGGTAGAGCTCGGTCGCCTGCCATTCGCGCAGGCCGACGAGCAGGTCCTTGGTCTGGGTGTTGGAAAGATGGCCGAAGTTGCCGCGGATCCGTTGCTTCAAGGAGACGGGCCGCTTGGACAGGTCGAGCATCTCGTCGTCGTAGTTGGCTTCGAGCACGAGGATGTCCGCGAGGGCGACATGGTGCCGGACGACCGGGGTCACGTGCCCGAGGTCGGTCAGCCAGGTCAGGCGTTTCGCCGGCCGCGCCTCCTCGGCCGGCAGGTCGAACGCGAAGCCGACCGGGTCGGCGGCGTCATGCGGGATCGGGATCGCGGTCACCTGCAGGCCCTTGAACTCGAACGTCGTGCCGGTCTCGAAGAGCTGCCAGTCGGGCTGAGACTTGAAGGAGTCCTTGATGCGGCGGGCGGTCTCGCGGTTGGCGAAGACCTTGAGCCGGGGATTCTGGCGGAGCAACGCGGGCAGGCCGACGCAGTGGTCCGCGTGCTCGTGCGTGATGAAGACGGCGTCCAGGGCCCGGGCTTCGATGCCGAGCTTCTGCAACGAGGCTTCGAGCCGGGGGCCTTGGAAGCCCGCATCCAGCATCACCCGTGCGCCGCCGACCTCCAGCAGGGAGCAGTTGCCGGAACTGCTGGTACCGAGGATGTGGAAGGCGAAAGCCATGCGGAAGCCGATGCAACCCCGTGACGCCGTCGTCTTCAAGCCGCCATTCGACCTTTTCCGCTTGAGGGAGACCGCGGGCGGAGGGAAGGTAGGCCATCCCGCCATGCCCTCCCTTCCTCGCGTCATCAGCATCATCATGGGGGGCGGCCGCGGCTCCCGCCTCTATCCCCTGACCAAGGACCGCTGCAAGCCGGCGGTGCCCCTCGCGAGCAACTACCGCCTCGTCGACATCCCGATCAGCAACTGCCTCAACTCCGGCTTCAACCAGATCTTCGTGCTGACGCAGTTCAACACGGCCTCGCTGCACAAGCACATCCAGCAGACCTACAAGTTCGACGGTTTCGGCCGCGGCTTCGTCGACATCCTCGCCGCCGAGCAGACGGGCGACAAGGAGAGCTGGTACCAAGGCACGGCCGACGCGGTCCGCCAGAACCTGCACCACTACAACCTCAAGGACGAGGACCTCGTCCTGATCCTGTCCGGCGACCAGCTCTACCGCCTCGATTTCGACGAGCTCGCCCGCCAGCACATGGAGAACGCCGCCGACGTGACCATCGCCGCCAAGGCCTTGCCGTCCGACCAGGTCTCCGCCCTCGGCGTGATGCGCGTGAACGCCGACCTGCGGATCGTCGAGTTCGTCGAGAAGCCGAAGGACCCCGCGGTCATCTCGTCCCTGGTGCTCGGCGGCAACGCCCGCGCCCGCCTCTCGGACAAATCCGACAAGCCCTACTGCCTCGCCTCGATGGGCATCTACCTCTTCTCCGGCAAGGTCATGCGGGAGGCGCTGGCGGACCACGCGCAGACCGACTTCGGCAAGGAGGTCATCCCGGGCCTGCTCGCCTCCAAGCGCATGATGGCCTATGTCTTCGACGGTTACTGGGAGGACATCGGCACCGTGGGCTCCTTCTGGGAATGCAACCTGACCCTCACCGATCCGGTGCCTCCTTTCGATTTCTTCGACGGCCAGAACCCCGTCTACACCCACGCCCGTTACCTGCCGCCGGCCAAGCTCAACGGCGCCCGTTCGGCCCGCGTGCTCATGGCTGACGGCGCGATCGTCGATGATTCCGAGCTCAACCGCTGCGTCATCGGCGTGCGCTCCGTGATCCGCGGCGGCTCCCGCCTCGAGAACGTCGTGATGATGGGGGCCGACGCTTTCGAGCGTCCGCATGACCTCGCCCGCAATAACTCCCTCGGCCGGCCGGACATCGGCGTCGGCGCCAACTGCCTCATCCGCAACGCGATCATCGACAAGAACGCGCGCATCGGCGAAGGCTGCCGCCTGGCTCCTACGGGCCTGCCGGAGAAGTGGGAGACCGAAGCCTTGTTCGTGCGTGACGGCGTGATCGTCGTCAAGAAGGGCGCGATCGTGCCCCCGGGCACGGTGGTCGGGGAATGAAGACCTACGCCCTGACTTATTGGTTCACCTGGGGTTTCCTGGTGATCGCCGCCGCCCTCACGGGCGTGGCGTCGCTCAAGGGGGCGTTCTTCGGCGGGCTCTTCGCCTCCGGTCTTTCGGCGTTGCTCACCCGCTCCTACGTCCGCGCGGGCGCCCGTTATGCCCCTTTGCTCGGCGCGACCGCGGGCACGCTCTGGGTCGTGGCGATGTTCTTCCGGCTGCGGTGGTTCGGCCGGCCGGAGGACTTCCTGTCCGCGCAGTGGACGTTGGGCGTAGACATTTCGGTGCATGCCGCTGGTTTCGCCGGCGCGGGCCTGCTGGTCGCCCTCCGGGAGCGTCTGTCCTTCGGTCGCGCCTTGGGCGGCGGCCTGCTGCTGGCGGCGGCCATGACGGCCGTGCCCTACGGCGTGATCGCTTGGATCGACCACCGCGTAGCCGGGCCTGTGGAGGTCGTCCTGCTGGCGCATGCCGACGTCCGTCCCGACGAGGGGCCCGTCCGTCGCGCCGGCGCCGTGCGCGCCGAACTGACTCCGGCCGAGGTCGCCTTCCTGAAGGAGCGGATGCTGGTCGTGGACGGACCCGGCGGCACGGAGGTCCTCGATGAAGCCGGTCGCCGCCATTGGCCGCTCTGGCGGCGCCGGCTCGTCTACCCCGGCAATCCCGGCGGCCCGGTCCGCACCATGGTGGTGGTGCTGCCGCCCGAACTTTCGGCGGAGACCTGGGAACTCCCCGTGCCCCAGGATCCGACCGGTCTCGGCTTGGCGGTCTTGGGTCCGGCCAAGGGCGTCCGCTTCAGCGGCGGACCCGCCAGCCAGGCCGTGCGGGTGGAGCTTTCCCTGACGGTCAGGCCGCGCGACGGGGCCATGGCTTATCAGTCTCTGCAGGCCGAAGTCTTCCGTCGCTCTCCGGTCGGCGACCTGTATGCCCCGGTGCTGACCAAGGGCCTCGCTCCGGCTTTCCCGACGAGCGCCGGCGACGAGCCCGCCAAGCCGGCCGAACCCGTCAAGGGGCGTCCGGTCCGTCCGCAGTTCGGCACGGCTCCCGGGAAGGGCCAGTAGCCCGCTCAGGTCGTCGAACTGAGGAAGTCGCGGTGCAACGCGGCGTAGGCGCCTTGCTGGCCGAGCAGCTCGTCATGCGTCCCGCGTTCCACGATGCGTCCCGCGTCCAGCACGAGCACGCAGTCGGCCCGGCGGATGGTGCTCAGCCGGTGGGCGACGACGAAGGAGGTGCGGCCTTTCATCAGCCGGGCGAGCGCGACCTGGAGTCGTGCTTCGGTCAGGGTGTCGACCGCGCTGGTGGCCTCGTCGAGCACGAGGATGCGCGGATCGGCCAGCAGGGCCCGGGCGAAGGCCACCAGCTGCTGCTGGCCCATCGAGAGGCCGCGGCCTTTCTCCGAGCACGGCGTATGGATGCCTTCGGGCAAGGCTTCGATGAGATCCAGGCAGTCCAGGTCGCGGAAGGCCTGACGGATGTCCTCGTCGGTGGCGTCGGGGCGGGCGGCCTTCACGTTTTCCGCGATCGTGCCGGCGAAAAGGAAGTTCTGCTGGAACACGAAGCCCATCTGGCGGCGGAGCGTCTCCTGCCGGACGTCGGCGAGGTCATGCCCGTCGACGAGGACCTGGCCCGAGAGCGGCAGCTGGAACTTCGCGAGCAGGCCGATGATGGTCGATTTGCCGGAGCCCGTGTGGCCTACCAACGCGATGACCTGGCCGGGCAGGGCCGTGAAACGGATGTCATGGAGCACCGGCCGCTCCGGGACATAGGCGAAGCCGACGTCCCGGAACTCCACGTGGCCCCGCAGGGGCGGGCATGCGCCGGCCTCGGGCTTGTCCGTCCAGGCGGGCGGCGTGTCGAGCACGCGGAAATAGCGTTCCGCGCCGGCCATCGCGAGCGTCGCTTCGGAGAGCTGCGTCCCGATGATCGTGATGGGCGAGAAGAACAGGTCGGCCAGGAAGAAGAAGGTCACCAGGTCGCCCAGGCCCGTGCCCGTGCCGGACAGCGCGGCCCAGCCGCCCACCCCGATCAGCGCCGCCATGAAGCCGTGCGCGTTGAGTTCCAGCAGCGGTAGGTAGAGCGAGGTCAGGCTGGCGGTCTTCACGACGTTGCCGGCGAGGCTGCGCACGAGGCGCGTGAAGATCCCGGCGTTGGTGTCCTCGCGGGCGAAGCCCTGCGTGACGCGGATGCCTTGCACCGTCTCGGCGAGCGCCGAGGTCACGCGGGAGAACGTCTCCTGCTGCACGCGGGAGGCGTGCAGGATCCGGCCGCGGAAGAAGGCATGGACGAGCAGCAGGCAGGGGACGATGGCCAGCAGGACGAGGAAGAGCCGCGGATTGGCCAGGAGCATCAGCGCCGCGGCGAAGGTCATCTGTCCGAAGGAGACGAAGGAGATGAAGAAGTTGTTCTGCACGCCGTTGCGCATGGCTTCGATGTCCGAGATCATCCGGCTGATGAGGCTGCCGTGTCGCCGGGCGTGGAAGAACGAGAGGGGCTGCGTGAGGAGGTGCGCCATCAGGCGGTCCCGCAGGTCGCGCAGGACGTTTTCGCCGATCTGGTGCGCCAGCCGGATGCGCCAGTAGAGGGCGACGTCGGCCACGACGAAGAACAGCGTGAAGAGGGCGAGCGCCCGGAAGGTCGCGGCCCCGTCGCCGGCCTGGACCGGCCCCTTGATGATGGCGCCGACGAACCAGGCGAGTCCGGGCAGGGCGAGGGCCCGGAAGACGCACAGCGCGAGCAAGGTGTCCCGCATCCGGCGGTGCGGGGCCGTGAAGGCGAACAGCCGGGTGATGGTCGACCAGCGCAGCGGGAGCCGGTCCGGTTCTTCTTCGTCGGGTCGCAGGCGGCGCACCGCGATCTCGAGGGGCGGCCGGCTCATGCGGGGGCTCCTTCCGATTGCACGAGGATCGCCCGGCGATAGTGCCCGTCCTCCGCCATGAGCTGGGCGTGCGTGCCGACCTGCGTGAGGCGGCCGCGGTCGAGCACCAGGATCAGGTCGGCCCGGCGGAGCGTGCTGAGGCGGTGCGCCACGATGAAGGTCGTCCGGCCGGCCATGGCGGCCTCCATCGCCTCCATGATCTCCTTCTCGGTCTCCGGGTCGATGGCCGAGGTCGGGTCGTCGAGCAGGAGCACCGTGGGTTCGAGGAGCAGGGCGCGGGCGATGGCGATGCGCTGGCGCTGGCCGCCCGAAAGGTTCACGCCGCCTTCACCGAGGAAGGTCTCGTAGCCTTCGGGCAGCGCCGTGATGAAGGCATGGGCGCCGGCGATGCGCGCGGCGCGTTCGATGCGTTCCTGCGTGGCCTCCGGGTGGCCGAAGGCGATGTTCGCCGCGATGGTGTTCGAGAACAGGAAGTTCTCCTGGAAGACCATCCCGACCTGCCGGCGGAGTTCGGGGAGCGGCAGGCGGCGGAGGTCATGCCCGTCGAGCGTGACCCGTCCGGAGCGCGGGTCGTAGAAACGGGGGATGAGCGAGAGCAGCGCGGACTTGCCCGCGCCGGTCGCGCCGGCGATGGCTATGCGCCGGCCCGGCTCGGCGACGAACGAGAGGTCGCGCAGCACCGTGGCGTTGTCCTGGAACTCGAAGCTGACGTTCTCGAAGGCGACGCGTCCCACGAACCGGCCCGGCGAACTCGCGCCCGTCTCGGTCTCGACGCCCGGATCGGTGTCCAGGATCTCGAAGATCCGTCTGGCGCCCGCCAGCGAGACCTGCGCGTTGTCGACGACGGCGGCGAGCGTCGTCACCTGGGCGGAGAACTGCTGGAGCAGGCCGGCGAAGGCGACGAGGCCGGTGCCGAGGGCGAGCTCGCCGCGGGCCACCATCCAGCCGCCGTAGCCGATGAGCACGGCCATCGAAAGCCGGTTGAGCGCGTCGATGACGGGCCAGAACAGGGCGACCTCGCCGAAGACCTTGCGTTTCTGGACGCGGATCGCCTCGCTCCAGCCCGCGAAGCGGCCCTGCACCCGTGGTTCCAACGCGAAACCTTTGACGACCTGGATGCCTTGCACGTTCTCCGAGAAGCCGAGCACCATGCGGTCCATCAGCTCGCGGTTCTCCTCGTAGGCCGGGCGCACCTTGCGGGAGAAGCGGATCGCGAACCAGACCTGGAAGGGCAGCACCGACAGGCAGGCGAGCGTGAGCCGCCAGTCGGTGCGGAACATGTAGGCGGCGCAGGCGGCCAAGGTCAGCGCGATGATGGCGAGCTGCAGCACGACGCCTTCGATGAAGAGGCGGATGGCGTGCGCGTCGGAAGTGACGCGGTTGATGATCGAGCCGCTGGCGTTGGAGTCGAAGAAGCGGAAGCTCAGCTGCTGCAGCTTGGCGAAGACCTGGGAGCGGAGGTTGACGACGATCCGGCCGTGCAGGAAGCGCACGGAGACGAGACCGAAGACGAACGCGAGGACCGCCCGCAGGAGCGCGGCGACGAGGATGCCGGCGCCGAGCCAGACGAAGACGGCCTTGTCCGTCGCGTCGGCGGGCACGAAGAAGGGCAGGGCCGGCGCGGGCACGGTCCGGTCGGCGCAATGGCGGACGAAGTCGATGCCGACGCCCGCCAGGCCGATCACGGCGACGGTCAGGAAGACGACGGCGAGCTGGAGGCCGAGCAGCTGGAGGCAGTCCGCCCGATACGACCACGCGATCCGGAGCAGCCGACGGAGCGTGGCGTCACGTTCGGCGGCGGTCGGAGCGGGGGGGTCGGCGGGCATGCGCGTCTGGGCGCAGGCCGGCTCAGCGGATCATCTGGCCTTCGCGCGAAGCCTTCTTGCGGAACTCGGCGAGGATGCGGGCGGTGAGCGGTCCGGGCTTGCCGGTGCCGATCTTGCGGGCGTCGACTTCGATGACCGGGATGACTTCGGCGGCGGTGCCCGTCAGGAAGCACTCGTCGGCGTTCCAGACGTCGTAGCGGGTGATGTTCGTCTCGACGGTCGGGATGCCGAGGGAGGCGGCGATCTCGAGGGCGACCTGGCGGGTGATGCCGACAAGGGCGCCGGCATGGGAGGCCGGGGTGATCAGGCGACCCTTGTGGATCAGGAAGACGTTGTCGCCGGTGCATTCCGAGACATAGCCCTGCTCGTTGAGCATGAGGCACTCGTGGAAGCCGTGCTGCTGGGCTTCCATCTTCGCCATGATGTTGTTCAGGTAGTTCAACGACTTGATCATCGGCGGCAGCGCGGCCGGGCTGATGCGGCGGGTCGGCGCGGTGATGATGCGCATGCCCGTGGTGTAGAGTTCCTCGGGGTAGAGCTTGATGGTGTCGGCGATGCAGACGATCGAGGGCGTCGGGCAGTTCTTGGGCGAGAGGCCCAGGTCGCCGAAGCCCCGGGAGACGACCAGGCGGATGTAGCCGTCGGTCAGCTTGTTGCGGCGGCAGGACTCGCAGACGATCTCGGCGATCTCCTTGCGGGACCAAGGCATCTCCAGGCAGAGGGCCTTGGCGGACATCTCGAGGCGCTCGAGGTGCTCATCCAGACGGAAGACGCATCCCTGGTAGAGGCGGATGCCTTCGAAGATGCCGTCGCCATAGAGGAAACCATGGTCGAAGACGGAGATCTTGGCCTCGGCCTTAGGGTAGAACTTACCGTCGATGTAGACTTCCATGGTGGTGAAAGACCCACCTTGGCGGGTAGCATGGGCTTTTTCCAGCCCGAAAGCCCCTTTTCCGGCGGTTATCTGGCTTGCTCAGGCGGCCTCGCGGACCGTCAGGCGGAATTTGCCCGAGTCCTCCGGGGTGAGCAGCGCGACGGTTGCCGAAGTGACCGGGGCGCCCAGCAGGCGGGAAAGCCGTTCTTCCAGGATGACCCGGGCGGAAGCCAGCTCGGCGCCGGCCTGCTCGGGCAGGAGGCTGAGGCGGGCCGACCCGTCTTCCCGCTGGCGGAGTTGGTAATGGGCGATGCCGCCGACGTCGAGGAACGCCGCGTCGACCTGTCGGGTGGTCACGACCCTTCCGTCGGCTCCGCGCAGCGCGTCACGCTTGCGTCCGTGCACCAGCCAGCCGTCGGTGACCCGTTCGACGAAGTCGCCGATCTCATAGCGGAGCAAGGGGAGGTAAGGGTTCGTGAGCGTCGTGACGAGCAGTTCGCCGACGCCTCCTTCGGCGGCGCATTCGAGCAGCGCCGTCTCCGGGCTCGCGCGCATGACGCCGTCGACCTCGACGAGCAGGTGGCCGGTCTCGCTCGATCCGTAAAGGTCGACCACGGGCACGCCGAAGACCCGCTCCATGATGGCCCGATGCGTCAGGCTGGTGTATTCATAACTGGTCAGGATGAAACGCAGGGAAGGGAAGCGCCGACCATGTCGTTCGCAGTGAAGGGCGAACCAGGCTCCGTGCACGGGATCCACGTCCAGGAACGCCGGCTCCCAGGCCGCGACCTCGTCGGCCATGACGGCGAGCTTGTCTTCGCCGAGGCTGAAGGGGATCCGTGTCTGGTTGACGTAACGGCTGTCGCCGAGGGTGCGCTGCTCGAGGTTGAGCCAGCGGTTGTAGCAGCTGACGCCGCTGCATCCCGGAGTCGTGAGGACGGCGCGGCGCAGGCTCGTCCGATCTCCGAGGAGCCCGGCGATGAAGGGATTCCTGACGAGGGCGCGACGTTCCTGCTCGGCCCACCAGGTCTTGCCGAAGACCACGCGCACGCTGGCGCCGGAAGTTCCGGAGGTGCTTTCCTCCTCGATGAGGCCGCGTGACAGCAAGGACTCGACGGAGATGCCGGAAGCCAGGAATCCCTCGGGGGAATGCTCCCGGAGCTGGCTCTTCGTGATGCGCGGCAGGTCGGCGAGCGAAGCGGAGGGGTTGGCGAAGGCCGATTGCCATCCGTCGGTGAGATAAAAAGGCACGTCTTCGGTCTGCGCGACGGCCGCCTCCAGGGACGCGGCCGCTCCGGTGGCGTGGGCGAGGGACGACGAAGAGATCGGCATGGGAACAGCGAGCAAGGAAGCCGGACCGAAGCAAAACGGGGGCGCAGTTTAACGGCGGAATAATGGCATATAGGGCTGTTCCCGGCGAGGGTGCGGAACTATCAGGGTTGAACGCGGTCTTGGGACTTCATATCACCCCGCATGCGATCACCCCGTCGTTCTTTTCTGCGTAAGGCCGCCGTCGCCGCGCTTGGTTTCACGATCCTGCCCCGGCACGTCCTTGGTCGCGGCTTCATCCCCCCCAGCGAGACCCTGAACCACGTCATCGTCGGTTGCGGCGGCATCTCCGCCATGCACTCCGAGCCCCGCATGACGGGCAAGAACCGCATCGTCGGCATCTGCGACGTCGACGCCCAGCGCGTGCAGAAGAAGCTCGAGCGCATCAAGCAGGCGGGCGGCGGCGCGCCGCTGACGGCCGAGGATTTCCGCGAGGTCATCGCGATGCCGGACGCCGACGTCGTCCATGTCTGCACCCCGCCGCATTGGCACGGGGTCATCGCCGCCATGGCGGCCCGGCGCGGCAAGGCGGTCTGGTGCGAGAAGCCGCTGACGCGCACGATCGGCGAAGGCCTCGCCCTGAGCCGCGTCGTGCAGCAGACCGGCGTGCCTTTCCGCGTGAACACCTGGTTCCGCCTGAACCGCACGAACTACTACGGCGTCGGCCCGGCCCGCGAGATCCGTCGCGTCGTCGCCAGCGGCGTCCTCGGCGGTCCGCTGACGGTGCGTCTCGCCCCGGTGGGCGGCATCCAGTGGAAGGTCAATCTCTGGACGGGCAAGCCCGACCTCAAGCCGGAGCCCGTGCCGGCCCATCTGAACTGGGATCTCTACTGCGGCCCCTCGCAGCTGATCCCTTACCATCCGCATCGCTGCCACGGTTCCTTCCGCGGTTACTGGAACTTCGACCAAGGTGGACTGGGCGACATGGGCCAGCACTTCCTGGATCCGGTGCAGTATTTCCTGGGCAAGGACGGGGAATTCCCGGTCAGCGTCGAGTGCGACGCCCCGCCTCAGGACGCCATGGCCTGCGGCGTCTGGAAGACCGTCACGCTGACTTACAAGGACGGCACGCGCATCATCCTCGAGTCCGAGCTTGCCGAGCGTAATCCGGACAACCCCTTCCTCGAAGGACCTAACGGCAAACTCTTCGCCGGCATGCGTTGCAGCCGTCCTGAGCTGCTCGCCAAGGCCGCCGAATACCCGCTGCCGGAATATCAGGAAGACGACTTTGACCTCTGCGCACGCGAGAAGCGGCCGTTCGGCTACGGCGTCAGCGAGGCCTTCCGCAGTTCGACCCTCGTTAACCTCGCCGCTCTGAGCGTCCGTCTCGGACGCAAGCTCACCTTCAAGGCCGACGGTTCCGGCTTCGTCGGTGACGACCAGGCCAACCAGCTGCATTCTCCCGCCTTGCGCGGCTCATGGTCGATCTGAACCTCCAGTCCGCCCGCCGGCAGTTCCTCTGGCTCGCCGCCATTTCGTCCGGCCTGGGCCTGTTGTCCGCCTGGGACGCCCGCGACCACGTGATCTGGGCGCTGGAGGCGTTGCCGGTGTTCGTCATCGCCGGCCTCGTCTGGCGTCTGGGCTGGACGCCGAGCGTCTTCCTTGGCCGTTGGATGTTCTTCCACGCCCTCGTGCTCATCGTCGGGGCGCATTATACCTACGCCGAGGTGCCGGCCGGCGCATGGTTGGCCGAGCGGCTGGGGCAGACGCGTAATCCTTACGACCGGCTGGGCCACCTGATGCAAGGCGTCGTCCCGGCGCTGATGATCCGCGAATGGCTGCTCCGTGGCCCGGCGGCCGGGGCCGTCAGCCTGACCGCCTGGGCCGGCATCTGCTTCGCCGGCGCCTTCAGCGCGGCCTACGAAATCTTCGAATGGGGCTCGGCGATCCTGCTCGGCCAGGCCGCCGACGCTTTCCTCGGCTCGCAAGGTTTTGTCTGGGACACCCAGGCGGACATGCTCTGCGCCTTCCTTGGCGCCGCTTTCGCCATGTGGATCCTCGGTCCGTGGCACCGCCGTTCGCTGGCCGAACTCCATCCCGCTGCCTGCACCCCTTTATCGTCACCATGAAGCACCTCGCCCTCTTCCTCGCCTGCGCCGCGGGCCTCGTCGGTCTCGCCGCCGAAGCCCCGACCGACGCCACCTTCGCGGACCTCGCGGTGCCCGAGAGGCGCCTCGCCGCCCAGCAGGCGATCCTCGATCACTCGCGTGGTTTCACCCAAGCCTCGCCCGAGGCCAAGGCCTGGTTCGAACGCGTGCGCACGGCGGCCAAGTCCGTCGAGAATCCCGAGGCCCAGGCGGCCCTCCAGCAGGTCCTCATGTTCGACCCGAACGTCCGGCCGCATCTGCCGCTCAACCCGAAGCAGCCGAACACCTATGAGGATCCCGAAGGCACCACGCCCGAGACCAAGCTCGCCCAGCTCGAGCGCATGCTCGACCAGCGCCGTTCCGCCAAGGAGCATCCGCTGACCGTCGAAGAACTCGTCGCGCTCACGAAGCACGAGGATTTCGCCACCGCCCAGCGCGCGAACCGTCTGCTCCGCCGCGTCACTTCCTCCGTCGCCGCGCCGATTCTCTGGGAGCGCCTGGCCAAGCTTTCGCAGCGTTCGCAGGTGCAGGAAGTCGAGGACGAGATCCTCCGCCTGCCCGTGTCGCAGGCCACCAAGCATCTCCCGGTCGAGTTCGCCGGCACCTCGCTGGCTTCCAAGGCCGCCTGGGTCCGCATCGCTGCCGTCCGTGCTTCCAAGAGCACGAAGGTGCGCACCACCCTCAAGGCCGCGCTGCTTCCGATGCTCAAGGGACCGGCCAATGAACTGACCGAAGCCGCCTGGGCCGCCGTGCCCCGGCTGTTCGTCGAAGCCGACCGCGCCGCGTTGACGGAAGCCGCGCAGGGTCTGTCCGAACGCCTGGCGCCGAAGGCCAAGGCGGCGCTGGAAGCCTTGCCGGCCAAGTAATCCTCCCCGACGCTTGTCGCTTGCCGAGGGGCGGGGTGGGTCTTGCTATGGTCGCATGTCGCCCGTGGCCAACAAGGACAACTCTCCGAACCTGATCCTCGCCGGATTCATGGGCACGGGCAAGTCCGCGCTCGGCCGGCAGCTGGCCAAGCGTTGGCGCCGTCGTTTCTACGATACCGACGAGCTCGTCGAGAGGCTGGCCGGCGCCACGATCGCGGACATCTTCGCCCAGCAGGGCGAGGAGCATTTCCGCGCGCTCGAGCGCCAGGTCGTCGAGACGTTGCTCCCTGAGTGCGGCGCCGTGGTCGCCTGCGGCGGCGGTCTGGTCGTGCCCCCCGGCATGGGCGAACTCGTCCGGTCCAAAGGCATCGTCGTGACGCTGTTCGCCTCGGTGGACACCATCCTTCGCCGCACCGCGGGAAATTCCCGGCGTCCGTTGCTCAAGGGCGAGGATCCCGAGGCCCGCATCCGCGAGCTCATGAAGAAGCGTGAGCAGGCCTACATGCAGGCGGGCATCGCCGTCTATACGGACGGCCGCTCCCTGCAGCAGCTCTGCGTGATCGTCGAGCGCGTCTACGAGCGCGAGGCCCGCGCCCTGCTCAAGTCGCGTCCGAAGCCGGAGTGACGAACGCGTCGCCGGTCGGCGGGTCGTCCCGGAAGAGCCTCACCGCGGCGAGGAATTCCGAACGGTCGACCGCGAAGGCGCCGAGGCTGGCGAGGTGCGCCGTCGGGACCTGGCAGTCGATCAGGACGTAGCCGCAGGCCGCGAGGCGGGCGACGAGCGTGGCGAAGCCGACTTTCGAGGCGTCCGCCTTGAGGTGGAACATCGATTCGCCGTGGAAGAGGCGGCCGAGCGCCACGCCGTAGAGTCCGCCGACCAGTTCCCCCCGCCAGGATACTTCGACGCTGTGGGCGAAGCCCCGGCGGTGGAGCTCGCAGTAGGCGGCGATCATCTCCTCCGTGATCCAGGTGCCGTCCTGGCCGGGGCGGGGGACTTCGGAGCAACGCCGCATGACGGTCTCGAAGGACCGGTCGAAGGTCACGGTCCAGCCTGTCTTGCGCATCGTCTTGCGGAGGCTGTCCGTGAGGCGGAAGTCCGCCGGACGCATCACGAACCGCGGGTCGGGGCACCACCACTTCACCGGTTCGCCGGCGGAATACCACGGGAAGATGCCGGCACGATAGGCCCCGACCAGCGTGTCCGCGCTCAGTTTCCCGCCGCGGGCCAGCGGCGCCTGCGTAGGGCCTTTCGCCGGGTCTCCGCGGGTCCATTCCTGCATCGGCGCACTCTCGCCGAGACGCGACCCGCGGGCAAGTTCAGTCCTTGGTGATGTTGTAGACCGACGGGATCGAGATGCCGAGCTCCGCCGCGATCTCGCGGACCGGGGCGCCCTTGCGGCGCATCGCCTGGGCCTTGTTGCGCATGCTGTCGGAGATCTGGGCGCGGGCGCGGTTGGGGCGCGAGAGCAGCTTGATCAGGCGCTTGGCGAGCTCGGGCTTCGAGAGGCCGGCGACTTCCCGTTCGATGAGGGACTGACGTTCGCTGTGCTCGTCTTCCCAGGCCTGGACGGCGAGGTCGCGGGCCTTCGACAGGGCGGCGCGGACGTAAGCGTCCTTGGAGGCGAAGGCGGAGGGGTCGAGGTCGATTTTCATGAGAGTGGGTCTGGATCGGTCGTCACCTTAGGCTGTCTGGTTTAATCCTAAGGTTCTGTCCGCCTCATCAAGGGTTTTATAATATTACCAATTGTCAAACTTTGGTAAAAGTTTTTCACCCTATGAAGGCGCCGGGCTGTCCTTTTCCGCCGGCGCTCACTTGCTCCAGTCGAGCATCCGGCGGAGCGGGATCTCCGCGGCGGCGCGGATGTCCTCGGGCAGCACGATCTCGGGCGTGCCGTCGCGCAGGCAGTCGCGGACCTTCGTCAGCGTGTTCATCTTCATGAACTTGCAATCATTGCACGAGCAACGATCGGTCGGCGCGGCGACGAACGTCTTGCCGGGCACCTCCTTGCGGAGGCGGTGAATCATCCCAGATTCCGTCGTAATGATGATGGTGTCCGCGGACTGCGCCTTGCACCAGCCCACCATGAGTTCCGTGGAACACACCATGTCCGCCAGGTCGCGGACGGCTTCGGTGCACTCCGGGTGGGCGACGACGGGGGCGCCCGGGTGGGCGGCTTTGGTGCGCAGGAGGGCGCCCGGCGTGAACTGCACGTGGGCGTAGCAGTTGCCCGGCCAGAGCTGCATCGCGCGCCCGGTCTTGGCGGAGACCCAGCGGCCGAGGTTCTGGTCGGGCACGAAGAGGATCTTCCGGTCGGCGGGCACGCGGCCGACGATCTTGGACGCGTTGCCGCTGGTGACGATGACGTCGCAGAGCGCTTTCACCGCGGCGCTGCAGTTGATGTACGCGACGACGTAGAGCGAGGGGTCCGCGGCCTTGGCGGCGGCGAGCTTCTCCGCCGGGCAGGAGTCGGCGAGCGAGCAGCCGGCGGCGAGGTCGGGCAGCAGCACGCGACGCGTCGGGTTCACGATCTTGGCCGTCTCGGCCATGAAGTGGACGCCGCAGAAGACGATGGTGGACTGTCTGGCTTCGGCGGCCTTGTAGGCGAGGCCGAGCGAATCACCGACGTAGTCGGCCACGCCTTGGATGTCCTCGCACTGGTAGTTGTGCGCGAGGATGAGCGCGTCCTTGGCCTTCTTCAGGGCGATGACTTCCTTCTGCAGGTCGGACAGGGGCGACCCGCCGAGGGGCAGGGGAGGGAAGACGGAAGCGGTCGGGTAGGCGATCATGGGCGGGCGGGCTTGCGGCGCGGGCAACGGTCGTTGAGGCACGCGGCGGTGACCTGGAGTTTCTGCGAGAGGGGACGCATGCCGTGCTTGGCGGCCACGGCCTTGCCGTACCATTCCATGAAGGGCGCGTCGACCTCGACGATCGAATCGCAGTTCTCGCAGATCAGCTGGGCGCGGAAGGTGGCGCTGCCGGCTTCGGCGAGGTAATATTTCTGGTCGCGGCCGACGTCCATCTCGCGGATGACGTTGCTGCCGACGAGCAGGGGCAGGGCGCGGTAGATCGTGGCGCGGGAGACGCTGCGGTCGAGCGAGCGGGCCTTCTTCAGGAGGTCCTCGGCGGTGTAGTGGCCTTGGATCGTCCGGGCTGCCTCGAAGACCGCCATCCGCTGGCGCGTCGCCCGGAGGCCCTTTTCGGCGATGAACGCCTTGAAGGCTCCGGATTGTACCGCAGATTCTGGGTTGGGTTGCTTGGGCATGCCGATTTGAGACACTTTTGATACTGAAAGCCCCTCGCGTCAACACGGGACGCGTCATTGACACCCGCCCCGCGGAGCCCTTCATTTACCCCCTTTTCCCCTTGGGAAAGCCCGCCTACCGATGACTCAGAATACGGACGACCTTCGCATCCGCAGCCAGCACCCCCTGCTGTCTCCCGCCCTCGTGCTGTCCGAGCTTCCGGTCTCGGAGCGCGCCGCCGAGGTCGTCGCCAACGCCCGGCGGGAGGCCGCCAAGGTCATCGCCGGCCAGGATGACCGGCTGATGGTCATCGTCGGACCCTGTTCCGTGCACGACACCAAGGCCGCCTTGGAATACGCCGCCCTTCTGGGGAAGGAAGCCAAGAAGCATGCGTCCGAGCTGCTGGTGGTCATGCGCGTCTATTTCGAGAAGCCCCGCACCACGGTCGGCTGGAAGGGGCTCATCAACGACCCGCTGGTCGACGGATCCTTCCGCATCAACGATGGCCTGCGCCTCGCGCGCGGCCTCCTCGCCCAGATCGCCGAGGCCGGTTTGCCGGCCGCGACCGAATTCCTTGATCCCATCACGCCCCAGTACGTGGCGGACCTCGTCGCCTACGGCGCCATCGGCGCGCGCACCACGGAGAGCCAGATCCACCGCGAGCTCGCTTCCGGCCTTTCCATGCCGGTCGGCTTCAAGAACGGCACCGACGGCTCGGTCCAGGTCGCCGTCGACGCCTGCCTTTCGGCCCGCTCCTCGCATTGGTTCCCCTCCGTCACCAAGGACGGCGTCGTCGCCATCTTCCAGACCGCGGGCAACCCCGACGCCCACGTCATCCTGCGCGGCGGCTCGCGCACCGGGCCCAATTACGGCGCCGAGTTCGTGACCGACGCCGCGGCCCGCATCCAGAAGGCCGGGCTCTCGGCCCGCCTCGTCATCGACTGCTCGCACGGCAACAGTTCCAAGGACCACCGCCGCCAGCCGCTCGTCGCCGCCGACATCGCCGCGCAGGTCGCGGCGGGTTCGCGTGTCATCGCCGGCGTGATGATCGAAAGCCATCTCGCCGAAGGCCGGCAGGACTGGAAGGGCAAGGATGCCTCGGCCTACGGCTGCAGCATCACCGACGCCTGCATCTCCTTCGAGCAGACCGTGCCCGTCCTCGACGGTCTCGCCGCCGCGGTCCGCGCCCGCCGCGCGCTCCCCGTCGCCTGAACTTCGCCATGAACTCCGTACTCAAGCTCATCCTCGACGGGGAAGCCCTCGATACCGCCCAGATCGGCCGCATCCTCGGCCTCGGCGCCGAAGCCGTGGACCGCGAGCTGGCGGCCCTGCGCCAGCAGGGCGTCCTGCTCGGCATGCGTCCCGTGCTCAATCCGGGCTTCGAGTCCGAGCATCGCGTCCGCGCGGTCATCGAGATCAAGGTCCGCACCGAAGGCGTCGGCGGTTTCGACGCCATCGCCGAACGCATCTCCGCCTTCGAGCAGGTCGAGAGCTGCTACCTGATGTCCGGCGGCTACGACCTGCTGGTCGTCGTCACGGCCGACAACCTCTACAAGGTCGCCGGTTTCGTCCATGAGCGGCTGGCCCGCATCGACGGCGTCCAGGGCACGTCCACCCACTTCTTCCTCCGCGCCTACAAGAAGGACGGCTTCGTCGTCACCGCCGACGGCGCCGGCCGCGACCGCCCTTCGGTCAGTCCCTGAGCCGCGTCTGACCATGGATTCCTCCGGACGTTTCGTGGCGCGGCATGTCGCGACCCTGCCCAAGTCGGGCATCCGCGACTTCTTCGCCATCGTCTCCAAGATGAAGGACGCGGTCTCGCTCGGCATCGGCGAGCCGGACTTCGTCACGCCCTACCACATCCGCGAGGCCGCGATCGCCTCCCTCGAGAAGGGCCGTACCTCGTACACCGATAACCGCGGCACGCAGCAGTTCCGCGAGGAGGTCTCGCGCTACGTCGCGCGCCACTTCGGTCCGGAGTATGATCCCGACACCGAGATCCTCGGCACCATCGGCGTCTCCGAGGCCCTCGACATCCTCCTGCGGGCGACCCTCAACCCGGGCGACAAGGTCCTCTATCACGAGCCCTGTTACGTGAGCTACGCCCCGAGCGTCACGCTCTGCCATGCCGAGGCCATCCCGATCCGCACCGTCTCCGCCGACCAGTTCGCGCTCGATCCGGCCGCGCTGCGCGCCGCCTGGCAGCCCGGCTGCAAGCTGCTCGTCCTCAACTTCCCGACCAATCCGACCGGCGGCACCGCCGACCGCGCCAAGCTCGAGGCCATCGCCAAGTTCGCCGTCGAGAAGGACCTTCTGGTCGCTTCCGACGAGATCTACTCCGAGCTGACCTTCGAAGGCGACCACGTCTCGATCGCCTCGCTGCCGGGCATGCGCGAGCGCACGGTCTTCCTCCATGGCTTCTCGAAGGCCTTCGCGATGACCGGCTTCCGCATCGGCTACGCCTGCGGGCCCGCCGCCGTCATCGACGGCATGCTCAAGGTGCACCAATACGGCATCATGTGCGCCCCGATCATGAGCCAGGAGGCCGCCGTCGAGGCGCTCCGCAACGGCCGTGATTCGATG